>Ga0265780_10007972_pt1 | contig 12931 bp, 10 predicted proteins | sample P1T30metagenome_FD_192432 | JGI IMG/M metagenome (GOLD analysis project Ga0265780, IMG submission 192432) | Plant litter microbial communities from East Loma Ridge, Irvine, California - P1 T30 | ecosystem: Environmental > Terrestrial > Plant litter > Unclassified | place: USA: California...
ATATTGCTGCTTTCATATGACATTTATTTTTTTATTTAACCACCGTCGCTTCCAGTTCGATTTTCAAAGTTCCGGTTAAGGTGTTTACTTCGATGGCGGAAACGGCCGATTTGATGTCGTTTTTTTTAACCCATTCACCTAAAGTGTCAAGATTGGTGAAGAATTCATCGTGCGCTGTGGTGTAAATCGTTAGTCTTACAATGTTCTTGGTTTCATATCCAGCCTCAGTGATTACTTGTTCCAGATTTTCGGTGGCCATCAGGAATTGAGTTTTCATGTCTGCGGTGCTTGGCGTTCCATCTGGAAGAATAGCAGCCTGGCCTGAACAATATAAAGTGCCCTGAACCTTCGTAACTTCTATTGCCTGTACATAGTGACGTTCGTCTTGCCAATTCCAGGGATTAATGATGCGCTTTTCCATAAGTTTGAATTTTTTATCTTTCTGTCTTGAGGTAATGGTTAAGTACAAAATTGATTTCTAAAACGCGATCGCTGTTTGCTTTTTTTATCAGTGATCGTTTGAAACCGGGTCTTTGACATAGCAGTTCTATTTATATTTGATAAACGTTGCTCTAATTTTCTGTTCTTTCAAATCCATAGTGGTACTGTTCGAGGAAACTGTTGCCTTTTTATCTTTTTTTTGATTAATGGTACCACCACCCGAAGTTGAGGTAGCATACACCTCTTCTTCCATTGAAAAGATGACACCGTCAGCGCCCTTCTTCCTTGCCAAGTCGATGATTTTTGCCTGAGTTTTTTCCAAGGATCGAAATCCTTTGTCCAGCTCTGTTTTTCCCATAACAGTATGCCTTTTCGTTACATCAGCAACATCAAAATATTCATCTATAATTTGGGTGGGTGGATAGGTCTTTCCAAAATACTTTTGCGCATAGGTTGCATTAAAAAAGAGCATTCCAAATACTAAGATTAAAAGAGATTTGTTCATATTTCTACTGTTATAGCGGTTAATCATAATTCAAAGGTAGTCTGCCCGCTCCTCCGGAAGATCTATTTTCAGCTGAAGTGATCAAACTTGAGCATGAACTGGCCACTCGGTGCAGTGAACTGAAAGGCATCAGGGAAATCATAGTAATCAGAATATTATTATGGTAACTTTAAACATGTATGAAAAATACCAGATCAAATGGCTGCTAATCCTTACAGCAATTATGATATTTTGCACCATACTTCTAGGACAAGTGGATCTGGCTAAAGCCAAATGGTGGCATTTTTTGGATCATGGCTTTAAGATATTTGTTCCAATAGCATGTTGCTGGATGATAGATGGCTTTTTTTTAGCCAATAATTTTTCAGGACTTTCAGTTATCGCTCAACATCTTTTAAGTATAGTGTTAAGTATTGTTGCACTTTTCATTTTTGGGTATGCAATTGACCATGTTGCCCCGAAAAGTTACTTGTTTAGTACGGAGATCGGCTATCAGACCTCCCGGGAACTGTGGATCCACCTGGGCGGGAACACTTTTCTGAGCTTGCTTTGTTATTTTATTTTTTCCAATAGGTATACCAATACGGCGCTTAAAGTCACCAGAATAGAGAAGGGCTTGCTTGAGCAAGCGCATTTAAGGGCACAACTGATTTCTCTACAACAACAAATAAGCCCGCATTTTCTGTTCAATTCCCTAAGTACGCTTAAGACGCTGGTCAGTGACCCTGCAGCCAAAAATTACATTGTCCATTTAGCTGGGGTATACCGTTATCTGCTAAGCTTTAATGATCATTACCTAACCAAATTAGATGATGAGCTGAAGTTCATCGACTCTTACCTTCATATCCTTAATGAGCGGTTTGGGAACATGCTTAAAGTGGATATAGATGTCAAGCACCAGCATAGAACCTTTTATTTACCTTCGCTTTCCCTCCAGCTCCTGATAGAGAACGCCATTAAACATAATGTTTGTTCTGCAGAATGCCCACTATATATAAACATTACCACGACGGATTCGCCTGCGTTGATGGTCGAAAATAATTTCCAGCCTAAGCGTTCCAGGATGGGCCGTCCAGGAATGGGTTTGAAGAACATTATTGAACGCTACAAATTATTGGTGGACAAATCCGTGGATGTGGCCAATCTTAATGAAAAATTCACGGTCACCATTCCATTGCTTAGACATGAAAGTAATTATAATAGAAGATGAAGCCCGCACGGCCGAGGAGCTCAAAAACATGCTCTTGGGATTCGATGATGATATTGAAGTCGAAGCGATTCTAGGATCTGTTTCTACGGCACTTGACTGGTTTGCCCAACACCCAATGCCGGAACTGATTTTCTCGGACATAGAGCTGGGAGATGGTCTTAGTTTTGAAGTTTTTAAGAAAATAAGCATAGAGATTCCTATAATCTTTTGCACTGCTTTTGACGAGTATGCCATAAGAGCCTTTGAAGCCAATGGTATTGATTACTTATTGAAGCCAATAGATGAAGTAATGCTTCAAAAAAGCCTGGAGCGTTATTTGCGCTTTAAGGAGCATCTTATCCATGGGGCACAACGTGCCATTAACATGGAGCGGGTAATAGATCAAATTGAAATTTTATACAAGCAAACATTATTGGTCGACTACCGTGAAAAAATCATTCCCGTCAAACTCCGTGATGTGGCATTTATCTATACCGGGAATGGTATAGTTTACCTGGAATTGGATGACAACAGACGTTTTACAGTTGCTTATACCCTGGAACAACTCGAGTCGATGTTGGATCCCAAACAGTTTTTCCGGGCGAATAGACAGTTCATTTTGAACAGGGACTATATTATGAACATTGAATATTATTTTAACAGAAAATTGTTCATTACCTGTAAAATAAAGTCGCCTGAAAAAATCTTTATCAGCAGGGTGAAAGCTCAACCATTTTTGCAATGGCTTGAAAGCTGATCCTTTCTTTTTGGTAGTATAAAAATAATCTATAATTTGAGTACATACGTACAGGTATAATCATTATCTGTTGGCTTGTTTAATGAACTTGCAATAAACTAAACCTCAGTTTCAGCTATTATAATGTCGTTAATGTCCAGAAGATCTTCCGCCTTCCTTAAAGCCTCATCCGTATATGTTTTTTCGTTCTTCATTGTGAACAGTTCGCTGCGCTGCAGGTGATGAATCTCCGATATGATCTGCTGGAATTCCTGCCTTTCGAGGTTCCTGTTGCTGCATATCTCTAAGGAGACCATAAATCTTTGAAGCCCTTCTACTTCATTTTCAAGCTTTTCGGCATAGGCATCTACAAAGCTGTTCTTTTTGCCTGTTGATGCTTGCCGGCCCTTCAAGTGCTGAAGCGCCAGGTTATCCAGGCGTAATTTGATCCCGGCATGCTGCTCGTAATGTGGCAGCACTGGATCCAATTCAGTGATGCGGATCAGCCTGATGATTAAAGGGAGGGTGAGGCCCTGGAAAACTAGGGTGACGAAGATTACTACAAAGGTGATGAAGATGATAAGATCGCGATGCGGAAAGTCCGTACCGTCGCTCATAACAAGCGGGATCGACAAGGCCGTCCCTAAAGAAACCACACCCCGCATGCCTGCCCAGCCGATGATTAGTGGATTTTTCCAGCCTGGTTTGGGTACATTGTTCATCTTTTTGCTAATCCACCATGGTAAATGCGCCAGGGAATAGATCCATACAATCCTCAGAACTATTGCCACCCCGCTAATGAGCAAACCATACTTAACGGCCTGAAAAATGGATATACTGCCAAGTCCCTTTACGATACTGGGCAGTTCAAGCCCGATCAGGATAAAGACCAGCGCATTCATTACAAAGATAAGGGTGTGCCAAACGGCTTTCATATTCATCCTGGTATCGCCGGTTGTAAAGATCTCGTGGGCACGGAAGGACATGAATAGTCCGCCGCTTACCACGGCCATCACCCCGGAAAAATGAAAGTGTTCTGCCGACAGGAACAGCAAATAAGGTGTCATAACCGTCAATGCAGCATCAATAGCAGAATTTGTGGGTAGATAGCGATGAATGACATACATGACATGTGCACCTGTCAATCCTACAACCACCCCCATGCCTGCTACCAGAAAAAACTGTCCTGTAGCCTGATTCATCGAAAAGGTGCCAGTCAGAATAGCAGCGAGTGCGAATCGGAATACGATTAGCGAGGAAGCATCATTTACGAGGCTTTCACCCTCTAAAATAGTTAGTGTTCGGCGGGGTACCTGGAGGCCCTTCAGCACTGTTGTGGCCGCTACTGCATCGGGCGGTGATATGATGCCACCAAGCAAAAACCCTAAGCCGAGTGTAAAGCCCGGAATATATGACCAGGCGGTAAAAGCGACCACCGAGGAAGTCAAAAATACAAGACCAATGGCTAGCATAGCAATGCTGCCCGACCATTTTTTAAATTCCTTCCAGGACGTATACCATGCCGCTTCATACAATATTGGCGGTAAGAAAATGAGAAAAATGAGTTCCGGATCTATTTTTACTTCAGGAGTGCCTGGTAGAAAGCCAATGCCCAAACCTGCGAGAACCAGAAAAATTGGATAGGCAATTCGAAGTTTCTGGGCAAGCATAACCAGCAGCATCACGACAAAAAGAAGTCCCAGGATCAAAAGTAAATTTTCATGCATGTCTTAACGGAATCAGCAATAAATGTAAGCCTTTTTTTGATTGGATCTTTGTTGACCTACCCCTTAACCGCACATTCATCAATACTTGGCAGGACCCCGCTACTGCCGACATTGTAGCAGTAACTGACCGCAAGCAACTCATTCTTGCTGGCTTGTGTACAGCAGTTTGTGTGGCTATGCCTCATGTGTGTTTTTTAAACCTTACCTGTATTAGCAATAAGTAAATTGAATCGCTAACTTTAGTTAACTAAATAAATCGCGTATGAAAGGCAAATGTATACTGGTCGCATGTTTTTTGGTGTTAACGTTTATAAGCGGTGTATTTGCTCAATCAAACCGCCCGTCACTAACAGGTGCATGGCAAATCAAAGAAGCAGACAAAGAACAAGTATTAATTTTCCAGGACGGATTCTTCCTTCATACAGCTTATAACAAGGGCGAAAAGCGGTTTATTTACAGTCGTGGCGGGACGTATACGCTTAACGGCAATGCACTAAGCTTAAAGGTTTCTTTCAATTCCGAAAATAAAGATGAGGTCGGGAAGCAATTCAGCGCAAAATACGCAATAAACAATCATAAGATCAATCTGGCCATCAATGGGGAAATACAAAACTGGCAGCAAGTAGATGATAGTTCTGCACCCCTGGCTGGTGTATGGCGAATTACTTCGCGTATGCAGGATGGTAAACTTACCCCCATTCATCAAACTGGTTCAAGACAGACCTATAAAATTCTTACAGGCACTCGTTTTCAGTGGGCAGCAATAGATCCCGGCAAAAAAGAATTTTCCGGAACAGGAGGGGGAACCTATACCTTCAAGAATGGAAAATATATTGAAACCATCGAACTCTTCTCACGAGACAGTTCAAGGGTAGGAGCCTCGCTGACTTTTGATGGCAAGCTGGAAAATGGGGAATGGCATCATCGTGGCCAGAGTTCAAAAGGTGATTCCATTTATGAAATATGGAGCAGAGTAAAATAAGGTGCCTTGTCTTGTAAGTTGGTAAACGCGCGGTTGGTTTACAGCTGCTCGATTCAATCGGCTGATTTTGCATTTCTTACATGAGCCAGATGGTGCTCGCAATGCCATGCATAGATTCCAATGTTGGTTTTTAAGGTGATTAGCTCATTTGCATCAGGATGCCGGAATCTTCTGTCTAGCTCCGCATCAGACAGATTTCTTAGCAAGTAAACCCATCTTTCATGTAAACCTTCCAACATTTTCAATGCACTTTGGATGGGGAAATCTTTTGAATCTGAAAGGTCAGCCCACAAATTTTCATGGTAAGGTTTTATGGTCGGCGTATCCTCTGTCAGTGCAAGTTTAAATCTTGTTAGGCTGTTCATATGGCTGTCTGCACAATGATTTACAACTTGCCTGATTGTCCAGCCATCCGGTCTGTATTGTTTCTCAAGATCACTAGTGCTGAGGTCTACGACTTCGTTGGTCAAATTCTTCGGGAATTTTTCAATGGTATCTATCCAAGCTTCAAGGTGGTGTTTATCGATCTTATCTGGTTGCTGAAATCTTCCAATTGGGTATTTTAATTTTTCCAGGTCCTTCATCATAGTAAAAGTTTTAATAATCCGTTTTAGTTAAATTTAAGCAAGGACATGTATTCAGCTACTGCCTGCTCATTGCTAGGTGGCTGAGCAAAAGAATGCATTACATTAGCTCAGAAGGCGCTTTGCCAAACTTTTTCTTAAAAGAATGGGAGAAGTGTGCCAAGCTTTCAAACCCCAACTCCAAATAGATCGCTGAAGGTTTTTGCCGCTTGGTTTCGATAAGATGCTTAGCCGCCTTTAATCTTTTGTCTTGCAGCCAGCGCCGTGGAGGTGAATCAAACGTTTTCTGGAAGTCGCGTTTAAAACCTGCCAGGCTGCGCCCGGTCAGCTGTGCAAATCTTTCAACAGGGATGTTGAAATGAAAGTTACTGAGCATGAACTTTTCCAGATTGATCTTGTAAGGCTCTGAAAAGTCGAATAAGAAGTTGCGGAGTGCTGGAAGGGCATGAAGCAGTAGTTTGACACCTTCTTTAACTTTCAAAATGCCCATCTCATCTGTCATTTCAGCGCCCGAGCTTCGTGCGTAAGGAACAATGGATTGGAAATACCCCTGCAAGAATTCGTTGGATGGAATTAAAATATTTGGCGGACCGACATACTTCCGGTCCGCTTCAAGCTTTTCTTCTAACACGATTTTGCGCAAGAGCTCTTCCTGCAGGGATATTACGATGGTTTCATAGTTTCCTCCAGATAATGGTGTTTTAGTGAGTGTACCCACCTGGTTTTTGCCGATCAACAGCATTTGACCCGCACTCATCGAAATCGTTTGATCAAAGGTTTCGATGGTAAATTGTCCGGAAACCTGTAAGATCAAAGTTGGATTCTTCCAAAAACATACTTTCTCCCTTCGTTCGGAAGAGAGGTAGGAATAGAAGATCACGCCTGGAAGGATTTCTTCGGGACTCGTCATTTAGCGTTGTAAGTAAGTGCTGCCAAGTATAGCACCTGCTGCAAAAGTAGTGTTTAGCTTGTGCATTTCTTTTGGCGTAAATACAATTTCCATCGCCGCGATATTTTCTGGCAAGCGTGATCTGCGGCTCATGCTTACTAAAGGCATAATCTGATCACCTTGCTCTTTTACCCAGGCGATTGCAAGTTGTGTGGGCGTACAGTTTTTGCTGCTGGCCAACTGCTTTAAAATTTCGACTTTTTCCAGGTTGTGGACTAGGTTTGCACCCTGAAAACGAGAAAAATGATTGCGGTAGTCGTTTGCTGCAAGCGGTGCTTTCATATCTCCAGTCAACAAACCTTCGGCAGTATTGGCGAAGGCCACAATGCCAATACCGAGTTCCTTTGCCACCGGCAGGAGCTCACTTTCAATCTGACGCTCGGCAAGTGAATAGCCGATTTCTAAGGCGCTTATAGGATGAACGTCATTGGCTTGGCGAAGTTGTTGGGCAGTTACTTCAGAAACCCCGATGTAACGCACCTTGCCCTCTTTTTTTAAGTCAGCAATGGTCCCGATAATATCTTCTACTGGCACGCTGTTATCCATTCGACTGGGTTGGTATAAGTCAATGGTTTCGATTCCAAGACGGCTTAGCGAGTAGTTAACGAAATTCTTAATCGCAATTGGGCGTAAATCCAATCCAATCCATTGTCCATTATGAAAGATCGCACCGAACTTTACGCTGATGAAAGCTTCATCCCGACGTCCTTTGATTGCCCTGCCAATCAGCATTTCATTGTGCCCCGCTCCATAAAAGTCACCGGTGTTCAGAAAGTTTATTCCGTTATCCAGGGCTTCCTGGATGGTTGCGACACTTTCTGCTTCGTCTGGCGTAGAGCCACCCCATATCGAAGACATGCGCATACAGCCCAATCCAATTTTAGACACTAATGGGCCATTCTGACCCAGTTCGATTTTTTCTATTTTTTTCATGTTATAAATATCAGCCTTTGAAGCGGTTGTCAGTTTCTTCCACGGCTCAAAGAATTTGTTTGTATGGCTCAGCTTTAATTATGCAGTGCTGAAATAGCTGGGCGCCAAAGCCTTTAAGTTAATGTAGACTGTAGGTCTACTTAATATGTCTTGTTTAGTATTGTCGGAAACAGCCAAACCATTTTCAGACATCAAATAAATGAAAAAACTACCTTTTAAGAATTGTTATGCCATACTTCATGTGGGCATGATCCCTTTACTTTTACTCACAGGAACGAACCCGGCAAGTTCCCAGCCCATGCGGCTAAATGCCGCGCTGGTATCATCTGATGCAAGGCTGGTGCAGGTTAGCGGAACAGTAAGCGATAAGAACGGCCAACCTATACCAGGCGTATCTATTCGCGTGAAAGGCAGCAACGGGGGTGCAGTAACAGACGCCAACGGGCGTTTTACGCTCAATGTTTCCGACAAGAATGTAGTGCTTCTGGTTAGCTATGTTGGTTATAAAACTGAAGAGATTTCTTTGAATGGAAGAGACAATGTGAGGATTACACTGGGTGAAGAGGATAATCAATTAACCGAGGTGGTCGTTACGGCACTGGGCATATCCCGTGAAAAGAAATCGCTTGGTTATGCTGCTCAGGAGATTAAAGGTGATGAGCTCGACAAAGCCAGGGAAACGAACTTTTCCAGCGGACTAGCCGGCAAAGTTGCAGGTTTAACGGTCATGGCCAGTCCTTCTGGTGTGGGCGGTTCAGCTCGAGTAACCATCCGGGGAGATAAATCTCTAAACATCAACAACAATCAGCCATTGTATGTAATTGATGGAATTCCGATCAGCAACGAAAACTATGGATCTTCGGGTAGCAGTTACCAGGAAGTTGACTACGGAAACGGGGCTTCGTTGGTGAATCCCGATGATGTGGAGTCTGTTAACGTTCTAAAAGGTGCAAATGCCGCGGCATTATATGGATCAAGAGCGGCTAATGGTGTAATCCTGATTACCACCAAGAGTGGTAAAGCCTCCAAAGGTATAGGGGTCAGTGTAAACTCCGGCTTTAGCATGGAATCGCCTTTGGTTCTACCGAAGTTCCAAAAGAGATATGGACAGGGGAATGATGGTGAGTTTGCATTCGTCGACGGACTAGGCTCCGGACTGAGGGACGGTGTAGATGAAAGCTGGGGTCCGGCTTTCAATGGGCAGCTCATCCCACAATTTGACTCGCCTACGACCAATGGATTCCGGGGCGGTGATATCTATTTGATCAATGATGGAACACCCGGATCTGCCGCAAACATGGCGGCTCGTGGTGAGATTATTCCTACAACCTGGACCAATAAATTCGACCTGCGTGATTTCTATGAAACTGGCATTACCTTGAATAATAATGTAGCGCTAACCGGGGCAAATGATAAAGGAAATTTTAGACTTTCTTACACGAATTTATATCAGACTGGCATAGTACCCAACACGGATCTGAAGCGCAATACCATTGCATTGAATTCTGATTACAAGCTGACATCAAAACTTAGTGTAAAGGCTGGTCTGAACTACATTTTGAACGATAGTGATAACAGGCCGAACATTAGTTATGGTACGGAGAACATCATCTATTTGCTTAACAACTGGATGGGGCAGCAAGTCGATCTAAATTCCCTTAAGAGCTACTGGATTAGTGGCATGGAGAATAGACAGCAGTATAACTTTAATTACAATTACCACGATAATCCATATTTTAACCTTTATGAGAATACAAACGCTCAGCATTCACACCGGGTTATCGGAAATGTAGCACTAAAATATGATGTAACTTCATGGTTGAATCTGCTACTTCGTGCAGGGACCGACTATGGCAATGAACTCCGGGAGCGGCAGCGCGCTTTTAGTACACAGCGTTATCCAAGAGGTGCCTATCGTGAAGAGCGCATCGAGAATGTCGAAACCAATCTGGATTTCCTAATTAGTACAAATCACAAATTGACTGAAGACTTTCGATTATCACTAAATGCTGGTGGAAACATGCGTATAAACGATAATGATCAGATCTCTACGTTCACCACGGAGTTACTTACCCCAGGAATTTACAACCTGAACAATTCTTCGATTCCTCTGGTGACCGAGATTTTTAATCCAAGAAAGAAAGTGAATAGTCTTTATGGTTTTGGTCAGATTGCTTTTCGTGATTATCTGTATCTCGATATAACTGCCCGGAACGACTGGTCTAGTGCGCTAACCTTACCCGTAAATAATGCAACACTTGGGATCACTGATAATTCGTACTTCTATCCTTCAGCCTCCTTGAGTGCACTTGTTAGTGAGATGTTTACCATGCCGGCATGGATAAACTTTGCAAAGGTACGTCTTAGTGCCGCCAGGGGAGGAAATGATACCAGTCCCTACGCGTTTACACAGGCATACAATAAGCAAAACCCTATAGCAGGAAATCCGGTATTTAACACTTCGGGAGTATTACGCAACTACAACATCAAGCCCGAGATCAGTACCTCACTCGAAGGTGGACTGGAATGGAAATTCCTAAACAACAGATTGGGTTTTGATTTCAGTTACTATCACATGGTAACCAAGAACCAGATTCTAAATAATGTGCCTGTTTCTGTTGCAAGTGGTTGGGATACACAAATCCTGAATGCCGGAGAAATCAGGAACTCCGGAGTGGAGCTGTCAATTAACTCAACTCCAGTAAAAAGCAACTTCCGCTGGGATCTGGATGTGAACTTCTCCAAAAACAACAGTGAAGTCGTTAAGCTAACTGACGACATAAGTGTTTATCAAATGGCAAGTAAAGATGCTATATCCATTGAAGCCCGTGTAGGAAACCGTATGGGTGATATGTATGGGCTAATTTACAAGAGGGTGAATAATCCGGCCAGTCCTTACTTCGGGCAGGTTATTAATAATGAAAATGGACGGCCGCTTGCTTCTGATACGCGTGAACGCTTGGGGAATTACAATCCGGACTGGCTTGCGGGCGTTCGTAATACTTTTACGTATAAGGGTGTAAATCTTAGCGTGCTGTTCGACTTTAGACATGGGGGAAAAGTTTATTCACTTACACAAGTCGTTGGTAGAGAAGCTGGTCAACTTGAAGAAACGCTTTATGGGCGTGAAAACGGCTATGATCTATCTTTGCCCGGAAATGGTGTGATAAGTGCCGGAGTGATTCAGAATGCTGACGGTACCTTCCGCCCGAATGATGTCGTATTAACGGCAAGAGCATGGAACTCTGCCTTCACCAATGGAAGGTCCATAGCAGAGCCGGCAGTCTTTGATGCCTCATTTATCAAATTAAGAGAACTGGCACTCGGATACAACATCCCTACAACTTTTCTAAAGAAGTACAAGATTTCTAACATGGCCATTTCCCTGGTGGGCAGAAATCTTTGGGTACACTCGAAAGTGCCACACGTAGATCCAGAGCAAATTGCAATGGATGGTGGTACTTATATCCCAGGTGTCGAATCAGCGTCAATACCGACTACAAGGTCCATTGGTATGAACCTCAGGTTTAACTTTTAATCCCAAATTACTTCAACATGAAAAATAATATATTTAAATCAGTCGTTGCTGCAGTGGTCTGCCTCACCCTTATTAGTGGCTGTACGAAAGACTTCGAGAATATCAATCAGGATCCAAATGCAATTACCACGATCACCCCGGATCTTCTATTGCCTTCTATTATCCGGTCTTCCATAAATACTCAATTGGGTGAAGCCTGGGGAATAGGCACGTTAGTCGTACAGCAAACGGCGAAATACCAGTTCGTAGATGATGATCGATACCTATGGGACAATAAGGATAACGTATGGAACGCCTACTATACTTACCTCAGAGATGTTAAGAAGCTCTCTGAACTCGCCGCTTCGTCTGGGCAACCTGCCTACAATGGTGTTGCGCTGATCCTGAAGTCATGGATGTTTTCAGTGCTGACCGATACCTACGGGGATGTGCCCTATACTGAAGCAACTTCGGCTGACGTCGAAATCTTTAAGCCGAAGTATGATTCGCAGGAGGTGATTTATACCGGCATATTGAAAGACTTAGAAGAAGCAAATACCATTTTAGCAACTGCCACATCAACCATCAAAGGAGACTTAATTTATCAGGGGGATCTTGTGAAATGGAGAAAGCTTGCAAACAGCCTTCGCGTAAGATACCTGATGAGAATGTCAGCAAAAAAGGACGTTGCAGCTGCTTTACAAGCGATCATATCGAATCCTGCACAAAACCCAGTATTTGTCAGTACAGCTGAAGACGCTGATTACAGCTACTATGCTGAAGCCCCAAATCAGTTTCCGAACTATACCAACCGCATAGGGGGCTTCGATGAATACCGTTTAAGTAAAACCTTTGGTGACGTCCTCCAAAATTTCAATGATCCACGTTTGGCCATATTTGCCCGGCCGACATCTGCATCAGTAACGGCGGGAAAACCGCAGTATGTAGGTATGCCAAATGGATTGAATGATACGGAAGCATTGAATTACAATGGTGGATCCAACAACATCAGCCGCATCGGTAGCTTCTATTACGAAAATGCAATTAGTCCAGCAGGTCTTCAAGTTGCTAAGGGTTATATTATGAGCTTCCATGAACTACAGTTCTTGCTTGCAGAGGCACGTTTTAAAAACCTGATTTCGGGGAGTGGCTCTGTTCAAAGCTATTACGAAAGCGGAATTCAGGCTGCTTTTTCTTATCTTGCTTTAACGATGCCAGGAGATTATTTGTCGCGGCCGGGCGTTCGCTTTGTAGAAGCGGAAGCCATGAACCAGATCATGACTCAAAAATGGATCTCTTTGTTTTATACCGGTCTTGAAAACTGGTTCGAATGGCGACGAACAGGTTTACCAGTATTGAAGGCTGGAC
>Ga0265780_10007973_pt1 | contig 12931 bp, 11 predicted proteins | sample P1T30metagenome_FD_192432 | JGI IMG/M metagenome (GOLD analysis project Ga0265780, IMG submission 192432) | Plant litter microbial communities from East Loma Ridge, Irvine, California - P1 T30 | ecosystem: Environmental > Terrestrial > Plant litter > Unclassified | place: USA: California...
TCTCGGTCTGCCATTATATTCGACCTGGATCAGGTGACGAGTGGGTAGCTGTAACCCACATGATCACCTATCATCGTTTTCTGCGCTTCTATCCCGATGGAAGTGTTATATCGTTCCTCACCACTGATCAGTGAGTCCAGCTTCTCATCGCGCTTTGTTCTTGCTTCTAAGCTGACTGATAGCCCGTCATCCGTCGTCCCGGTCCTCCGGCCGTCTCTCCGCTCGAAAGGGCTGCATTTCGGCCGATGGCGAGTGGAGAAAGGCAAAGTATACCTATCAGAATTACTCGAGCCTGGGATACGGACGCCAAAGTATGAATTCGAGATGGAGCTCAACCTCAAGGAGACTCAACGCGGACGGTGGAACAAGCTGGATATACACACATACAGCTCTATCAATCTCGCAACTGATGAGGTCTTGGGCTTGAGTCTGAAGCACCAGAAACCATTCTACTTTTCCAAGTAAGTCCACACAATCTCCACCTGAACGTCAGCTGACATTGATCAGAGTTAAATCATATCATCCTGCATTGTAGTTCATATTTATACACATTCATTACGACACTATCCTATATGTACAACCTGAAAATCAAAACGCCTTCTAGATCTTGCCATGACTGAAATCTCGGACGACCTTCTTGAACCAGCCACCCTTTCTCTCTGCGAAACCTGATCGATTGTGCTCAAAATGACTCTCATCCGTTGGCGTAACCGGCTCAAAGCACGAAATTTCCAATTCTTCTTCTTCAAGCATATAGATATCAAGCGGAGGAAGAAGCGGCATTCTGGTATCGGTCGATCGCGGCAAAGGTGGGTGGCCAAGTCCGATAGATGATCTCGGTTTGGGAGCCCGACGGGGGTGTACGAAGGGTGTCTGGATACTCATACGCGATTGAACCGGACTGGCGAGCTTCTCCACCCTGGGCTTGCGGTTGTATGGGATGGGTGGAGGTGAGTTGAGGCAGATGACCGGTAAGCCGACTTTGGGTACCAGATTCAAGACAAGAGGTGGAGGGCGATGCTTGGGTCTTCGGGGTGGATCAGGGACATACTCAGGAGACGAGAGTCCCGATGAACTCGAAGACGAATCACTGGCGAGGCGAGAAACCAGAGCTGGCGGTGTGGATGCCGGGGTGATGTCCTGGGCGAGAGCAGCAGCCGACCATGGGTGGGGAGCAGCTTGAGGTTTGGCCTGTCGCCTAGTCCTGATTTTGGGCTTGTCGAACATATCGACGAAACTATCTTCCACTCGAGTCGTTTCCTTCGCGATCTTGGGCTTGGGTGGCTGACTGAGAACACTAGTGAATGCCTTCATACCCCAAGTCTCATCATCCGAGTCGTCCGTTGGCGCGACCGAAGACGTGGCCTTCCCTCGAGGTCGAGATGCCGAAGGATCAGACATGAGCCAAGCGAACTCCTGCTCTTCCTCAATGTCGAACCACATGTGTCCATCTTCTCCCTTGTGTAGCACTGTTTTCCCGCCTCCTACATTCCTTGATTCGTCCTGTAGACGGGCTACTGGATCACTCGATTTCGAATGCGAGGTCTTGCTTGGTTTCTTGGGAACATTGCCAAAGAAAGCATTGATTTCGACCAATGTCGAATGGGGCAGGGGTCGGAAATTGTCTCGCTTTCTTCGAGCTTGCTTAGGGGGTGGAGCTGGGGGCATGGTACCGAGGAGCTTCATGGCCTTCGAAGGCGCTCGAGTAGGAGTGACGGGCGAGCCAGGTACTTTGCGACGCGGTCTGACGGGTGTGATCGGTGTGAGTGGCGTGGAAGACTTTCGTCGTCTTGGCGAAAGGGGAGTATCCGGAGGGGATTGACCGGGTTTGACCTGATCATTGACGCCCAGAGCTAGATGAATTTCTGATCGGCCAGAAACAGAGGGGTTACGTTGTAGATCGAGAGCCATGAACATGTCGGATATAGATTGGTGGGGGTCCAGTCTGATCTGGGGAGGGGTATGAGATTCGGATGAGCGAAATGAGGTAGGCGAAGATGGGACGGAAACGGTAGATGTCCTGGCAGGAGCTGTTGATCAGCCAAGTCGAATAACATGCCCAAAAGCGGGCTTACCGGTTGATGAGACGGGTTTCTTCCTGACCTGCAGAGGTCTTGTATGCCCTCGGACCCCTTCGACATAAAGCGAGTTGAAGAATTCGGTCGATTGCGATGGCGCTCTCCTGGGTACGTTCATATCCGGATCAACAGGCGAAATTGGCTCTGGCAGTGGTGTGAGTAAGATTTCAGACATCATGTGAGATAAAGTGAATAGGACAGGCAAAACGGTGGAAGAGCTCATATATACTCGTTTCTTGGATTTGAATCTGAGCTTATTGTCCTCTTGAACACGCAACGCCGTCAATAAGCCACCGATGGCATTGTTTCACCTGCTATGACGTTCCTTGTACCTTGCACTAGTACCTTGTCTTTGAACCACCTTGTTCTTGGTTGACTACAAAAGGACAATAAAGCACTGGCATATCGACGGACAATAAGCTTTTCGGGGAGACAGGGAAAGCACCGCTCGGACGAGAACACGTGGTTTAGCAGCACCGTGAGAAATCAATCTAGTCTCGTCAGGCACGTATCAGATCAACCTTGACTTTTGCCAGCATACCACCTAGGATTATCGTTGACAACCATGGCAAAGGCTGGAAGTAGTAAGCTACCTGCCCCAGCCCCAAAAGGTGGAGACAAGAGCTTCAAGGGGAAGGGAAAGCCTGACAAGGCCATCCAGAAGACCGCGGATCTGATCAAGGGAAATATCAAGGCGAAGGCTTCTGGTAAAGGGAAAGAGAAGGCGATACTGGGAGAGCTGTCAGGAAGCATCGAGCGTGAGCGACACTTTCATAAAAATCAGCTTGAGCTGACATTATAGAGCGAAGAGTGCTGCCGGGCGGCATTCAAGTTGAAAAATTCGCCGACGTGAGTGTTCTGCAACGGTCGAAGAGTCAGCGCCTGACCCTCAGGCAAGGGCTCTCGAGATTCTAGCTTTGCAGCATGCAATCAAGACCGCTGCGTGAGTACACAAGATCGTAGGGTGTGGTATCTGAGCTGATATGCCAGCGCCCTGGGCAGCACTCGAGCATTTCAGTCGTTACCCCGACACCTGCGCCGTAGGGCTGCGAGTCATAATCCGCGCCGGGTACCGAAACGTTACAGATCTCGAGCAGCAGCAGAGGTACGTTAGCTATACTCACAGATCCAAAGATCGCGATGAGCTGACGATCAGATCCGCCCAGGTAGCAATGTTGTCAAGATACACCGGAAAAGGGCGAGGATAAGGGCAAAGGGGAATATTCAAGGGGAATCAAGAACGGAACAGCTTCTCAAGCGTCAGCGTACATGGCTTCACTCAACGTGATAGTACTTGACTGATCGCTAGAGAACAAGTCATGGCTACCTACGCATGTCTGGCATGCTAAGCGATTCCACATGACGAATGTGTGGGGATATCGCCTACCTCGAACACCTACCCTCAAATCCTTCAGGACCGCGTATCGAGCGGCCAAGCATAAAGCTATCGTGAATGATATCAGTTATTATGGAACAATAGAGCTTGTGGGTACTCGCGACAACCTGGTAAAGATGTTGGGGCGCGTCCTTGTCGGCCGTTTTGCCGGAAGCAAGTGAGTCTTGAGAGCATCGAAACAGTGTGAGGCTAATGAATAGGTACGAGTCAGGAGCAAGAGTTGCTCAAGCTACGCTTTATCATGATCAGACTTTCCCTTACGGTCTTATTGGTCCAGTCGAGATCATTTGGAGGCCCGAAGAGGGTCATCTGAGCGATAGGACTTTATGGATCAGGATACATCCTGCCATCTATGCCGAAGTCAGCGGTGTGCTTGCATCTCTACTCGCAGTGTCGGGCGATCAGCGTGGTGTAGCATCGAGCTCGACTGCACAGCAGCAACCTACTGTTCGGACGACCGATCTGCGAGATGAGATCGATAGTTTTGAGATCATGGGTCCGAAGTCCGCCAGGATCATCAGGAGGATCTTGCGCCTGTCAAAGGCTGAAGGCAAAGACAAAGCCAGTGTAGGTCTTCCCACTTGATAGCACGTTCCTCGCTGACTCAAATAGTTCTTCGAGAGTCTGAGGGGAACCCAAGGAACGGAAATGCCCGAAGGGCTGATAGCCGGCTTACTGGTCCACGACCCACGATTGATGTATGTTTGCCCTCCCTGGGGTTTTACCTTGAGCTGATGGCTAGCTTCCCTGCTCCGATGCTTGCTCAGGTCGAACCGACAGATGACGATGATGAGGTTTTGCGATCGGCATTGATGCATCGACCTACAGCTTTGCTTGCGCAATCGAATATCTGGGAGTCCTCGACTAGAGAAGGATTATCGACACCGCGATATAAGAAGTCGGATCTCGACTACCGTCGGCAGAAGGTATGTGGATCTCGCATTCAGTGACCCAACTCATCATCAGCTCGGTATACCTGGATCCCAGCTTCGCCCAATGGCACAAGATGACCGAATACCCTTACTCCTCATACAACGCTCCATCACCTCCCATTCGTCACCCAACGAATCATCCCACGGCTTCACTATTCTCTTACCGCGAGGCTGGTCAATGTACTTCCTCTCTTCCTTCGTCTTTGCCGGGTGCATGATCGGCGGTCTTGTTGAAAGGCGAAATCAGTATCGCGAATGCGGCGTACCAAGTTTCCCAGAGCATTACAGCGAGACCTGTCCTGCTGGGCAAGAGTGGGAGGCCACGAAAGCGAAAGAAGAGAGGGAGAGATGGGAGAAAAAGCCTCCTGCTAAAAGACCGCAATACTCCGCTTTGGGGACCCGTGATCCTTGGAAACCGGATTGGCAAGCTGCCCTGAGCGATCGAATCAACGATGCCGAGGAGGTGGAGATGAACGGCAGAACGAAAAGCGTGAACTTGCAGCCATGGCTCTTCGCTCGACCACTCGCAGACCATATCTCGGCTTTGGTCAAGTCGGCCGACCCAACGGCAACATTGTTGAAAGTCGTCAATACCTTCCGGTCTCAACGAGGATCCGCTACACTCGGCGTAAACTTGGCTAAAGATCTGTACTCTTCAGCGGTGGTACAAGTCAAAGTCGAAATGGACGGCAGAGGCTCACCCGGAGATATGGCCATCATCTACGCTATCGATGAAGAAGAGCGGACGACATGGCTACAAGCAAAAGCTAGAGATGGGATCTACGGGCGAGCAGATTGGGCGACTTCGGATACTGAACCGAAGAGCGAGCTCCAGAAGGTATGGTTCTTTGTCGTCAAGGAAGACGCAAGCTTACTGTACAGCTGGGCGAGATTGAAGCAGATGCCAAGAAGACTATCGGGTACACATCGACTGGCAATTTCTCCTTATCGCGGGGATGTGGCTACGCGCTGGCAAATGTCTCGCTGAAGGGGTTTGTGCAGGCTGCCAAGTTAGGCGACGGTGGCGAGGTCTTGGTCAAGGTAAAAAAACGCGATGGAAAGCTTTGCAGATCAGCCAAGTTGCAGCTTGTATAGTCGTTGGGTGAGAGACACCGTTGCATTGCATCGATGCATAAACACTATGTGAAGCGTATAAGCATATACGTCCAGACGAAGATGATCATGACGACAAGGACAACACCGAGGGTCATGCACGTCGTACCCTTTCCTTTGCTCGATACGCTAGAGAGGTGTTTCTTTGATACTCTCGTTCCAGCTAGATTCTCTGTCATGTGTCAGCTTGATACGTTCTAGGTGACCGGGCAGCTTACTCTCCAAGACGTCAGTCGAATCGTCTAAGAGCGATTTCTCATCTTCCAGTGAATTTGCGAAATGCACAGCGTTCAGCTTCAAGCGATGTGACATCTTCTGATCAGCGTGTGACCGAGGGCGGGAGACAGTTACGTACATCAGCGAGCTGTCCTCCTAATTCCTCAAGTAATTGAGCAGAACCCATCCCCGGCCTGGTCCCAGCCAGTAAAGTATCTCTCTCATTCTCTTCTTTCCGAGCTTGCTGGAGTTTGAGAGGCAGCAAACCCGCTTCATCACCTTCTCGATCCTCCGCAAGCCTTGTACGGAGATACGCCTCGGTATTTAATGCTCGTTTGCGAAGGTTTCTAGCTGGTTCGGGCGGTGATAAGGTGACAGAGATGGGCTCGGAAGGCGGTGATACAGGAGATGTAGCCGGAGAGTCTGGTAGAGGGACTGTTGAAGGTGGTGGGCCGGAAGGTGTTGGGGTCGCTGAGATATTCCTATAGCGGATCTCGACGCTTTTGAGGGTTCTATCGAGGTCCGACAAGATACTTGAGGTATTGGAAGATCCCTCATTTGATCCTTGCAGAGTGTCGAGCAGGACACGCGCATATTGCACAGTCTATACCGTCAGCTCGTCCTCGAGGTCCGAGTGTCCAAGCTCACCTCCCAATCACGCCGCCTTGTCGCATTGGTGGCTTCCTCCGATATATCGGTCTTGTCGAGCGATTTGATCATCCGAATCAAATTGATTTGAGCATGTTGGGAGGCAGCCGCGTTCTGAGCTGCTTTGATGACCGTCGTGGAGGGCTGTGCGGATGGCACGAACAGTCTAGGTTGGGCTATCATTGGTGTATGAGTGCAACGCATGAACCACCTCCCAAGAGACAGACAGCTACACGTCGCGCCACACTCGGTTATTGCCGTATCAACTCTACTCATCAACTCGCGTCCACCCTTTTCTTATACGTCCTAGCTAATCTTTATCAACATACTTCGTACCCATCCACCTCTTCCTAGGCGCTCGCATCTCGATAGGACACTTTGAAAGAGCGGATCTATACGCTCTTCGAAGTTGAAGCGAGAAATTAGGATCGAGAGGGATATAGCAAAAGTGGAGGTGGTCCAAAACATGGATAATTACGGACCATCCTCCGACTTTGGTCCAGTGGCTGGTCCATCGTCCCCAGCGGCTCCGACGACCTCGCAGCCGGTCTCAGGAAACGCTGAGCTATCGAGAAGCGGCTCAGTAGCCCGTCGACAACTCAGAGCTCGGCCATCGGAGGCTTCTACTTCGTCTCCTGCTTCCAAGAAGGCTAGGTCTGATACCAATGGTCAATTACGTCCGCCCACCGAGAAGGAGCTCGACTTTATCAATGCTTCTTTATCGGAAGAAGGACTAGCTACTAGGCGGGATGAGGTGATCAGAAACAAAGAAGCAGAGCTGAAGCTTGTGGCGGATGAGCATGATACTACTGTGAGGGAGAAATTCCATTTAGAGAGGTTTATCAGTATATTCGAAGGCTGGGATCCGAAGGTATGTTTAAGCTGAACAGCCCCGTGCTGGGCTGATAATTAGGATGCTAAGCAAGACGACTCGCCTGTCTTCCTCGAAGTAGGTCTATGCCCCGCGGAGATGGGCAATAACTGATCAAACAGTACAAGCGATCCCAATACAATCTTCTTGACCTGATGCCTACTGTACCGTCATCGCAGGTAGCTGGTCCATCTAGGTCGCGGCTTTCAATGGGCTCACGCACAACGCGACATCGAGCCAGTGAGCAGACCCAACTCTTCTCCTCCGAACCCGCTCGACAACCAGAACCTAACACAACGCCCAGCAGCAAAAGCAAAGGGAAATGCCGGGGATCCGATGTCCCCATAACCGCGGAGGTGGAAGAGGTTGCGAAACCGAAGTTGGGTCGACCTTTCAAGGTAAAGAACGATGCGATGCTGCCTCCCCCAATCCCTGATAAGGGAAAGGCGAAAGGCAAAGGTCGTCGAGCGACTCTGGGTGTCGAGCTTGGGGACGAGGTGGTCGTCGAAGAAAAGGAGGAAGATATAGAGCCGCCACTGAAGAAGAAGAGAGGTCGTCCGCCTCGATTATCTTTACCGAACTTGCCTACGAAGCCAGAAGACGATACTACACCTTCTTCAGCTGCGGTACACCTCTCGCCTGAACCACATATGACGCCTGTTGCTGGTCCGTCCCTGCCTTCACTGGCTCACCTACCGTTCCCACCTCCACCAAACCAACCTCGCAAACGCCCAAGAGGTACGCGGAAATTACATTACACCGATTATGCCCAGCTTCCCACTACCGTTCCCAAACATGATGGCGATCTCAATGCCATTCTCGACTCCTACGTCCATCTCGAAGACACAGGTCCTGCACCTGATATCAAGACTCTCGAACTCAAAGCTGCTACCGAGGCGTTTTATCGGAACCGTGTGAACTACCTTCAACACCAAGGTCGCCTTCTCCGACTTCTGGATGAAGATGAAACAATTCCGTCGACGGCCAAAATCAGTGCTAAAGCCCCTACCTTACTACCCAGAAAGACGGATTATCAGGATTCTCTACTCGCTCACATGGTCCAAGTGCGAAATGCTATGCTCAATGAAGCTAGACTGAAACCTATCATCTGTAAGAAGATTGCCAGAATGATCCAGGCTTACTGGGATCATATTGAAGGCAAAGATGATCGCGAGAGATTGGCAGAGGAGAAGAAACGGAAATTACAGATGAAGGAACTCATCAAATCTCTCAGAAGGCGATGGGCGCTGGCGGTCAAGGTGGTCAGGGCTAAATTGCTTCAATTACAAAAGGAAGAGCAGGATCGACTGGGCAAAGAACATCTTCAGAACATGTTACAGAGAAGTACAGGGTTGTTGGATGCCCATCGGGATGAATTTGCTGGGAGGGAAGGCAGTAATGATGTGGAAGATGATGAGGATGAGGGGAGTAGTGGGACGGACGAAGTCTCTTCGGCGGAGGACTCGGAAGACGACGACGACTCGGAAGAAGACTCGGACGAAGAGCAAGAAGCAGCGCAGACTGCCGAGAATGGCGTGCTCGACATTCAGAAGGTCGATCCCACGGCGGCAACAGGGTCAGTCGTCGAGCCAGAGCAAGCTGAAGGACCTGATGACGAAAGCGAGTATGATGGTGCATCGGGAGAGGAGTCCGGCAGTGAGGACGACGCCGATACACGAGCTCTTCTGGCGGACGACGAGCTGGAAGCCGACAAACTGCCAGCTCAGCTCGACGCTACAGCTCCGGAATCGGTTGTAAAGAACGCGGATAATTCTCTCTACAACGGGAACCTGAAATTTGAGAACGGATCCCAGATACCTTCGATCCCGGTCGAATCCTCCGATAACGTGGTGCCTGCAGCTCAGCTTGAGGGCGTCATCGCAAGTACTCGGGACGAGAGCTTACCGCCCTCTGAACCACACGATATACCTGGTACCGATATCACCGATGCGCCGGCTGTACCGAACGGCACGCCACCGCACTTGAATGGGACCACCAACGATGTGTCATCTCTAGTTGATTCAGAAATGCTTACAATCCGCCCAAGATCCAAACGCCAACGAGCCAAGCGATCTTTCAACCCTTCCGCCACACCTGAAATCGATCCAGACGCAGCCGACATCGAGTTCAAAGTTGAACAAACTTCCGATATCGATGATAAAGATCACGAGATGGACGTTGAAATGGAAGATGACGATAATGAGGAGGAAGCCAATAGTGAAGACGATGGGTTGCTGGCTGATGCTGATTTACCGATCGAAGAGCTGCTTAAGCGGTATGGCGTTCCTATGCCTGCTGTCAACGGGTCAGCCTCGGCGGAAGAGACGAAAGAGACGGACCAGCCTGTATCCTCCGAGACCATCGAGCCGCTTCATCAAACCGAGCCAGCCGACAATAATGAGCGTCCGGAAGTGAAGCTACCATCCGAGCAAGCGGAACAACTCGCATCATCTGATCAAGGGATGCCGGGAATCGTCGATGACAAACCCGTAGATCAATCACTCATCGATTCCGCCATTGCCGGACCTACATCACCCGCCTTGCTCATCGAGGGTAAACGTCAGAGACGAGTCCGCTCCGTCTGGACTCCCGAAGACAACCCACCTCCTCCACCCAAGAAACCGAAAGTACAAATCATCAGAGCTAAAGAAGAGGTCGGACCTGAAGTTGTTGTCGAAGAAGACGAAGAAAGTGATCCTCAATTCACATCCTCCGAGGAGGAGAGTAGTGAAGATGAAGCTGAAGCGGACGGAGAAGCGATGGAAGTAGATGAAGAGGAGAAGGAACCTCTTGATCCGAATCGACTTCGAGCGCCTTTCCTCTTGAGGGGTTCACTGCGACCTTATCAGCATGCTGGACTTGAATGGCTTGCGAGTCTGTATACCAATAATATGAATGGGATCCTGGCGGATGAGATGGGTCTTGGGTAAGTCAACCGTCTGTGGAATGTGTCGTGGGGCTGATTTGCAGGAAAACCATACAGACCATCTCCCTCCTCGCCCATCTCGCATGCGATAAAGGTATCTGGGGCCAACATCTCATCATTGTCCCAACCTCGGTTATCCTCAATTGGGAAATGGAGTTCAAGAAGTTCTTACCCGGGATGAAGGTCCTTACATACTACGGAAACCAAAAGGAACGTAAAGAAAAACGAATAGGATGGGCAACTCAACACCATTTCCAAGTTTGTATCACTTCCTACCAGATCGTCCTAGCCGATCAACATATTTTCCGAAGAAAGAATTGGGTTTATATGATCCTTGATGAGGCTCATAATATCAAGAATTTCAGGAGTCAACGGTGGCAGACTCTACTCGGGTTCAAGGCTCAGAGGAGATTGTTGTTGACTGGAACTCCCCTTCAGAACAATTTGATGGAGTTGTGGAGTTTGCTGTATTTCCTCATGCCAGGTGGAATAGGTGCAGATCAAACTTCAGTTGTTGGATTTGCGAATCACAAGGAATTTACAGAATGGTTCTCAAGTAAGTCATTTCTCTCCTCCGGGTCAGAGCTGACATCACAGATCCAATGGACAAAGCGGTCGAATCAGGTGATGTAGTGGATGAAGAGATCCTAGCAACCATTAGTAAACTCCATACCCTCCTCCGACCCTTCATCCTCCGTCGACTGAAATCCGAAGTCGAAACCCAACTTCCCGGTAAATTCGAACACGTCGTCTATTGTAAACTATCAAAGAGACAACGATTCCTCTATGACGAATTCATGGATCGCGCCTCGACCAAGGAAGCTCTCAGTTCAGGGGGCTATTTGGGAGTTGTCAACACCTTGATGCAATTGAGGAAAGTGTGTAATCATCCTGATTTATTCGAGGTCAGGCCGGTCAGGACTAGTTTCGCCATGGACCCCGTTGTCGGAGACTATGAACCCGTCGAACTTCTTGTCAGGAAACGATTATTGGTAGAGGGAGATGAGAGGATCAATCTGGAAGCGCTCAATCTGCGGATTACCGATAATGAACACCTCTCATCTTGGGTATGCGAGACTCGACAACAACTCGATGCGAGCGATAGGCTACCGTATGCTATCGAACCTGTAATCACCAAGAAAAGTAAACAAGCGGCAGGACCACCACTTGATACCCTGACTGTGGACGGTTGGCTCAAGTACAGAGCTTGGAACGAGGAGCAGAAGTCGATATCTCGCTGGCGTAGCTTGAGGGACAAGAATCGGATTCGATGTTCCACTCGACCTATCTACGGCACCACATTGTTGTCGGTGTTGTCTGATATCCCCAACGTCCTCCACCCACTATCGCTACCCAGCACTCGACCTCACTGGTTCGGTGAACATGATCCGCCTGCCTCGCAACTCGTTGCTTCCCTTGCCGACCGATCACGCGTTCTCGAGCCAGTGGTCAATCTTTACGCTGTTATTCCACCTAATGTCGTAGCTCGGGACCTTGCACGCTACGCCCTACCCGGATTCACTCCGATCTCACATCCGTCGTTGACCGAGCCTTCTTTCGACACACTCCATCAATCTACTGTCAAGCTCCAGATCGCTTTCCCCGACTCGAGTCTTCTTCAATACGATTGTGGGAAGCTCCAAACTCTTTACACCATGCTTCGGGATCTCAAAGCAGGTGGACATCGAGTTCTCATCTTCACTCAAATGACTCGAGTTCTCGATATACTAGAAATGTTCTTATCGTACAATGGACACCGATACCTCAGATTGGACGGTAGTACCAAGATAGAAGATCGCCAAATCATCACCGAGCGATTCAACTCCGATAATAGGATATTCTGTTTTATCGCATCATCAAGATCTGGTGGTGTCGGTATTAATTTGACCGGAGCCGATACGGTGTTCTTCTACGATTCCGACTGGAATCCCTCGATGGATAGACAGTGTATGGATAGAGCACACCGGATTGGTCAAACTCGAGAGGTCCATATCTATCGATTTGTATCTACTCATACGGTCGAGGAGAATATGCTGAAGAAGGCAAACCAAAAGAGGATGCTGGATAAAGTTGTCATCCAGGAAGGAGAGTTTACTACCGATTTCTTTGGAAAGATGGATTGGAGGGACGTCATTGATCCCATCTCTGCAGATCCTGTATCGACCGCCGACGACGATGGAACGGATGGTGAAGGCAAGATTGAAGATATCGAAACGGGAGACGAACAACAAGCTGTCGATCAGGAAAAACTCCAACCGAGAGCAGGGGACGAGAGAGAATTGGCGAAAGCTTTAGCTGAAGTGGAAGATGAAGAAGATGCCGCTGCGGCTAGGATAGCTCAGGGAGAGGGGGAATTGGACTTTGAAGAGTTCGATGGGGATAAGACCGCAAAGGTCGTTCCGAAACAAGTTGGATACCAGAATGTTCAAGAGGAGCCAAGTGCCAGCGCGACGCCGGCTCCGATTGGGGATGTGGAAGAGGAAGATGAGGAAGAAGAAGAGGATGATGGGATTGGAAGTGTAGATGAGTACATGCTCAAATTAGTCGAATGGGACTGGGATTTCTTTGTAAGATACCGCGCATAATCGGTATAGTATATCACGGTTGTTGTACATCTATAGTATGCATTGTCCCAATCATGTAGATTCCAGTAAATCAAAGCGATTCCAGTAAACGAGCTCACTGGAACCATATTCCGCCACAAAGATCTGTTTCCGTTCCCTGACGTCACTCAATATCCCCCGCTATTCT
>Ga0265780_10007975_pt1 | contig 12926 bp, 13 predicted proteins | sample P1T30metagenome_FD_192432 | JGI IMG/M metagenome (GOLD analysis project Ga0265780, IMG submission 192432) | Plant litter microbial communities from East Loma Ridge, Irvine, California - P1 T30 | ecosystem: Environmental > Terrestrial > Plant litter > Unclassified | place: USA: California...
CTCAACGAGCGCGGCCGCTAGATCATGGGCAGCCGGGTGCTGGTGCTGGGCATCGCCTATAAAAAGGACGTCGAGGACATGCGCGAATCGCCGTCGGTGGCGCTGATGGAGATCCTGCGCCGCAAGGGCGCCAGCGTCGACTATTCCGACCCGCACGTGCCGACCTTCCCGCGCATGCGCGAGCACCGTTTCGAGCTGTCCAGCGTGGCGCTGACGCCGAATGCGATCGCTTCCTACGACGTGGTGCTGGTCGCCACCGCGCACAGCGCCTTCGACTATGAACTGGTGCGCCAGTACGCCAACCTGATCGTCGACACCCGCGGCGTCTACGGCGAACGCCTGCCGAACGTCGTCAAAGCCTGACCTCGACCCACAGTGCCACTTTTCCTGCACACGTCCGGAGAACCCGATGCGTTCCTATCCCCCTGCCATCCTCGACCGCAAGATCCGCTTCGCCCTGGTCGGCTGCGGCCGCATTGCGAAGAACCACATGCACGCGATCCGCGACCACCACGAACGCTGCGAACTGGTGGGCGTCTGCGACGTCGACCCGCGCGCCCTCGACGAAGCCGCCGGCAGCACCGGCGCCCGCGCCTGGCGCAGCCTCGACCGCATGCTGATCGAATGCGAAGCCGACGCCTTCGTGCTCGCCACCCCTTCCGGCCTGCACCCGCAACAAGCAATCCAGGTGGCGCGCGCCGGACGCCACGTCATCACCGAAAAGCCGATGGCGACGCGCTGGGAAGACGGCAAGGCGATGGTGGCGGCGGCCGACGCGGCCGGGGTGCGCCTGTTCGTGGTCAAGCAGAACCGCCGCAACGCCACCCTGCAACTGCTTAAAAGCGCGGTCGTGAAAAAACGCTTCGGGCGCATCTACATGGTCAACCTGAACGTGTTCTGGACCCGCCCGGACGAGTACTACAACAGCGCCCGCTGGCGCGGCACCTGGGAATTCGACGGCGGCGCCTTCATGAACCAGGCCAGCCACTACGTCGACCTGGTCGACTGGATCGTCGGCCCGGTCGAAAGCCTGCAGGCCTATACCGCCACCCTGGCGCGCGACATCGAGGTCGAGGATACCGGCGTGATCAGCCTGCGCTGGCGCAACGGCGCGCTCGGCTCCATGAACGTCACCATGCTGACCTATCCGCGCAACCTGGAAGGCTCGATCACCATCCTGGGCGAGCACGGCAGTGCGCGCATCGGCGGCGTCGCCGTCAACGAGGTGCAGCAGTGGGAATTCGCCAAGCCCGACCCGGACGACGACAAGGTCAAGGACGCCAGCTACCAGACCACCTCGGTCTACGGCCACGGCCACCCGCTCTACTACGACAACGTCATCAAGGTGCTGCGCGGCGAAGCGGAACCCGAGACCGACGGGCGCGAAGGCCTGAAGTCGCTCGAAGTATTGGTGGCGGCCTACCGTTCGGCGCGCGACGGCAAGCGCATCGCCCTGCCGCTGGAGTACTGAAGATGGATGCACCGATCCACTCCAGCGCCATCGTCGACGCCGGCGCGGTGCTCGGCGCCGGCACCCGGGTCTGGCACTTCACCCACGTCTGCGCCGGCGCCCGCATCGGCGCCGCCTGTTCGCTCGGCCAGAACGTCTTCGTCGGCAACGACGTGCGCATCGGCGATGGCGTCAAGGTCCAGAACAACGTCTCGATCTACGACGCCGTCACCCTGGAAGACCAGGTGTTCTGCGGTCCCAGCATGGTGTTCACCAACGTCTACAACCCGCGCGCGGGGGTGGTCAAGAAGCACGAATACCGGCGCACCCTGGTGCGGCGCGGCGCCAGCATCGGCGCCAACGCCACGGTGGTGTGCGGCGTCACCATCGGCGAATACGCTTTCGTCGCCGCCGGCGCCGTGGTCAACCGCGACGTGCCCGCCTATGCCCTGGTGGCCGGGGTGCCGGCGCGCCGGATCGGCTGGGTCAGCCGCCACGGCGAACGCCTCGACCTGCCCCTCGCCGGCAATGGAGAAGCGCGCTGCCCGCACAGCGGCGAAACCTATCTGCTGCAGGGTGGCGCCTGCGCGCCGCTGGCGCCGCGCACCGATCCGGCCGTGCAGTCAACTGCGCAGCCTGGTCAGGCCGCCCATGTGCACCGGCCAGAGCGCCATCGCGATCAGCCCCCTGAGCAAACCCATGAGCACACCGCACAAGGATAATCCATGCAATTCATCGACCTGAAATCGCAATACCACGCGTCGCGCGAGCTGATCAACGGCCGCATCCAGGCCGTGCTCGACCATGGCCAGTACATCATGGGGCCGGAAGTGGCCGAACTGGAGGAACGCCTGGCCGACTACACCGGCGCGCGCCACTGCATCACCGTGTCGTCCGGCACTGAGGCGCTGGTGATCGCCCTGATGGCGCTCGGCGTCGGGCCCGGCCACGAAGTCATCACCACGCCCTTCTCCTTCATCGCCACCGCCGAAGCGGTGCTGCTGGTCGGCGCCAGGCCAGTGTTCGTCGACGTCGAGCCTTCGAGCGCGAACATCGACGCCCGGCTGATCGAAGCGCGCATCACGCCGGCGACCCGCGCCATCATCCCGGTCTCGCTGTATGGCCAGCCGGCCGACATGCACGCCATCAACCGCATCGCCGCGCGCCATGGCCTGGCCGTCATCGAAGACGGCGCACAGAGCTTCGGCGCCACCTACCGCGGCCTGCAAAGCTGCAATTTGTCGACGGTCGGCTGCACCAGCTTCTTCCCCAGCAAGCCGCTCGGCTGCTATGGCGACGGCGGCGCCCTGTTCACCGGCGACGAGGCGCTGGCCCGGGCGATGCGCGAAATCCGCGTGCACGGCCAGTCGCGCCGCTACGTGCATACCCGCCTGGGCGTCGGCGGACGCATGGACACCCTGCAATGCGCGATCGTGCTGGCCAAGCTGGAACGCTTCGCCTGGGAGATCGAGCAGCGCCGCCGCGTAGCCGCCGCCTACGACGTGATGCTGCAGCCGCAGTTGCCGGTGCTGGCCTGCCAGCCCGACCGCACCAGCGTCTACGCCCAGTACACGGTGCTGGTGGACGAGCGCGAACGCGTGCGCGAACTGCTCGACGGCGCCGGCATTCCGACCGCCGTCCACTACCCGGTCCCGATCCACCAGCAACCGGCCTACGCCCACCTGGCGCCGGGCGAGCGCTTCCCGGTTTCCGAAGACCTGGCCGCGCGCGTGCTCAGCCTGCCGCTGAGCCCCTACCTGGCGGCGCCGGACGTACACCGGGTGGCGCACGCCGTGCTCGCGGCGGCCGGCGTGCGGCAGGCCGGCAAGGCGGAAACGGCGGAGGTGCTGGGCTGAGGCCAGCCATCGCAACACGCCGGGCGTCCCCCCTGGGCGGCGTCCGGCTTCCAATACAAGGACAGTCATGCGCAAGATCGTTCATCTCACGTCGGCCCATCCCCGTAACGACACTCGCATCTTCATCAAGCAGTGCCGTACGCTGGCCGCGCATGGCTACGACGTCACCCTGGTCGTCGCCGACAACCGGGGCGACGAGCGCCGCGAAGGCGTGACCATCCTGGACGTCGGCCGCCAGCCGGGCCTTATCAAGCGCGTCTTCACGACCACGCGCCGGGTGCGCGACCGGGCGCTCGGCCTGGACGCCGACATCTACCAGCTGCACGATCCCGAACTGCTGTTGGTCGGCCTGGCATTGAAGCGGCGCGGCAAGCAGGTCATCTTCGATTCGCACGAAGACGTGCCGCGGCAATTGCTGGGCAAGCCTTACCTCGGCCCGGTGTCGAGCCGGGTCCTGGCGCTGATGTTCGCATTGGCCGAGCGCTACGCTTGCGCGCGCTTTGACGGCATCATCGCTGCCACGCCCTTTATCCGGGACAAGTTCCTCAAGTTCAAGCCGGGGACTGTGGACGTCAACAATTTCCCCCTGGTGGGAGAACTGGAAAATGCGGCGCCCTGGTCGCACAAGCATCTGGAGGTGTGCTACGTCGGCGGCATCGGCGAGATCCGCGGCATCCGGGAACTGGTCGCCGCCGGCGGCCACCTCCAATCACAAGCCCGCATCAACCTGGTCGGGAAGTTCTCGGAGCCTGCGATCGAAGCAGAGGTAAAAAGCAGTGCGGGATGGTCGCGCGTTAACGAACTCGGTTTCCTGGAGCGCGCCGGTGTGCGCGACGTGTTGGCGCGTTCGCTGGCCGGCATCGTCACCTTCCACCGCCTGCCCAATCACGTGGACGCGCACCCGACCAAGATGTTCGAATACATGTCCGCCGGCATCCCGGTGATCGCCTCCGACTTCCCCCTGTGGCGCGACATCATCGAGGGCAATGGCTGCGGCATCTGCGTCGATCCGGCCAACCCGAGGGCGATCGCGACCGCGATCGACCACCTCACCACCCACCCCGAACAGGCCCGGCAGATGGGAGAGAACGGCCGCCGGGCAGTGCTGAATCACTACAACTGGACGGTCCAGGCACGCAAGTTAACCGACTTCTATGGAGCGCTATCCCATGTCAGGCACGCTGTCGCACATGTTTGATCTTGCAATCGATATTGCAAAGCTTCCAGTTGCCAGTCTTGATTTTCGGCTGGACACCAATCCCCACGAGGTCAGGCGCTTGCATGCCCACTGCACCAAACCCCATCCCAAGTACAAGATCTTTCAGAATAAAGCCCTGGGCGCCGCGCTGATCGACCTGAAAGGCTATGACAATCCTGACGAGTATATGCGTAGCATCAAGGGACACAACTCGGCGGAACATCATGCTAGACGGGCGCGCACACGTGGTTACGTGGTTGCCGAAATCGACCGCAACGACTACATCGATGAGCTGCACGCGATCAATACCTCGCTCGATTCCCGCCAGGGCCGCCCGATGGACCAGATTTACCAGCACAAGGAAACGCAGTACCCCCGCGAACCGAATTTCCGCTATTTCGGCGTGTTCAATGCTGCCGGCAAATTGACGGCTTATAGCAATCTCGGCTTCTATGGGAATTTCGCGGCATTCGAACGGCTGCTCGGCCTGCGCAACAACGATGGCGCGATGCACCTCATGCTCACGGATATCGTCTGCCAGCTGATCGCCGCGCGCACCCATGCCTACCTGATGTACGACACTTATTTCGGCGCCAGCCCCGGACTGAAGACCTTCAAGAAGATGATCGGTTTCAAACCTTATCGCGTCAAATATTCACTCCAATGAAAGCGTTACTGCAGCGCCTGTACAGCGACTATGGCATGCCCTCGCGGCTATGCATGTACGAAAAACTGGTTCGGGCCGCGCACACTGCCGGCTTTGTCCAGTCGTCGGTGCGCGACTTCTTCGACCGGGCACGCGCCGGCCAGCTAGGGGCCGGCAAGTTCATCGTGCATCGCCACGACATCGACACCGACCTGCGCACCACCCGCAAGTTGTTCGAGCTCGAGAAGAAACATGGCATCCGCTCGAGCTACTACTTCCGCCTGTCGACGCTCGACTTCGGCTTGATGCAAGAGATCGAGGCCTACGGTAGCGAAGCCAGCTACCACTACGAGGAGCTGGCCGCCTTCGCCAAGAAACACAAGCTCAAGGACCCGGCCCTGGTCCGGCAGCGGCTCCCGGAAATCCGGGCAGTCTTCCGCAACAATTTCAACTGGTTCGAACGGCAGCTCGGCAGGAAAATACGGACCGTCGCCAGCCATGGCGACTTCGCCAACCGCCGGCTGAAACTGAACAATGCCGAAATTCTCGCTGACCAACAGTTGCGCGAAGATCTGGGCATCGAGTGCGAAGCGTATGACGCCGCCCTCCTCGACCATATCGGCCTGTACATTGCGGACCGCCCGCCGCCGCACTACTACTGCCCGGCCTCGCCCTTCGACATGCTCGACAAGCACGACCGGATCTGCCTGGTCACCCACCCGCGCCAGGTCGAGACCAACTGGGCTGAAAACACCAAGGCCAACCTGTTCCGCTTCTACGAAGCAGTGACCTGGTAAATCCGACGCCTCTCGCACCCCGCCCGGAAACTGGAGCTATCCATGCAAGCATATCGATCCGCCAGAAAAATCGTTACCGTGATCGGCGCCCGCCCCCAATTTATCAAAGCCAGCGCCGTCTCCGCGCGCCTGCGCACCACTGAACATCTGGACGAAGTCGTGATCCACACCGGTCAGCATTTCGACGCGAACATGTCGGACGTATTCTTTGCCGAACTGGACATGGCCCCACCCAAGCACGCGTGTGCAATCCACGGCGGGCGCCATGGCGACATGACGGGGCGCATGCTGATCGAGATCGAGAAGCTGCTGCTGGCCGAACAGCCGGACGCCGTGCTGGTCTACGGCGACACCAACTCCACCCTGGCCGGCGCCCTGGCCGCGGTCAAGCTGCACATTCCGGTCGCACACGTCGAGGCCGGCCTGCGCTCCTTCAACCCGCGCTCGCCGGAAGAGATCAACCGCACCCTCACTGACCGCATCGCGCGCTGGCTGTTCACGCCGAATGCCGGGGCCGGCATCCACCTGGTGCGCGAAGGGGCCGCCGCAGCCAGCATCGACCAGGTCGGCGACGTCATGTATGACGTCACGCTGCACCATGGCGGCCGGGTCGATCCCGAAAGCGGCGTGCTGGGCGCGCTGAGGCGCAGCCATGGCGTCCAACCGGGCAGCTATTGCCTCGCCACGATCCACCGCGCCGAAAACACCGACGATCCCGTGCGGCTCGCCGTGCTGGTCGATGCCTTGACCCGCTTCTCGCGCGAGCTCCAGGTCGTGCTCCCCCTGCACCCGCGCACGCGCCTGGCGCTGGCGCGCGCCGGGCATCTGGACGCGCTCGGACGCGCCCTGGTGCTGATCGAGCCACAGTCTTATCTCGACATGGTGCGGCTGGAAAAGTATGCCGCGCTCGTCGCCACCGACTCGGGCGGCGTGCAAAAGGAAGCTTTCTTCTATCACGTGCCCTGCGTGACCTTCCGTGACGAAACGGAATGGGTTGAACTGGTGGAAGCAGGCTGGAACCGATTGGCCCCGCCACGCGATGCCGCCACCGTGCTGGCGCAGCTGCAAAGCGCCCTGGGCAGCATTGGCGCGGAAGTGACGCCCTATGGCAAGGGCGACGCGGCGCAGCGTATCGTCCAGCGCCTTTGCACGGATCTCGCTTGAGAAGCAGTGGAAACGTCGTGCAGCGAGTGTGTGAAAAACCCCCGAGGGAAGGGGCCGAGTCGAAGACAGTACGCTAGTACGGCGCTCGGCGCCACGTGCCATCGGACTTCGCTGCGGCCTCCTGTCGACGAGCTTGCCTTTGACAACATGGAAGTTATGAGCATGACTAACTACGTGAATTCCAGCATGTGCTACCTTGCGCAGTTCATATGCCATGAACCAGGTACTGGCAGCGCCGCGGGACATTCTCCACGTGAATCTTTCCCGAACCCCTGGCCGGATTTCTCGCCACCCTCCTCATCAGCCTGCGCATCGCTTCGCTCATCATCCTGCGCCCGTGGCCGCTTGCTCTGCGCCGCCGGACTGGCAGCCCTGATGACAGCCTGCGCACCCAGCAAGCACCTGTACGTCGCACCCGATGGCGACGATAGCAATTCGGGTAGCAAGTCCGCGCCTTTCTCTACCATTGCGCGCGCCGATGCCGCTGCTGCACCCGGCTTCACCATCCACGTGGCGCCCGGGACCTACGAAGTGTCGGCACCAGGCTTGCATAGCGCCGGCATCACGACGCAGCGCAGCGGCACGGTGACCGATCGCATCAAGTTCGTCTCCGACGTGAAATGGGGCACCAGAATCGTCGTTTCTGGCGTCGGCACCGCCTGGCGCTCGAAAGGGAGTTTCGTCGACATCGAAGGTTTTGACATCAGTGGGACCGGCCGCCACGGCATCCTGGCCGATGGCGCCAACCTGACGATCACCAACAACTTCATCCACGACCTGACCATCAGCGGCGGCTGTAATGGCAATGGCGGCGGTGCTATCGACACCAACGGCGGGCCAGGCAATGTTCTCATCAAGGGCAACGTGGTGCGCAATATCGGTCTCGCCATGCGCGGCACCTGCAAGACCGTGCAAGGCATTTACATCGCCAATCCACATAACGTGGTGGTGAACAATGTGGTGTCGGGGGTCGCAGCAGTGGGCATTCAGCAGTGGCACGGCGCTACCGACTCAACGATCGTCAACAATACCGTCTTTCATTGCAAGATCGGCATCCTGATCGGCGGGGGTGACTCGGGCGTCCTGCCGAACGGATCGCAGAATAACTACGTCGCCAACAATATTGTCTTCGACAATATTACCTACGGCATCGTCGAAGGCGGCAAGGTCGGCGCCAATAACCGCTACGTCGACAACCTGGTGCACTCCAGCGGCACCGCCATCCGCGCCAAGGGACTGGTCACCGGCATGATCAAGGCCGATCCGCAATTCGTCGACTACCGTGCTGACGGCACTGGCGACTACCGCCTGAAATCAGGCTCTCCGGCCTTGCGCACGTCGTCTTCGACGCCTGCCGGCGCCACCGGCTTAGTCAACGTCTCGCATGCACTGGGCGACACGCCTCCCCAGCTGGGAGCAGACCTGTCCCTACCCGGCACGAAGTGATCCTGGCGACACAAGGCACGGAAACGAACAGCCCGCGAAAGAATGTGACGTCTGCCCGCTGCTTCGTCGGCGCTGCCTTTCGCCGGGCCAGTGTGCCTGGTTGCCGGACCTGTCGAGTCCTCGCCCATGGAATGCGCTATGACTCATTCCATGAACGACTGCGGAAACAATCCCCGACTGCGCATGGGACATGATTTTACGTGTCTGGAGACATGGGCAGCACGCCCACTGTCCTGCGCCCCTAGCATTCATTATGCACTTTGGGCGTCAGTGGGAGCTTGTTCCCGTGCCAGCGAAAAGGCGCGTCGCGGCCGGAGAAGTACAGGGCCACGTCCACCAGTTTGTGGTTCATCGAGGATGGTTTCAGGCTGTAGATGAGCAGAAAACTCAGCAGGCTGACCGGCACCGCCCAGGATTGCACGGCCGGCGGCGGCAGGCGCGCCGCAGCGCGCAGGAAGGCGATCCCGGCGCCGATGCCGAGCACCAGGCTGGCGACGACCTCGGATACCGTGTGGAAGTCGAAAACCACCAACAGGCCGCCCAGCGCGACGCTGAGCGCCACCCCGAACAATGCGCCGCGCATGCGCCAGTGACCAGGCGCGTGCTGCAGCATGACGAAGAGGAGGACCGGCAAGACCGCCGTGGTGCGCCAGGCATGGCCGCTCATGGCCTTGAAGCCGATCGCCGGCAGTTCCAGGCCCCAGCCAAGATAGGCGATCTTCGACGCCGCGACCACGCCCAGGCCGGCCGCGAAGATGAGGCACCAGGCAATACCCAGTTGCCAGGCCCGGCCGAGGACGAGCCAGGCCGCGATCGCCCCTGCCACAGGGACCATCACGGCCGTATGGCCGACGTCGATGATGTGCATCCATGTGATCATCCGGGCGTGGTCCTGGCGAATCCGGGGCCTGCTCAGTCCACACAGGCCGGGCAGGCCGCAGGCGTCCATGCTGCACGCGCAAGCACCTCTTCGATCGCCAGGCAGGCGCTGGCCAGGTCGGCCTCGCACAGCGTCGGATGCACGAGGAACATCAGGCTCGTCTCGCCCAGTTCGCGCACCACCGGCAGGCGCTGCGCCGGGCGCAGCCCGGTACCGTCGAAGGCCTTTTCGAGATACAGTTCCGAGCAGGATCCCTGGGTGCAGGAGACGCCCCGTGCCGAAATTTCCTCCATGATCCGGTTGCGATTCCAGCCCGGCGCCAGCTTGTCCACTTCGACGAAAGCGTAGAACTTGTAGTACGCGTGCCCGACGTGCGCCGGCACTTCCGGCACACGCAGCGCCCCGGTGCGGCGGCAGGCGCTTGCCAGCCGCGCCGCATTCGCCTGGCGCTGCGCCGTCCACAGTGGCATGCGGCGCAGCTGGATGCGCCCGATCGCGGCCTGGACTTCCAGCATGCGCCAGTTGGTGCCGATCGATTCATGCACCCAGCGGTAGCCGGGCGGGTGCTGGCGCTCGTACATCGCCTCCCAGGATTTGCCATGGTCTTTCCAGGACCACATCGCCTGCCACCAGTCGCGCCGGTTAGTCGTCACCATGCCGCCTTCGCCGCCGGTGGTCATGATCTTGTCCTGGCAGAAGGACCAGGCCGCGATATGGCCAATGCTCCCGATCATGCGTCCTTTGTAGCGGGCGCCGTGCGCCTGGGCGCAGTCCTCGATCACGTAGAGTCCACGCGCCTCGGCCAGCGCCATGATCGGATCCATGTCGCAAGGCCAGCCGGCCAGGTGGACGCAGATGATCGCACGGGTACGTGGACTCAGAACGGTTTCGATGCTGGCGGCGGTGATGTTCTGGCTGTCGCGGTCGACATCCGCGAACACGGGTGTCGCGCCGGCGTTCACGATGCAGCTGGCCGAGGCCAGGAAGGACCGGGGCGTGACGACCACCTCATCTCCCGCCTTGATTCCAAGGGCCCTGAGGGCGCAGTCGAGCGCCAGCGTCCCGTTGGACAGCGAAACCGCATGCCCGGTTCCTACCCAGGCCGCGAATTCCTTTTCGAACTCGCGGCATTCGGTCCCGGTCCAGTAATTGACCTTGTTGGACAAAATCACATCCTTGACGGCCAGCGCTTCCTCGTCAGTGAAGCTGGGCCAGTTGGCGCATGGATTGCTCATGTTGTCCTCATGGGAGAAGTGTTCGCATGATGTAGTGCATGTCGCGCAGCAGCGAGTAGTTCTTGATGTATTCCTTGTTCAGCCGGACCTTGTCGGGCCAGATGATGCTGTCGTTGTACGCGGCCGGATCGTCCACCGCCGCCAGGATTTCTTCCTCGTTCTTGTACTTGATCGAGGCTGGACCGGTGATGCCTGGCCGTAGCTCGAGGATGATGCGGTCGCCCCCATCCAGCCTGTCCGCGTAACCGGGCACGTCGGGCCGCGGGCCGACAATACTCATGCCCCCCAGCAGCACGTTGAAGAGCTGGGGCAATTCATCGAGTTTGTACTTCCGGAAGATCCGGCCGGAGCGGGTGATCGACTTGGCGTTGTTCGATGCGATCGGGCTGCGCCTGCCATCGCCGGTGTGCATGGTCTTGATCTTGCAGACGTGGATAATGCGGCCGTGTCGCCCGACACGCTGCTGAATGAAGAAGCCGTTACTGCGGGTTTCGATCGCGGCGATCGTCCAGCACAGCCCGATGAGCGGCAAAGCCATGGTCAATCCGGCGAGCGCACTCACGACATCGAAGGCGCGCTTCATGAAACGGTTCGTTTTCGACATTGCCATGATATGCACCGGCCGGTCAGCGGCAAGCCGCGAGGAAACGCTCGCTCAGCACAGGGTAAGTGAAGTGCTGCAGCACGAAGCGTTTGCCGCGTTCCCCCATTTCCTTGCGCGCCGCTTCGCCGGCGCTGAGCAGTGTACGGATGCCATGCGCGCTCGCTTCCGGCTCCTCGGGTGCGACCGTCAGCCCGCAACCGGCTTCACCGACTGGATCGTTGCCCGCCTCTACTGCGTGAAGCACGGGACGGCCGGCCATCATGTAATCCATGAGCTTGTTCGGAGCGATCCCGAAGCGGTACAGCGGCTGTCGCCGCCAGCCGATGTAGGCAATGTCGAACCACTGCAGCAGCGCAGGAATGTCATCCTTGGCGACCGGATAGACAAAGTGGACGTTGCGCAAGCCTTTCGCCTGCGCCCAGCGCCGCAGCGCGTCCTTTTCCGGACCGCCGCCCACCAGGACGAAAGACACTTTTTCACCCTGCATGAGCTTCGCAGTCCCAAGCAGCGTCTGCAGCGCATTCGAGATACCATGATTGCCTGCGTAGCCGACGATGGATCGCCCTTCGCCGACGATGCCGGCCAGGACGCTGCCCGCTGCCCCGCCCAGGCGCGCCGCGCCTGCGGGCCAGGCATGTGGCTGCACGCCGTTCGGTACGATGTGCAAGCGCTCCAGCGCCATGCCGCGCGAGCCGACGTGTTCGTGCACCTTGGGCAGCATCGACACCACGGCGTCGGCATGCCGGTACACATAATGTTCTGCAGCCTGCGCGACCATGATGAACGGGTGCCACCTGGACATGCCGCCAAGTTCCATCGGGGTCAGCGGCCACAGGTCGTGCAGTTCGAACACCAGCCGCGCGCCGGCCAGGCGGGCAATGCGGTGCGCCGGCCAGATATCCATCGGATAGGTGCTGGACGCGATCACGACATCGGGCCTGTCCGCCATCGCCAGCCGCCGCCCATCCGCATAGAGGCCCTGCACGAAGGACCCGATGTTGCGCACCCGTCCCATCCCGTTGCCGCGGTAGGCCGGAGTCCTGAGCCAGGTGTAGCGGATGCCGTCGATGCTCTCCTCGCGCCGGTGCAGGGCGCCCAGCTGTGGTTCCTTGGCGCGCAGGTGCGAATGGCTTGCTGCGACGATCCGCACGGTGTGCCCGGCCTCGACCCACTCGCGCGCCAGGTAGTAAGGACGGTATTCCATCCCGTGCCGTGGCGAGCCGGCGTAATGATTAATGTAGAGAATGCGCATGATATCGGTCCTGTCAACCCCGCGCCTGGCTGAGCGCAGAGGACGCCGCCTTAACAAAGTGTTTCTTGTAGCGGTAGCGTGCAAACGCGCCAAGTGCGGCGCCAACGCACATATCCGGCATCGACTTCGCGGTCGCGGCCCAGAGGATGGTCACCGACACGAAAGACCAGGCCAGTACGAAATCACTATCCTTTTTCGCCAGGAAAAAGCCGTTCAACAGGAGCCATACGCCATGCCAAATCAGCAAGATGCAAAAGAATCCAAAGCCGAAGAAGCCGAAGTCGACCCAGGTGGTGATGGCGTTGTGCGCGTAGTGGCCATCCGGGTAGCTCGCGAAATCGCCGAACACGGGGTTCTCGGAAATCGTGCGCAGGGCGTCGCTTGCAAAGCGGTCGCGC
>Ga0265780_10007976_pt1 | contig 12926 bp, 12 predicted proteins | sample P1T30metagenome_FD_192432 | JGI IMG/M metagenome (GOLD analysis project Ga0265780, IMG submission 192432) | Plant litter microbial communities from East Loma Ridge, Irvine, California - P1 T30 | ecosystem: Environmental > Terrestrial > Plant litter > Unclassified | place: USA: California...
ACACGGGGGCGACGACCGTGGCATCTGGTTCGACCGGCTCGGGAGCGCGTCTCGCCTTGGGGTCCACCTGGACCGGTGACGGCTTCGACTTCGGGAGCGACATGACCTCGTCCGACGGTCCGGAGGACGGGACGATGTCGTCGGACGGACCCCGCTCGTCGGACGGACCCCGCTCGTCGGACGGACCCCGCTCGTCGGACGGACCCCGCTCGTCGGACGGGGGAGCACCTCGACGCAGTGGCGGGCCGCTGCCGGAGCGCACACAGGCTCGCGAAGCAGTCGCCGTGGCTGCGCTGTCGGTGGTCGCGGTTGCTGCCGCGGATGCCACGCCTCACGCCGTCCCGCTCTCGGGCGCGGGCGCCGACGCGGGGACGGTGACGCTCGTCGGCTTTCTCGGAGTCGCGGCCGTGACACCGGCCCTGGTCCGGATCGACCTCGCCGAACGTCGACTGCCCAACGTCCTCGTCGGAGTGGCCGCGGGTGCGTGGGGGGTGTCGACGGCTCTGCGCGTCGCCGGGGGTGACTCCGCCGAGGCGGCGACGAGCCTGGCCCTCGCCCTGGCCGCGGCCGGGTTCGGTCTGCTGGCCGCCCTCGCGGGTGGCCTGGGCATGGGGGACGTCAAGCTCGGGGCCGTCCTGACCGGGCTCCTGTCCACGGGTGACCCGACGGCTCTGCTGGGTTTCTGGGGCCTCGCCGGAACTCTGGCCATCGGTGTGGCCGGCATTCGGACGTTCCGCACGAGGCGGCGACGGTCACGCTCGCATCCGGCGGCGGACTCGGCACGCGCCGGTCGGGGTGTCCCCTTCGGGCCATGCCTGCTCGCGGCGTTCTGGTGTGTGGTGGTCGTCCGTTCGGGCAGCGTCGGCATCGATGCCGTCGTGACGGTCCTGTGAGGACCGTGCCGTGGTCCATCCACGGACACACGACGAGGACGAGGACGAGCACGAGAAGTGGCCGTGACGCCGAGGAGGTGCGTGTCCGTGGCCCACGGGCGCGCGCCTCCTCGACGTGCTGCGGGCGCGACAACCGGTCGGAACGCCCCGGTCGGGGACGCCCCGGTCGGCGACGCCCGTCGGGCTGCCGCCGGGGGCGGCGACCCGGGCTCGGTGCCGCACGTTGGACCCAGCTCGGCCGGGTGGGGCAGGGCGCCCCGTCGCGTCGGGCTCAGCCCGGGTGGGTCATGCTGAGCACGTCGAGGGCGGTGTCGAGCTGCTGCTCGGTGACCTCGCCCCGCTCGACGAACCCGAGATCGACGACGGCCTCGCGAACGGTGAGCTTCTGGGCCACCGCGTGCTTGGCCACCTTCGCCGCGGCCTCGTAGCCGATGACCCGGTTGAGCGGCGTCACGATCGAGGGAGACGACTCGGCGAGGGCACGGGCGTGCTCGACGTTGGCCTCGAGCCCGTCGACGGTCTTGTCGGCCAGGGCACGGGTGGCGTTCGAGAGCAGGCGGATCGACTCGAGCAGCGCCGTGCCCATCACGGGGATCGCCACGTTGAGCTCGAAGGCTCCGGACGCGCCGGCCCAGGCGATCGTCGCGTCGTTGCCGATCACGCGTGCCGAGACCATGAGCACGGCCTCGGGGATGACCGGGTTGACCTTGCCGGGCATGATCGACGAACCGGGCTGCAGATCGGGGATGTGCAGCTCGCCGAGGCCCGCGTTGGGACCCGAGCCCATCCACCGGATGTCGTTGTTGATCTTCGTGAGGCTCACGGCGAGCACTCGCAAGGCACCGGAGGCCTCGACGAGCGCGTCGCGCGCCCCCTGCGCCTCGAAGTGGTCGAGCGCCTCGGTGACGGGCAGGCCGCTGTCGTCCGCGAGGACGGCGATGACCCGTTGCGGGAAGCCCTGGGGCGTGTTGATGCCGGTGCCGGTGGCCGTTCCGCCGAGGGGCACCTCGGCCACGCGGGGCAAGGCGCTCTGCACCCGTTCGATCGCGAGACGGATCTGCCGTGCGTAGCCGCCGAACTCTTGACCGAGCGTGACCGGAGTGGCGTCCATGAGGTGGGTGCGCCCGGCCTTCACCACGTCGGCCCAGGCCGAGGCCTTCTTCTCGAGGGCGATCGCCAGGTGGTCGAGGGCGGGGATCAGGTCGTGCAGCAGCGCACCCGTGACGGCGACGTGCACGGAGGTCGGGAAGACGTCGTTCGACGACTGCGACGCGTTGACGTGGTCGTTGGGGTGGACGGCGACGCCGTCGACCGTTCCGGCGAGGGTGGCGAGCACCTCGTTCATGTTCATGTTCGAGGACGTGCCGCTGCCGGTCTGGTAGACGTCGACCGGGAACTGGTCGTGATGGCTGCCACCGATGATCTGGTCCGCGGCCGAGACGATCGCATCGGCGACGGGACGGTCGATGATGCCCATCTCGCCGTTCACCAGGGCGGCCGCGCGCTTGATGCGAGCGAGCGCGACGATCTGCGCCGGCTCGAGACCGGCCCCGCTGATGGGGAAGTTCTCGACGGCACGCTGCGTCTGGGCGCGGTAGAGGGCCGATGCGGGCACCCGCACCTCGCCCATCGTGTCGTGCTCGATGCGGTACTCGGTCTCGGATGTGGTCACGACGTCGTGGTCCTTTCCTCGGGCCCTGCCGGGCTGCTGCGCCCGTCGAGGGCGCGGGGCGTCGGAGCGTTCGCCCCGACTCGGTTCAGAGTCGGCCGACGACGACCGAAGGGTCGACCCGCCCGTTGGCGAGGTCGTAGTTCGCGCCGACCACGGCCAACTTACCGTCCGCGACGGCGGACGCGATGAGGGCGGACCGGTCGACGAGCGTGCGGACGGACGCCTCGATGTGCAACTGGCCGACCGTGCGGGGGTCGAGGTCGGCACCGTTCTCGAGGTCGATCTGCGCCCGCTCGACCGACGGCATGATCATGTCGATCAGCCCACCCAGGAACTCCGACCCGGGGGCGGCGTCGGAACCGATCGAGTCGATGGCCGAGGCGACGGCACCGCAGCTGTCGTGGCCGAGGACCACGATGAGGGGGACGTGCAGCACCGAGACGGCGAATTCGAGCGAGGCGATGACGGTGTCGCCGACCACCTGGCCGGCGTTGCGGACGACGAAGAGGTCACCGAGACCGACGTCGAAGATGATCTCGGCGGCGAGTCGCGAGTCGGCACAGCCGAAGAGGGCGGCCACCGGTTCTTGTCCGGCGGCGAGGGACGAACGTCGGTCGCTGTCCTGGTGAGGGTGATGGGGTGCCCCGTCGACGAATCGATGGTTGCCCTCCACCATGCGGCTCCACGCGGTACCGGGAGCCGAATCCTCGGTGGGGCCGGTCGTCGGATCTTCCGTCGAGGCGGAACCGGAGGGGGAGCCGGAGGCGGAAGGGGTGTCGGCGGGGTCGTGTCGGGTCACGTCATTCGCTTTCTTGGCTGGAGATCTGTTCGGCCAGTGAGGTGGCCAGGACGTCGAACTCGGCGTCGTCGGCCGTGCCGTACAGCACGTACGAGCTGCGGTCGACCGTCGTGGTCAGGGCGTAGGCGTAGTTGCCCGGGTCGTCGGCGTCACGCCGGTCGTAGACGTCCCAGGTGAGACCGCCGATCGACCGGGTCGACGTCGCCGCGGCGTTCTGCACCTGCAGGCTGACCCAGGTCGGGTTGGCGTCGATGCCCTGTTCGAGGCCGATGAACTGCTGGGCGGGCGTGATCAGGCCCACGTACCAGGTCGGCACGTCGTCTCGAGTCGTGGACCGGACCTCGGCGGCGTTCGAGCTCCAGCCGTCGGGCAGCGGAGGCGCGGCCAGGGGGGCGTCGACGCTCGCCTGGGCCTGTGAGGCGACCTGGACGTAGTCGATCGCTTGCCGGTTCACGGTGCCGCTCGGGCGGACCACGACGAGCACCAGGAAGAGCACGATGCCGAGCGAGGCGACGATGGACAGGGTCAGGTTGATCGCCGTCTGGTTCGCGTAGTGCTTGCGCGTGTTCTCGGCCTTGCGCGCCGCGGTCTCGTCGGGGGTCTCGGGCCGGCCGAGCTCGGCTACGACGCGGGGCTCCCGAGGGCGTCGCGGGCCCCGGGGGCCGCCGTCGGAGGGGGAGGTCATTCGGCGGACACCTGGCGGCGGGCCGCCTCGAGGCGTTCACGCGCCCCCATCAGCCATTCTTCGCAGCGCCGGGCGAGTGCCTCGCCGCGTTCCCAGAGGGCCAGCGAGCGTTCGAGGGTCGATGCGCCCTGCTCGAGTTCGTTCACGACGGACACGAGCTCGTCGCGGGCCTGCTCGTAGCTGAGCGAGGAGACGTCGGGCGGGGTGCTGGTCGGGGTGGTGTCCACGGGACGATCCTAACGAGGGGTGGTGACCGAGGTCGTGACGGACGCCACGGGCGAGGACTCGCTCGCCGCAGCGGAGCCTGGGGAGGAGGCGCCGGTGCTGACGGCGCCCACCGCGCCTCCGTCGGTGGTCACGACGAGCCGCGTCTCGGCGGGGGCCTCGTCGGGGGACCGCAGGACGCTGCCCGACGGCAGCTGGACGATCGCGTAGCCGCGACGCAGCGTGCCCTGCGGCGACAGGGCGCGCAGCTGTGCCGTCAGCTCGGAGACCCGGGTGTGCGCCCTCTCGACGGCCCGCCCGACGAGTTCTTCACCCCGTGCCACCGCCCGGACGACCTCGTCGGCCCGGACGTCGACGAGGGTCTGGGGTGAGGCGAGCACGGGCCGGCTGCGGATCTGTTCGAGGCGATCGATCTCGGTGGCGACCAGCGACGTCAGTCGCACGCCGATGCGGGTGCGCGCCTGTTGGACGCGTGACAGTTCTTCTGTCACGTCGGGGACGACCCGCTTGGCGGCGTCGGTGGGCGTGGACGCGCGCAGGTCGGCGACGTCGTCGAGCAGCGGCCGGTCGGCCTCGTGCCCGATGGCGCTGACGACCGGCGTGGTGCAGGCCGAGACGGCGCGGACGAGTCCCTCGTCGCTGAAGCCGAGCAGGTTCTGGAAGTCGCCGCCGCCTCGGGCGACGATGATGACGTCGACCTCGTCGTCGGCGTCGAGACGCTGGATCGCCGCCGTGACCTCGCCGACCATGCGGTCGCCCTGCACCGCCGCGTGCACCACCCGGAACGAGACCGAGGGCCAGCGCAGCTGGGCGTTGCGCAGGACGTCCTTCTCGGCGTCGCTGTCCTTGCCGGTGACGAGGCCGATGCACCCAGGAAGGAACGGCAGGGCCCGTTTGCGTTCGGGGGAGAAGAGCCCCTCGGCCGTGAGCTGGCGGCGGAGGCGTTCGAGACGTTCGAGGAGGTCGCCGATCCCCACGTGGCGCATGTCGAAGACCTGCATCGTGAGGCTGCCGCCCTTGACCCAGTAGTTCGGCTTGACGGCGGCGATGACGCGGTCACCCTGCTTGAGGTCGGCGGGCACGCGCGACTTCACGCTGGACCAGATGGAGAACGACACGGTGGCGTCCTGTTCGAGGTCGCGGAGCTTGCCGTAGACGTTGCCCCCGGAGACGTTCCACTGGGTGATCTCGCCCTCGACCCAGGCCGTGCCGAGGCGGTCGATCCAGTCGCGCACCTTGCTCGCGAGGAGCCCGACGGGCCACGGGGACTCGGCGGTGGGGGGAGGGGGAACGATCGTCATGGAGCTCCGTTCGAGGGGTGGTCGACACCGGCAGGACGAGCGACGGCCCGGGGCGATCGACCGATCGCGCTGCCGCTCCCAGTACGCGACCAGTCCGGCACACCTAGACTCGTCGGGTGAGCCACATCTCCAACGGCGCCCTCGCCATCGACCTGCCGACACCGCGTGTTCCTGCGGTGCGGAACAGGCTAAAGGATACCCCCGTCAACGGACGCAAGCGGGTGCTGCTCGCGGCACCTCGCGGGTACTGCGCCGGCGTCGACCGAGCCGTGATCGCGGTCGAGAAGGCGCTCGAGCACTACGGTGCCCCCGTCTACGTCCGCAAGCAGATCGTCCACAACGTGCACGTCGTCGCGACCCTCGAGAGCCAGGGTGCGATCTTCGTCGACGAGGTCGACGAGGTTCCCCAGGGGTCGCACATCGTCTTCAGCGCGCACGGCGTCTCGCCGGCCGTCGTGAAGGGTGCGGCCGATCGCGAGTTGCAGGCCATCGACGCGACCTGCCCCCTCGTCACGAAGGTCCACCGCGAGGCCGTGCGCTTCGGCAACCAGGGCCGGCACATCATCCTGATCGGCCACGCCGGGCACGAAGAGGTCGAGGGCACGATGGGTCACGCGGCCGACCGCACGACCCTCGTGCAGAACCCGGCCGAGGTCGACGACCTCGTCGTCGCCGATCCCGACAACCTCGTCTGGCTGTCGCAGACCACCCTCAGCGTCGACGAGACGATGGAGACCGTGCGTCGTCTGCGCGAGCGCTTCCCGACCATCCAGAACCCCCCGAGCGACGACATCTGCTACGCCACGCAGAACCGCCAGGTCGCGATCAAGAAGGTCGCCCAGGGTGCCGATCTCGTCATCGTCGTCGGCTCGGCGAACAGCTCGAACAGCGTGCGTCTCGTCGAGGTCGCCCTCGAGCACGGGGCCAAGGCCGCTTACCGCGTGGACTACACGAACGAGATCAAGCAGGAGTGGCTCGACGGTGTCGAGACGGTCGGCGTCACCTCCGGCGCGTCGGTGCCCGAGGTCCTCGTGGACGAGGTGCTGGCCGACCTGTCCGACGCCGGCTACGTCGACGTCCAAGAGGTCGTCACGGCCGAAGAAGACCTGATGTTCTCGCTGCCCAAAGAGCTGCGCAAAGACGCGACGGGCCAGGTCGACGCCCGCGGCCTCGGCGGTCGCACCCGATGACCGACGACCGTCCGAAGCCGCGCTACGGCGAGTACGCGCCCGAGGGCTGGGTGAATCCCGTCACGGCCGAGGCCGACACCGCCGAGGAGGCGCGGGTCACCGGTCAGGACGCACGGCCCGCGGTCTCGACCGACGTCCGCCCCGGTGACGAGACCCGCACCGCGCCTCCTGTGCTCTCGACCGGGCGGCGCATCGACCGGGTGGCGACGTTCGCCCTGATCGGGCTGGGCGCCTTCGGGGCCATCCAGGCGATCGCGCGCGTGCCCGGCTACGCGACGACCCAGCTGGCCCAGTTCGAGACCTTCGGGCTCGACCTCTCGGGGTTCGGCTCGTCGGCCGCGCTGCAGACCTTCGGTGTCGTCATGGCCGTGCTGGCCGTGGCGTTGTTCACCGTCTCGACCTGGTGGACCCTCCGGCGGCTGCGCGCGGGGCGTCTCGGATTCGTCGTGCCCCTCGTCGCCGGTGTCGTCTTCGGTCTCGTGCAGGGGTTCGGAGCGGCGGCCATCCTGATGGGCGACCCGGCCTTCGCCGAGGCGATGCAGAGCTTCACGAACGACTACTTCTCGGGGTCGAACTGACCCTCGCCGTACGCCCCGACGACGAAGCCCCCGAGCACTCGCTCGGGGGCTTCGTCGTGCGACCAGGAGGCGCGGGTCAGCTCGCCGACTGACCGTACGACCCGAGCTGCTTCGTCGCCTCGACGACGCGGGCGGCCATGGCGCTCTCGGCGACCTTGCCCCAGGCGCGGGGGTCGTACTGCTTCTTGTTGCCGACCTCGCCGTCGACCTTGAGGAAGCCGTCGTAGTTCTTCAGCACGGTGTCGGCGATGGACCGGCTGAAGGCGTACTGCGTGTCGGTGTCGAGGTTCATCTTGACGACGCCGTTCGAGACGGCCTCGGCGATCTCGGCGTCGGACGACCCCGAGCCACCGTGGAAGACGAGTTCGAGGGGCTTCGCGGCCGTGCCGAACTTCTCTTGGATGCCCTGCTGGATCTCGCCCAGCAGTTCGGGACGGAGCTTGACGTTGCCCGGCTTGTACACGCCGTGCACGTTGCCGAAGGTGAGGGCGGCGATGTAGCGGCCGTGCTCGCCGAGGCCGAGCGCCTCGACCACGCGGGTGACGTCGCCCACCGTGGTGTAGAGGGCATCGTTGGTGCCCTCGTGCTGCACGCCGTCTTCTTCGCCGCCGACGACGCCGATCTCGACCTCGAGGATGGCGTTGATCGCCTTGGTGCGCTTCAGCACGTCCTGCGCGATCGAGATGTTCTCGTCGAGCGGGACGGCCGAACCGTCCCACATGTGCGACTGGAACAGCGGGTTGCGACCGGCCCGGACCTCTTCTTCGGAGGCGGCGATCAGTGGCAGGACGAAGCCGTCGAGGGCGTCCTTCGGGCAGTGGTCGGTGTGGAGTGCGACGGTCACCGGGTAGTTCTTCGCGACCTCGGTCGCGAACTTGGCGAAGGCGATGGCCCCCGCGGCACGGTTCTTGACGGTGTGGCCGGCGAAGTAGTCGGCGCCGCCGGTGGTGACCTGGATGATGCCGTCGCTGCCCGCCTCGGTGAGACCCTGCAACACCGAGTTGATCGTCTGCGACGACGAGACGTTGACGGCGGGGTAGGCGAAGCCCTTGTTCTTCGCCTTGTCGAGCATCTCGGCGTACTGCTCGGGGGTTGCGACGGGCATTGAATCTCCTTCGATCACGACTGGTGGCTCGTCCACCCTAGTCAGCGCACGTCTGTTCGTCCTGGTCGCCGGAGCCCGGTCGGGAGGCGCGGCGCGGGTAAGATCCGGAGCATGGCTGACACGGATTCCGGAACCCTCTACTCGCACCCCGACCGCAACCTCGGCATGGAACTGGTGCGGGCCACCGAGGCGGCCGCGATCCGCTCGGCGCCGTTCATCGGCAAGGGCGACAAGAACGCCGCCGACAAGGCCGCGGTCGACGCCATGCGCAAGTTCCTCGGCACGGTGGCGTTCGACGGCGTGGTCGTGATCGGCGAGGGCGAGAAGGACGAAGCCCCGATGCTCTTCAACGGCGAGCACGTCGGCAACGGCTTCGGCCCGGCCTGCGACATCGCCGTCGACCCGATCGACGGCACCAGCCTCACCGCGGCGGGACGCATGAACGCCCTCTCGGTGATCGCCGTCAGCGACCGCGGCAGCATGTACGACCCCAGCGCCGTCTTCTACATGGACAAGATCGTCACCGGCCCCGAGGGCCGCGGCATCATCGACCTCGACCGTCCGATCGGCGAGAACATCACCGCGCTGGCGGCGGCCAAGGGCATCGCCGTCGAGGACATGCAGATCGCCGTGCTCGACCGTCCCCGTCACGCGGACCTCATCGCCGAGATCCGGGCCGTGGGCGCGTCGACCCGCCTGCTGCTCGACGGCGACGTGGCCGGCGGCATCAACGCCGCTCGTCCCGACTCGCGCATCGACATGTGCGTCGGCGTCGGTGGCACGCCCGAGGGCATCATCACGGCCTGTGCGGTGAAGGCCCTCGACGGCCTGATCCTGGCCCGTCTCGCCCCGAAGGACGACGCCGAGCGCCAGAAGGCGATCGACGCGGGTCACGACCTCGACCGCGTCCTGGACCAGGACGACCTCGTCACGGGCGACAACGCGTACTTCGTCGCCACGGGTGTCACCGACGGTGCACTCGTCGCGGGCGTCACGCGCAAGCAGGGCATGATCCGGACCTCGAGCATCGTGCTGCGCTCGCACTCGGGCACCATCCGCCGGGTCGAGGCCGACCACCTCGTGTCGAAGTGGTACGGCGAGAAGGCCTGACCTCCACGCCACCTCACGACACGACGAACGCCCGGCCTCGGCCGGGCGTTCGTCGCATCGGGGGTCAGTCGCGGTCGGTGCTGCCCTCGCCCAGGGCCGACGCGAGCTCGGGGGCGGTGAGCTCTCGGGGTGACTCCTCGACGGTCGTCGGGGTCGCGAGGACCTTGGACTCGTCGAGCATGCTGAGCCGCCGGGCCGACGGGAGGACCGTTCGCTCGAGCGAACCGACGAACCGGTTGTAGTCGGTGACGCCGGCGCGCAGCGACCGGCCGAGCTTGTCCACGTGACCGGCCATGGTCGACAGCCGCCCGTAGAGCTCGCGGCTGAGGTCGAACAGTTCTTTGGCCTCGGCGGTGACGACGTCCTGTTGCCAGCTGAACGCGACGGTCTTGAGCACGGACCAGAGGGTCACGGGCGAGGCGAGGGCGACGCGCTTCTGGAAGGCGTAGTCCATCAGGGCCGGGTCGGCCTCGAGGGCGGACGACACGAGCGACTCGCTCGGGATGAACGCGATGACCAGCTCGGGCGAGGACTCGAGCCCGGCCCAGTAGGTCTTGCCCGCCAGGGCGTCGACGTGGGCCCGCAGTGCCTTGACGTGCTGCCGGACCAGCTGGTCGCGTCGTGCGCCCTCGTCGCCCGTGGCGGATGCGGGGATGGCGCTCGCCTCGAGGTAGGCGGAGAACGGCACCTTGGCGTCGACCGCGATGTTCTTGCCACCGGGGAGGTGCACCACCATGTCGGGCCGGCCGGAGCCGGCGTCCGACGAGATCGACGTCTGCACGTCGAAGTCGACGCGCTCGACGAGGCCGGCGGCCTGCACGACGTTGCGCAACTGGGTCTCGCCCCAGACGCCGCGCGTGCTGTTCGACTTCAGCGCGGAGGCGAGCGACTCGGCCGTCCCGCGGAGCCGTTCACCCGATTCGGCGGCGGTGCGCAGCTGCTCGCTGAGGGCGCCGTATTGGAGGGTACGTTCGGCTTCGAGTTCGGCCACCTTCTGCTGGACGGCCTGCAGGCTCTCGGCCACCGGGCTGAGCGCGACGAGCACCTGGCCGTCGGTGCGCGCCCTCTCGGCCTCGGCGATGCGGACGTCGCGGAGGCGGTCCTGGAACTCGCGGAGGCGGTCTTCTTGCTGCGCGATCTGTCGACGGTACTGGTCGTCCTGGCCCTCGAGGCGCTCGCGCGATGCGTCGGCCACGGCGCGGGCAGCGGCGAGGTCGGACGACAGGCGTGCCGTCGCCTCGGCCGCGCGGGTGCGGGCGACGAGTGCGCCGACGGCGACGCCGAGGACGAGACCGAGCAGCAGGGCGAGGAACAGCGCGAGCGGAAGGGGCATGGCGGAAGTGTGGCAGCGGCCACCGACACCGACCGGGAGTCGACGCGGTGGGGTCGGGGATGCCCGACGCGCCTCACGGCGTCGGGCTGGCGTGGGAGAGGCGCCTAGCCGAAGGCCATCGGGCGTCGGTCGGCCCGGGGCACGGCGGGCGCCGTCGGCGCCCCGGCCGGCTGCAGCACCTTCACCTTGACCGAGGCGATCGTCGCGAGCTCGCCGAGGTCGGAGGCGCCGTGGAACAGCGCGGCGTGGGCGACGATGGCCGCGCAGGCCTCGGCGTCGGCGAGGGCGTCGTGGTGCGAGAAGGCGTCGAACCCGGCGGCCGTCGCGGCGACCGGAAGCCGGTACGAGTCGAGCGAGTAGGTCTTGCGGGCGACCTGCAGGCTGCAGAGGTACGACCACGGGGGAGGGGTGAGCCCGGTGGCCGCGCAGGCGGCCTTGATGACGCCCATGTCGAAACCGGCGTTGTGGGCGACGAAGACGTCGTCGCCGGCGAAGTCGGCGAGCAGCTCGAACTGCTCGGCCCAGCCGAAGGCGCCGACCACGTCGCTCGCGACGATGCCGTGGATGCGGGTGTTCCACTCGGAGAACTCGTCGTGCCCGGCCGGTGGCTGGATCAACCAGCCGACCTTGTCGACGACGACCCCGTCGCGGACCTTGACGAGGCCGACGGAGCAGGCACTGGCGCTGCTCGAGTTCGCGGTCTCGAAGTCGATCGCGGTGAAGTCGATGGGCATTGACTCATGCTCTCACGCGCCTCCGACACCGCCTCCCCAGGCACGGTCGGATGCCGTTCCGTCCCCAGCCGGCGCGACGCCGACGGCACGGCTCGGCAGGCCCGGTACGCTTGACCCTCGTGGCTCTCACTATCGCGATCGTCGGACTGCCCAACGTCGGCAAGTCCACCCTGTTCAACGCCCTGACCAAGAACCAGGTGCTGGCGGCGAACTATCCGTTCGCGACCATCGAGCCCAACGTGGGCATCGTCAACCTGCCCGACCCGCGCCTCCAGGTGTTGGCCGGTCTCTTCGGCAGCGAGAAGATCCTGCCCGCGCCGGTGTCGTTCGTCGACATCGCCGGCATCGTCAAGGGGGCGAGCGAGGGCGAGGGGCTCGGCAACAAGTTCCTGGCGAACATCCGCGAGGCCGACGCCATCGCCGAGGTCGTGCGCGGCTTCGACGACCCCGACGTCGTGCACGTCGACGGCAAGGTCGACCCCGAGAGCGACATGGGCACGATCAACACCGAGCTGATCCTCGCCGACCTCGAGACGGTCGAGAAGGCGCTCGTCCGGTACGAGAAAGAGCTGCGGCTGAAGCGCGTCGAGCCGATCGTGCACGAGACGGCCGTGGCCGCCAAGGAGGCGCTCGAGCGAGGCGAGGCGCTCTCGGCCACGAGCATCGACCTCGAGCCGATCCGCGAACTCGGGTTGCTCACCGCGAAGCCCTTCATCTACGTCTTCAACGTCGACGAGGCGGTCCTCACCGACGAGGCGCGCAAGGCCGAGCTGCAGGCCCTGGTCTCGCCGGCCGAGGCGATCTTCCTCGACGCGCAGGTCGAGTCCGAGCTGATCGGCCTCGACGACGAGGACGCCGCCGAGCTGCTCGCGTCGCTCGGCCAGGACGAGTCCGGTCTCGACCAGCTCGCCCGCATCGGCTTCGAGACGCTCGGGCTGCAGACCTACCTGACGGCGGGCCCGAAAGAGACCCGAGCCTGGACGATCGGCAAGGGCTGGAAGGCCCCGCAGGCCGCCGGGGTCATCCACACCGACTTCGAGAAGGGCTTCATCAAGGCCGAGGTCATCTCGTTCGACGACCTGGTCGAGACCGGCTCCATCGCCGAGGCGCGCTCGGCCGGCAAGGCCCGCATCGAGGGCAAAGAGTACGTCATGCAGGACGGCGACGTGGTGGAGTTCCGCTTCAACAACTAGAACGCCTCGGCGGCAGCAAAGCCGCTGCCGAGCCTCGTCAGCAGGCCCGCCGCGAGCGCGGTCCGCTCGACCATGCCGTCGATCGAGATCCACTCGTGTCGAGCGTGG
>Ga0265780_10007979_pt1 | contig 12918 bp, 17 predicted proteins | sample P1T30metagenome_FD_192432 | JGI IMG/M metagenome (GOLD analysis project Ga0265780, IMG submission 192432) | Plant litter microbial communities from East Loma Ridge, Irvine, California - P1 T30 | ecosystem: Environmental > Terrestrial > Plant litter > Unclassified | place: USA: California...
TACTCATACTAAGACATGCACTGGGGCCGCCGAGATGACTATATCGTTGCAGCCTTATCTTCGAGCTGAAACCTTAATTTACTGACGAATAGTCGGGTAGCATCAATTGTAATCCCTCACTCAGTGTCAATTGGGGTGTAGCTATGCTTCAGCCTAGAGCTCACCTGAACATGGAGGCGCCCCGGTAGCCGTCTTCTTAACACCACCCCCTAGCTCTTAACCCGGACGGATCCGTGGATGCATTAGGCAAAAGGAGAAGAACTGATGGAACGATATGAGATATGTTCAGCGTTCTGCACAAAGTATGTCATCTATTTAGCTTTTGATGCCCACGTCATGAACGTGCCTTGTCGATGAGAAAACCTAGCCCTGTGTCCTGGAGGGCCAAACTGAGATGCGCAAGCTGAAAGCGAAAGCAGCCATAGGGAAAGGAGAACCCTGTGCCATCATGGAGGGCCCTGGTGTATGGAGTTGGGAAAGAGCTTATGGAGCAACATCTTGTCGTTCCAAACGGAATTGCGGTCGGCGCAGCCCTCACTAGGCCCAATCAAGTGAACTAAGTCATTACAGCATCCGCTCATTCGTCAGATTGCATCAGCCACATGTGGCTTTGGTATGCCTTGACCGCCACCACTGTGTTCGCTCTGTTCCCGTCATCCTGCCACCTCGGGAAAGCAAAACTCAATTATAGATCGACGTGCTTATGCATTGTGCGCGCTTTACTCGATGCAGCTTGATTGCGAAACGATTCTGCCTTGCCAGGCACTCACGCCATGACGAATACTACCTAGATATCATACGTAAACTTCGAACTCATGCTTCAAAAGATACCAGATGGAAGAGATACTTGTGGTTGGTATGTATTGTGTAGATTTTGCTTTGTTTCCAATTAACAACCTATGCTCTGCTTGCCAGTAGGTATTGCGTGGCCTGTCCCCTCGAGACCACCCTATGCCTGATCAATGCCATTAAGCAGGGCAAGGCAGTTGAATGAATTGAAAACATGGGGTAGTTCATTGCGTTGCACTACTAGCTTGCGGCATTGCAGATATCCGAGCAATACTGCGAAGGATGGTGGACCGAATGTACCGCGTTGCAGTTGTATCCGAGATATCGATAAGAGTGACATGTAACTGCCTCATGTTGACAATCCCTAGTAAGTTTTTTCCACGAACACGGACCGTCATAGGTGGTTTGAGCACCAATGGCTACGCCCTGCAGATGCACTGGGCGCGTTGGAGACGATGGACTATGGGCTATCAGGCCGTGAAAGATAGAGCCAGTAGAGGCTCATGAGATGGTGGCTGCAAGCAGCCTCTCGCACTCTTTCGATAGTATCCAGAAGAGACGTTCATAGACATAGCCAAGTAGTGTGTACGCAGGCATTTAGTGCTGCGGACTGTGGCGATTCAAGCTTTCGCACACACGAAAGCCACTGTCTTTTCACACGGCATTTCGGTGAAGCTTCTATAGCCTATTAGGGCTACAGCATATTGCTAATCCAGAACATGACCTGGGCAGTGGATGTATGTCTAGTTATAGTCCTACACATCTAAACGTGATGGCAATGGGTAGGGTGGAGAAGACACGGCTCTGCTAAAAACCAATATTAATCTCCCACCGAGAGAATTGTTGCTTCCTGGCCATGTAGAACTGAACCAGGGAGCAGGCAATGGTGGGGTAGTAGCACAATACAGTGCAGCGACGACTTCTGGAACGACGAAGATGAATCGATCCGAGTAGAAGCACGTGCCGCAGGCAAAGCATCGAGGCTGATGTTTGCGGTTCGCAGAGAGAGCGACGCGGTTTTGAGGTGTGGAAAATTAGCCCGCTCGGACCCCTCTCTTTGTCAGCGGCCTTGGCGGTGGGCAACTGAAATTCTCGCAGCAGCTCGCCCACGCTTTCTCTTCTTCACACACAATCATAACAAATGGACGATTAATCAACGGCTATACCGAGCTATCATCTCTATAGTTGTCATATTTGCGTCACTAGAGTAATACCTGGCACTTTTAGGCTTTTTGCTTCGATTTCCATGTTGCTTCAAGCCACCTGCGTGACCATACATTTTTTTTTGCAACCGAATATGCTGGGTGATGAACTCGGCTTCATGAGAGCGAGGCGGGGGTTGGCTGTATGCTGAGCTGAGAGCGTAGCAGACGTTGACGAACCGACGAGATGATGGCCGCTGTGTCCGGCAATGCTATCCAGCCTTGGGCAGCGTTGGCCAGCGCCCGGGTCTGGCTTCGGCCCTTTGCACGCCGCCATACCAGCACCTGGCGTACCTACATAGTCGATAGCTGTGCTGCTGCTTTCAATCTGCAGTGCTGTACGATGATGTCGTCTGGAGTAGGAGGTTAGCAGGCTCAGACAGGGGCATGTTGCTGTATATAGACCGAAACACAGGGTTCTGGCGCTATGCGGGATGCCATGTGTGGAACGGATGCATTACTCGTCATCGCGTGCGAACTAACGACGCTCCGAAGCTGGAGGTCCCCTTTCTATGTTCATGTCTATCTCTGCCATGGAAGCATTCTTACACCAGTAATCCTACAACAGCCACTCACCTGCCGTCCGCAAGCCCCCTTTCCCACCCCCGCATATCACCTTCGTGCACGTTCTGCCACTCCCTCATATCCAAGCTCCGCCCGAACCGGCTCCTCCTTCAAGACGACATGGCGTCGGCCCTGAACAAACGCCAGCAGGCGCGTAATGAGCGCACCTTGCAGGACCTCATCAAGACGGTGCCGGGGAATGGAACGTGTGCAGACTGCGGCGCGCGAAACCCAGGTAAGTACTGTCGGCACATGCCTTGGGCACATGCTAACGAGGCTACACAGGATGGGCAAGCTGGAGTGTAAGTCTCCCCATGCCCCAGATCGAGCACACGTCGCTGCATCTTCCAATCCGTCGACCGAGAACCCGAGGCTGACATGTGGTATAGTTGGGCATCTTCCTGTGCATGCGGTGCGCAGCCATACATCGTAAGCTGGGGACGCACATCTCCAAGGTCAAGTCCCTGAGCATGGACAAGTGGGACAATGCGCAAGTGGATGTAAGAGATACTGCGACTTAGCCACTCGCGTACCGATGCTGATGGCTGTCTAGAACATGAAGCGGATTGGAAATGTCGAGTCGAACAAGACGTACAACCCCCGCAACGTCAAGCCGCAAATACCCATCGACATCGACGAAGTAGACAGTGCCATGGAGAGATATATACGCGCAAAGTACGAGCAAAGAATATACCTGAACGACTCGCGACCGGGCACGCGACAGAACACGGGTAGCACAAGCTCGGAAGACCGCCCACCGCCGCTACCACCGAAACCGACGGGTCGCTTTGGATTTGGGCTGCGCAAGGCGGCGACATCGCCACGCGACATTACTCCTCCGATATCACCAGGCCTGGGAGACTTTGGACAGCATTCACCGCCACGGGTGAACAAGCCCTCTAGGGTCTTTGGCTCAAACGTACATACCTCAGGCGATGGCATGGATTCAAAACTAGCGACACTACGCGATATGGGATTTCCAGACGACAAGCGCAATTCCACGGTGCTCAAGGGTCTCAATGGGAATCTCGACCGAGCAGTGGAGGCCTTGATCCGCCTAGGGGAGCAGAGCGCAGCCAAGTCGAGAGGGAGCACACCAACCCCGCCTGCTAAGCCCGCGAGCAATGGCCTTTCTTTTGATCAGACAGGCATGACGGCGGGCGCTTCGTCTACGAATCCATTTGACGCATTAGATGCGCCCCAGCAGCAACAAGCACAATTCGATCAACACCAAGCCCAGCAGACGTCGTACGGCGGCACGCCAGCGCAGCAATCCTACTCTTCGAACTCGTATAATCCATTTCTACAACAAGCTCCCCAGGGATATGCTCAGCAACAAGCTCCCCAGCAGCAGCAGCAGCAGCAGCAAGGGGCTACCTACCAACAGAACCCTTGGGATCAGCAACAACACACTCTTGAACAATCTTTCCAAGGCATGCAACTCTCGAACCAACAGCCTCAACAACCCCTATTTCCCAACAGAACTGGAGGCTATGGACAATCGCAGCCCTCGTCATATTCACAGGCAAACCCCTACCACCAGTCCTTTACGCCACCTCCGATGCCGCAGATACCTGAGCAGTATAGCGCCTTTTTCGCACCATCTCAACCACAGTATCAGTCCATGTCCAGCCCTTCTAGTCCAGGAAATCCGTTCCTAAGATCGTCACGTAGTCAAGTGTTTCCATCCGCTAATGTGGCAAGCTCAAACCCATTCGGGCAACAATCTCTCCAGCAGCAGCCCCAACAGCAGCCTTCACAACAGATAGTTCCCACACAGCAGCAAGCACCTAACCCTTGGTCACAACAGCCACAGCAATACAGCCAAGCCCAGACTCCCCAGCCAGTAAACCCATGGCTAAGTCAGCAGCCCCAGCCAACCCAGCCACCTCAGCAACCCCAGCAAAGCCATCAGGCTCAGGAACCACAGCAGAACTATCAAACGCAGCAGCAAAGCTTCCAGAATCAACAACAGCTATATCAACAGCAGAGCTCTAACCCATTCGAGAAAAATGCAGCAATTCTCTCGCTTTATAGTCAACCCCAGATGGCCCCTCAGCAACCGGAGCAGCAACAGGCCGTACCAGTAGCATCAGTGCCTACTGCACAAGCACCAGGTCGATCGAACCCGTTCGCAACCCTTTCTGGCGTTTCACAAGGACAGCCGTTGTCAGCCGCTCAGACGCCAGGTGTGAGGCACGTTAGCAATGAGAGTGTGGACTTTTCGGGATTAATGGGTGGACGGCAATCGCCAGATGCGTTTTCAGGGTTGAGCGCGAGCTTTAGGCGGTAGACCATCGATAGTTAGATTATTTAATTCTCCACATAGCTGCAGTTGGGGCTAACGTTTTAGGGTGTCATTGGATACGACAGGGATTATTTGCACATCTTGGTTGAATATAGGCTTCTTGTATGATACCTAGGTAGGAGATGGATAGCATCGCTGCGATGGTAATTAATATCTCGTTCTTATCAAACCGTGCGGTTTTTGAGACGATGTCATGTTCGCGATTCTTCAACGCGAAACCCGGATATGTGTCGGATTGTACGGGTGAGGTGCGAAATCCAAGGTATATGTTCTCGCTCGGCGATGGCACTGACACACTAGTCTACAAACGTTGTTTTCGTCTATTGGAAAGTCTGACTAGTGAGGGAAATGCCATGACCGATGATCGAATTTCCACAATCACGTGAGGAGACCGGTCGAGAAGTAGCGCTAAGCCCTGCTGAGCCCTGCATGTGACGTCTCAAAATAGCACTACCGTTCCTGATGTGCGTAACTGGTGCGATCTGTCAGCCTTGCCCTGCATACCATGCTTTTCTGCAGTCAGCGTCCTCGAGCCCACCAAAGCGCGCAGACGTGAACAAGGTGCGCCCATTGTGTTTGTCCGCGACTCGAAAAGGTTCCTACCCAGTCTCGCGAGCGAGTTCACCAAGGGTCTTGTCTCTACCGTTCTGCATTCCCGTCGCTAGTCCGCACAAACAACAGGCGAACCAGGCGCTCAGATTGCGCGTTGCCTTGCGGGTCCCTCAACTCCGCCCCTGTCACCCTTTCCCCATCCTCCGCTCCACCACGACTACCTGTTGCACACAGTCCTCTTCTCCTCTCGTTACCCTTCACTCGTTCTCGGCGCTTTTCTGTCCTATCGATATCACCTACGACCCCCCCTCCTTCGTCTCATTCACGCGACGATCTCTGAAACACGACCGTTAGACCACTAGCCTCGGCACATAGGGTGTCCTTCACACCCGCTGAATTCCTTCTCGAAGGCGATCTCTCCGCACATACCATCATACCACGGTCGAAGATGCGCTCCTCCATAGGCCTCGTGGGTCTGCTGCTTGTAGTCGCTCCCACCGCACTCGGCCAACTCCAAGGCGCTCCTGACCTGGCCACTGTCTCGCAACCGGACGGCGCCGCGGCCAAGAGTACAGCCACCTCTTCTGCGCCCGAGAGCAGCCAAGCAGCAACGTCACAAGCAGCCACATCCACAGCCACCACAGCCCAAGCAGCAACCAAGAGTGTTTTCAATCTCGTAGGAGCGCCAACACTGGCTGGTGTTGGTATTCCCGAAATCAAAGTACCGGATACAGCCAATGCACCTTTTATGCAAAAGTCCAATCTTCCAGACGGGACTGTCTTTATATGTGTTGGAGCCATCCTCGCGTTCTTTGGTGCGGCGGTACTCGTGTGGCGCAGTCTCGTTGCTTGGTCGTTGCATCGCTCAGTCAAGCGGGCAGCTATGGCTCAGAATGTGGCCGATATAAAGTCCATGTCAGCAGTGCCTGGGAAGAAGCGGGGGATGTACAATGTGGTTGGAGCAAACTCGACCATGTCTCTCGACCACTTGAATGCTGCCCCAATCGGAAAAGCGTCGAAATCTTTTGCTGGCGCTCCTGCACAGCGATCCCAGTCCTCTCTGTTCTTCTCACCCACTGCTGGTGGTGCCGCCGGTGTACGCGAGTCCATGGCGAATCGATCTTCCACCTACCTTCCCGCAGGATACTATGCCTCTGGGAACTCAGCACCCGCTGCAGGATCACCCCAGACGCACATTGGCGGACACAATCCCAATAACCTTTCTGCGCTGTCGCTGAACACACCTGGCAACCGTTTCAGCACGAGGTCTGCTATCTCACCACCAGAGTCGCCATCGCTGCCCCCTTCGCGCGGAGGATACAGCCGCGCACCACCGTCACGAGACGGTCTCTCCATGTATAACCGCAACAGCGTTGCGACCCTCGGTCAACCAGGCAACACAAGAAGCGTATACGGAAATACCCAAGGAAGTGCAAGTCAGTTGTCCCTCAACGTGCCCGGTGGCACAACTGTTCCTGGTGGCCGTACGCCGAGCGGGTATCTTGAAGATCTCTTTGAAAACCACGGTAGTGGATCAAGGGATCGGTCTTAGTTGGATCTCGAACGGCAGCCTGCGAAACAGCGTGTCGTGAGCGCGGTCGAGTTGCTCACGGAGAGTCCGGAGAGAGTGAATTGCTACGTGTATATAGCGGGGATTAAGCACGCGTCGGCCGTATCCGCGATGCCTCTCTTGTGGATTGATAATCGCCACTGGACATGAAGGACAGCGAAGAAGAGCGTTTCTCAACAAAAAAATCGGGACGATCGTGGATTGAAAAGGGAAGTAGAAGCTCCTCCCCCAAGGCATCAGCGTCGCGCTTGTTTTTGTTTTGTGGCCCTTTTCGTGATACTGCTTTGCAGTCTGTGTTCCGTTGAAGGCCTTGTTTTGCCTGCGTTGATGCAAAATACCTTTTCTTCTTTTCTCGCTTTCGCTTTTCGCAAACGCTGTGGTGCAACACAGACGTCGGGGTCCATTGGGGGGTGCCGACGAACACACAGACACTTTGTTACACTATCCTACCCGCCTCAGCCTTCCCGCACCCCCTTTCTCCGTATATCTTTTTATTTTTGCGTCCATTTCGTTGGTCGAGTGGACGTATTGGTGTTAGCAAGGCGCTTCGGTTTTGAACTTTTCTGGCTCCTTGATAATGAAGAGGGTTCATGGCAAAGCTGGCTGTGTTGCGTTTTTGATCGTCGACTCACGAGCTTGTATATATAGTTCGTTTGAGTTTTGTAACAAACTGTATTCTTTTTAATGAGAGTTGTGAAAATAAGATGTGGTCGTGGATGCTTTGTTCGTGTTCTTGAGAGAGAGAGAGAGAGTTGGTGACAAAGGTGTTGTAGGTTCAACTAGGGGTGGTTGGCGGTGCTGCATGCTATATGTGAGATGACGTTCGCTGCACTCTGACTCTTGGTACACTACGTGAAGCTAGCAGCATAACTTGGTCAATGCAGGTATCGCGGAGGGAGATGATTGGGAAAGATAGATGTGTGCTGTTTGAGGCTTGATCGGTAGTCGCGATTTTGTCTTGTTTGCCAATGTCAGAATGGGAATAAAGATGGAGCTGTTGAAATGAGATGGAGTCGAATTGGCGTCTTTTTTTCTGTACAAAAACTCGATTGCATCGTGCGGTCTGCAAGACTAAGACTATGCACATTTCGATCATTGTCGTGACACTCGTTGCGCGTGCCCTGTTTTTTTTTCTTACGTGAAAGAGGGGAGAGCTACACAGACCAAAGATGCTTGTGGCATCTCTGCATTGAGCAAGATTTCAGTGTATACGCTATCTTGAAGATTTCTATTGCGTTTGAATACTGATTTTTTCGAATCCCCCACATATGAGTGTGGCCCTTCTGCCTTTTGAGAATGACCCCTAAACGCCTTTCGCTATGCAATGTAACCCGTCCACTTGTTTTCAGCCGCTTCCCCTTTCTTGTCTACCTACTATCCGGTACATCAGGCAAACGCTCAATAACGTACTTGCCCTTTGCCACACTAACAATGGGCACACCTGGAATCTTCCTTATACGTCTCTTAAGGTCCCTATCATTTGTCGCAACCAAATAGATTCTATGTTTCTGGACCCTGTCCACAATGCAGTCATCTGCGTACGTGCCCTTGTGCTCGCACTTTAGGCGCTGCCATCTCTCGTCACGGGCGATTCTGAGCGCGATGCGATATTTTGGGCCGAGCTTCTCCAACTCAGCCATGACACACGACGTTATGATGGGCGTGGCTTTTGCATAGAGGAGATCCATCAGGGCCTTGTCGAGCTCGAGTTTGCCGTGGACTGTGTGCGAGAGGAAATTTGTATCCACAAGAACGGAGTAAGGGGGGCCGAGGGCGGTGTTGGCTTGGAAGAAGAGGGCGGAGGAGACTTGCGGACTGGGAGGATGTGTTAGCTATGCGAGGCGACATGGTAAGGGCAGGCGTGTTGGCGTCGGCTTTGATACGTACATTTCACGCTTCGCCTTGTTCTCTTCTTCCTTCTTCTTTGCCTCTACTTCGCCGGCCATCTGGTTTTTCTTTCTAGAGCTTGGTATCAGCGCATGTGCAGTGGAGGGGTGGCGGGGCGCATTGTCGCATACAGTCGGGCATCGCGTTGGCCTGCAGAGTTTCAGCACTAAAGTTCACAAGTTTCCGTTGAACATACCTATTATTTTTTTGGTGACGGCAAATTTGCGAGTCCTCTTCTGCACACCCATCTTTGCGGAAGTTTTGGTAATCCCCAGTCTTTGCGCCGGATCGGAAACGCTCGAGTTTTTAGTGGAAATTCAGAGTAACTGCTGACTAAAGGTCCGAAGAAGTATCGCTATCTTGACTCCGTACAGGCTGGGTATATCGTGTTATGGCGGTTGTCGCAATCGGTGGTTGCTGGCGCGCATGGAAACCCAACTTTTTGGAATGGCGATCTGTTATCTCTAACCTAATTGGTATTAGTCTTCTTCTGTAATCACTATGCACTCGAACACGTCCTTGTATCATTCAAACATCCTTAAGACAGTATAAATTTCTTGGACTATCTCAGCCGTTCCCTTTCTTCACAAATCGTTCACTTTGGACTCTGCAATATTGCACAAACTCTCATCAGGCGCCCAGGCTGCAGATTCGAATTCTGCCTAACATGCTTCTGCAACTGCCCGATAATTTCAACGAGCATCGTGTCGATTCCTATTTTTTCTTAGTCAGCCCCTTTTGTGCGTTCAATCAGATTTGGACGTCTCCAGAATCTAGCCATGGCACCATCGGGTCGGATGCTGTACTACGGTCGAGTAGGAATATACCTGTAAGTTTAGTATAAAGCTTCTATTTGTGGCGATTATATATCACATAACACTCCATGTATCTCCGTATTCATGTAGAACCAAGGTAGTGATATTTTTCACGCTCAATTGCAAAGCTGTATGCACATCCAACTTTCTTTGTCTTTAAACAGGGTATCTGTTTCCAAGCGCGTGTGTCGATCTACAAGTTTTTGACGTTTGCGGTGCTACCTGTATGCGCTTTCTTTGGCTTTCCCAAGGCTATCATACAAACAATCATATAGTCCTAGCTTAATGGAGGCGAGGTTGCCCACTTAAAAGATCCTCTGAACTCCAGTGGTCCAATTTTCTAGAACTTCAGGTAACCTAGACACGCTTCTGGACGCAATCCAAGACGACTTTCAAGCACACTCAAGATTTTCGGGTGTAGAGCTTCTTCCAAACCCTTGTCCTACAGTCTTGTACATGTACCAGATTCTCGTCTTGGTTTACAAGCTGATCAGCTATCGCTCACCCAGGATGTCGAGGAAAAGTCCTACTCAAAGGATTACGCCATTTCCTGAGTAAGAGAAAACAAAGCACGTAAGCGGTGTACCTGCAATGAATGTCTTAGCAAATACTGATATGTGTGTCTCACAGCTCATCTTTGAAATTGCTGTGTTGCAACTGAGACTGAGACAGCCTAGATTTTGGGAGGAGTATCTAGTAGATATGCAACATGAAGAGCTTCATAAATTTCCCGCACGAACACTCTCTTCGTGGAATAGCCATTCTAAAAGGGGTTAAAAGGATATTGGTTAGAATCCTGCCTACGAACAGCAGTCGCACTGGTATCCCCTCCCAAGGAGAGGTCGGCAGAGCGGCCAATGCTCTATCAAGTGGTTTGAATTTCACGACCACCATTGCGATCTTGGCCAATCTCAGAGAACCGAACAAATCAAATAGCGTACCTGAGGTTAGCTCACCCTTAGTTCAAGCGGCACATGGTCCCAATGCATTCATGGGCACTTTCCAAAACGAGCTAAGCTCGGCTGGCAAACTAAAATTGCCCTGCGGAATAATTGGACATCATCATTGTAACAAAGAATCTGTTGGGTGTACTAGGGCATTGAAGGAAATGATATTGGTTTGGGCCAATACGATAAGGCCGAAAGCTTCTACTTAAAATGCATCCATGCGTGGAAAGATACTCCTGACAAACCTACCATTTACCATTCCTACTATGGCACTTGTCTCTGCTTCCAAGGGAAATTAGATAAGGCAGAGCAGGTCTTGCAGGAAGAGATAGATACACAAGTAAAGCAATTTGAACCCTGGAACACGACATCGTACGGGTAATATAAGCCTGCGACTTACCGTCGCTTGTTTTCCATCAAATACACTTCTTTATTATGCGCCCGAGGATGTGGGAAGAAGGGAAATTTGGTACAAAGAAGCCTTCGAGATCGCAAAAGAATGCCTATCGATGTTTCAAGAAGCGCTTGACAAGGGACACCATAGTATTCCTAATTCTCTGTATAAAGTAGCATGGTATCAAAGCTATGTTAGCGATGTCGATGGGGCTAAGGCAGTTCATTTAGTTACCAAATTGTTATCGCTAGATTATTCTCTGTATGCTAATGAGGCGTTTTCATCGCAGACATAGCTTTGGGCAAGTCGTTATGATCTACGGAAGCAATGAGGCTTTTATAGCACAAAACGCTCGGGCGCAATTTATTCTGAATTCTCTATATACAGAGCCAGGAAGTAACAAAGGGGCCAGCCGTTGGAATCAAAATGCTGAAGATTTGCGTAACAAGATCACGGGCAGCAATTACCCAGTTAGATGTAGTGAAGAGGACTATAATAAGCTCGTGAAATCTTTGTCACATTGAGGGACAAGTCGTTTCCATGGGTGCTGTATGTGTGCCGTAGGCATGAAACAGACGCTTCTTATATCTTCATACAAATATTCCCGGCGGATCAAGTTCTCTAATCGATATCTGTTCCTTGCTGGCTATCTCACCAGGTCGCCACGCATGTTCCCCGCTAATTTGCCTATGTTGCCCTTTGAATGAGAATCAGCGCTGGCATCGCTAACTACTAACATTGCTATAGTGATTCAATGAGATTTTATTAACCTTAAGCTGACCGCTTTGAGAATACCCTTATCAGCCTAGGCCTACCGTGAATCCGTTCGTCGTGGGCTTCTGCCCATTTACTGGGAGCCACCAGGACATGAATGATGCTTGAAAGTTCACCCAGCAATGCAACCATCAGGGACTTCATGATATTATGTATTTATTCATGGGTTTGCCGCACTGGTTGCTGTCACGTGCAAACGTGAAGCCACAGTGGCTAAAGCGCGCGTCTACGTCATTGCTCTACGAGCCGTGTACCTGCACTTCTCCCTATGCGCTGCAACTTGTCATCCACTTCCCCACTTACATAGAAACTGACCAGAAGCCTTGCCAGCTTCCAATCTCTGGCCAGTCTTATCACCTTTTTTCTTTCCAAGCACCAGATTTGACAATTTAGCCAACATCATGGGTGAGAGACGTACAACAGCCTGGTAGTGAAACTTCAGCTAAACCCCGCGCAGCTCCTCCAGCAGACTATTGTAAACTAGAAAGCGTCGCGATAAGACGCATGAAGCTAATTCAATACTATAGACAAGGTCCTCGAAGTCGACTCCAAGGCCTCTCAGCAGCAGATCCGCGATGCCTACAAGAAGTACATAGTCTACCCCCTCTTTACAAACCTTGATGTGTTTCTAACACAGCACTCAGAGCGGCGCTAAAACACCACCCCGACCGTGTCCCCTCAGACTCTCCCGAACGCGCCAGCCGTACCAAGAAGTTCCAACAAATCAATGACGCATACTACACCCTCTCTGATGCCACGCGCCGCCGTGACTATGACGCTGCACGTACCTACAACAGTTTCACAGGCAGCACCACAACACCTGATTCTGATCCTGAAGAAGAGGTGCCGAATGCTGGGGCCGCAGGTGGCGCAGGGGGATTCGCCCAAGGCTTCCCATGGTCTGCGTTTGGGTTTGGTAGCGCCCCCGCAGGTAATACGGAAGAGAGCCACAACCGGTTCAGTGAAGAGCAGTTTGGTGGCATCTTCGAAGAGATGTTGAGGGAAGAAGGCATGGCGGACGAAGAGGCGCATCCCACGGGTAAGTTTTGGAGTATTGTTGGTGGGCTTAGTGGTGGGGCCATGGGCTTTATTGTGGCCAACTTCCCAGGCATGGTT
>Ga0265780_10007980_pt1 | contig 12911 bp, 5 predicted proteins | sample P1T30metagenome_FD_192432 | JGI IMG/M metagenome (GOLD analysis project Ga0265780, IMG submission 192432) | Plant litter microbial communities from East Loma Ridge, Irvine, California - P1 T30 | ecosystem: Environmental > Terrestrial > Plant litter > Unclassified | place: USA: California...
ATTATGCATTGACCAGCACCCGGGCCGACAGCGACTACACCAACGGCCCTGGCTTCGGCATCGGCATCGATGGGAACATGCACTTCGGCCGCGCGCTCGAGGCAGGCGTCTACAGGATGAGCTTCAACAAGGATACCTTCGCGACCGACAGCGGCTACCTCGCGGCGGACGATATCACGTTCGCAGGCGGCGTCGCCGGCAACATCGTCCAGGACGGATTCAGCGTCCCCTCGTTCTTGCCCATCAATCACACCCTGAACGATGCCGGCAGCAATGTCAGCACGATGTACGCCGGCTACGGCGCCGCGGTCGTCCAACTGACCACCGGCACGCAGCAGGACGTGATCCTTGCGAGTGGTGGTGTTCAGATGGACATTCGCTACGGGCGTATCGACAGCAGCGCACAAGACATGCTGATCGGCTTCGGCAGCGATGACCAGCTATTGTTCCAGGGCGTGGCGGAAACCACCATCGACAAGAACCAGAACGGCATGATCGACTGGGCGTTGTCCGGCACGCTCGAGGCGCACCATGAAGGCATCGCCATCGATATCGAGGGTGTGATCGTCACCAGCGAACTCGACAACGACGATTCGGCGACGCTGCAGACGCTGCGCGAGCTGGACGTGCAAGTGCTGACCAAGCGCGACCTCGTAATCCTGGCGCGCGACACGGCTGCCAACAGCGCCATCCTGCTGCACTACAGCGATAGCGATGGCAACGGCATCATCAATGGCGGCGAAGTGCAGGTCATCGCGACCTTTTTCGACAATGTCCCGCTCACGGACGAGATCAATGTGATCGGCACCTACGCGGAGTAAACCCCCTGATGGCGCAAGCGGCGCCTGGCCGGTAGCCCGGCCGGGGGCCAAACCCCGCTGCCCCGGCAGCGGGCAACAATCACCGTTCAACTCACTAATCATTCCATGACCACGCTCGCACCCCACGCATCCACTGTCAATTCCTTCTACCTCGCTTTCTTCGGCCGTCCAGCGGATCCCGCCGGCCTGAAGTTCTGGTCCGAGCACCTGACCGGCAACAACGGCGACTACCGTGTCATCACCGAAGCCTTCGCCAACTCCGAAGAAGCCAAGGTCCGCTTCGGCGACGACACCCCGGCCGAGCGCATCGCCGAGATCTACCAGCAGCTGTTCAACCGCGCACCGGACGCCACCGGCCTGTCGTACTGGGCCAATGTGGTCGAGCAGGGCAACGCCTCGCTGGCCGACGTCGCCATCGTCATCCTGAACGGCGCGCAAGGCTCCGACGCGCGCCTGGTCGAGCTGCGCGAGCAGGCCGCCGCCGACTTCACCGCCCAGGTCGAAACGTCGGGCAGCGACTACACCGGCTACGCCGCGGTCGAAGCGGCGCGCGTGCTGGTGCGCGCCGTCACCCCGGGCGCCTCGCAGGAAGACGTGGCCAAGCTGGTGTCGGCCTCGGTCGCCTTTGCCGATATCGCCTCGACCAACCCGGCCGTGATCGATGCGATCGCCACCGGTACCAACTTGCTGGCGCTGTTCGACACCCCGCGCGGCCAGCTCGACCCGGTCACCCTGGCCCAGGCCCTGGCTGACGTCGCCAAGGCGGCCGCCGGCAGCCCGGCCACGCTCGAGTCGCTGCTGCGTGGCGGCGGCATGGCCAAGGTGCTTGAAGTCATGCCCGCCAAGGCCACGCTGCAAGACGTGGTCGCGGCGCTGGCCAAGGGCGGCCTGCCGGCCGCGATCGACGTCGTGTACCCACCGCGTCCGGTCACCCCGCCGGCAGCAGAAGGCGTGACGATCACGTTCGCCGGCGTCGACCATGACAAGAACGATCCTACGCCTGACGACAACATTACCAGCAGGGAAGTCACCGACGTCCGTTTCAGCTTCACCGGCACCCCGGCCAGCGGCCAGAAATTCCAGTACAAGTTCGACGAGAAAGCGGGCTGGCTCGATATCGCGCCGGTGGGCAAGAACATCATCGTGCCGCACCTGGACCTGACCCTCGGCGCGGAAGTGGGCGGCAATCACCCGAACCGTGTCAGCATCATGGAAGTTATCAGCAACAAGCTCACCACGGTGGAAGTGCGTCTGGTGAATGCCGACCTGTCGGAAGTCGCCGCCTCGATCAGCCAGCCGATCATTTATGACGAGACCACTCCAGGCGACGAACTGGATCTGGTGGGCATCGTCGGCGGGCATCCGGGCTATCTGGTCACCGGCGAGAACAGCGTCGACGTCACCTTCAATCTCGACTACCGCGACGACGGCATGGTGCAGTGGCGCGTGAAGGGCGCCGACAAGTGGATCGCCGCCAGGATCGACAACAAGCTCAATACCGCCACGCTGAAAGGCATCGACCTGTCGAAGATCGACCCGACGATCGAAGTGCGCGTGATCGATGCAGCCGGTAATATCGGTGACCGAACCGAGTTCAGCATCGACGGCCCGGCCGGCATTTCGGTGTTCGGGGGACCTCGTGGCCTGACGGTCCAGAGCCAGGTGGATGGCAAGATTGCGCTGTCATCGTCGACGGGGGCGGTGACGGTGACGTCGGACCACGCATCCGAAGGGGCGGCCGTCGGCCGCTTGGTCATCGTGGGCGAGCAACTCGAGAAAGCCGAGGGTTACCTGACCGTGGAAACGAGCGCCGCCAATGTCCTGAAAGACGCCAGCGGCAGCATCTACTCCCTCGGCACCAGCGACGGCGAAACGCTGGAGGGGTCGAACCTGTGGGGCTTCGGCGGCAACGATACGCTCATCGGCAACGAAGGCAATAACGCCCTGTGGGGCGGCGCCGGCGACGATGTCATCTTTTCGAATGGCGGCAGCGACGTCATCGGCGGCGGCGCCGGCGGCGATACCATCATGCTGGTCAAGGATGGCGTGCCGAGTACCCTGGTATATGAAGCGGGCGACACGCTGACCGGCCAGTTCGTGGACGGCGACCTGTTCACCGGATTGGACATGATCAGCGGCGCCGAAGCGGGCGACGTGATCTCCATCTCTAAATTTTCCGGCGACGTGCAGACCGTCGGCACGAGCTACCTCACCACCACCGCCGACAACCAGGTCGCGCTGGTGCGCGTCGAACTTGGCTCGCAGGGCAATGTCGCGACCGATGCCAAGGGCACTTCCCATCTGCTGCAGTGGACCCAGGATGGCGCCATCAACAGCATCCTGTTGAATGGATACGGCTACGTCGGTCCAGAGCTGAAGATCACGGCCGGCAACATCACGCTGGCGGCGGCGCCAGTGCTGACGGAGGTATTGGGTCTCGGCTTTAACTTCCGCCTCGGCGTCGACAGCGGCATATACCTGTTCTCCACGCCGGCGCCCGTCATTGCGGATCTGACCACCGCAAATGGTTTGATGCCCGATGGCGAGTTGGTGCTGAAGGATGAACGCACCGGCACGCTGGCTTCGGATTACACCAGCGGCGAGAGCTACCGCGTCGGTACCGATGGCATGATTCAGTTCAGCGGCACGCTCGATGCCGGTGTCTACAATATCCAATGGGAAGACAAGACCCTGGCGACCACGAGCGGCTACGTGAAAGCCAAGGAATTTGTGTTCGCGGGCGGGGTTGCCGGCGAAATCGTCATGCCTGGCTTCGTCGTCGAGCGGAGCGATCTGCTCAGTGGGGGCGATGTCAACGATGAACTCACCTCGTCCAACTACGTCTACCGCACCGTTGCCGATACGACGACCACCCTGACCACGGGCGCCCGCAACGACGTGATCATTGCCGACGAGGGCGCCGTGAATGTCGTCTACGGCGCGGTCAAGGCCAATGCGGGCGACCTGATCCTCGGTTTCGGCACCGATGACGGGATCATGATTTCGCAGCAGGCGGCATGGATCCTGGAGAAGAACTCCAATGGAAAGCTCGATTGGGCCGCCCCGGCCGATATCGCCGTGGCGACCGCGACGACCGAAGCCGTCTCGATCTCGATCGATGGACCGTTCCTGTACCCGGAGCTGAACGACAGCTATTCGCACACGCTGAACATGCTCAACGCGCGCATCGACCTGGAGCAACTGGGTGCAGGCGAGAGCCTGCTGATCCTGGCCAGGAACGAACTCGACGACGCAGCGGTGTTGCTCTTCTATACGGACATCGATGGCAAGACCGAAATCAATGCCGGTGAAGTGACCGTGCTGGCCGTCTTCAACGACGGCATCCCGACCACCGAGCAGATCACCCTGATCGGGACGGAACCCTGAGCTTGCGCTGAATGCTGACAGCCATGGGCGCCCTGTCGGGCGTCCGCGGCGAGGCCCCGCTGCCGCGCGCAGCGGGGCCTTTTTTTCTTGCCGCGCCATTGCGTCGCCCGTCAACATGGGCGCGCGACCGTGCTAGAGTCAACGGCACCGGCAGGCGAGCGATTCGCCCTCTACATCTCGACGAGAAACCCATGCAAGACTGGTCCGACGGCTACATGACCGAGGTGGCCTACACCTACGGCTACTATCCCGAACTCAATCCCCTGCGCGCGCGCCTGGCCCTGCTGCAGGCCGGCATCGTGCCGCCCGAGGTCCACACCGCCTGCGAGCTCGGCTTCGGCCAGGGCATGAGCGTCAACATCCACGGCGCCGCCTCCGGCGTGGCGTGGCATGGCACCGATTTCAATCCGGCCCAGGTCGGCTTCGCGCGCGAGCTGGCCGACGGCACGCCGCTGGCCGCCAATCTTTCGGACGAAGCATTCGGGGCCTTCTGCCGGCGCGACGACCTGCCGCAATTCGACTTCATCGCGCTGCACGGCATCTGGAGCTGGATCTCGGATGCCAACCGCACCGTGATCGCCGACTTCATCGAGCGCAAGCTGAAAGTGGGCGGGGTGGTCTACGTCAGTTACAACACCCAGCCGGGCTGGGCCGCGGTGGGGCCGATCACCGAGCTCATGGCTGGCTTCGACGCCGCCTCGAACGCGCCCGGCATCGGCCCGGCGGCGCGCATCGACGCCGCGCTCGACTTCGCCGACCGGCTGATGGCGGCCGGCGCGGTGTATGGCAAGGCCAACCCGCAGGTGCTGGAACACCTCAAGCGCCTGCGCGGCCACGACCGGCGCTACCTGGCGCACGAATACTTCAACCGCGACTGGATGCCGATCTCGTTCGCCCGCATGCGCGGCTGGATGGAAGGGGCGCGGCTGCAATTTGGCACTTCGGCCCACTATCTCGACCATGTGCCGATGCTCAACCTGAGTTCGGAACAGCAGGCGCTGCTGGCCGCCATCCCCGACGCCGGCCTGCGCGAAACCAGCCGCGACTTCATCGTCAACCGGCTGTTCCGGCGCGACTACTGGGTGCGCGGCGCGCGCCGCCTGGCGCCGGGCGAGCGCGCCGAACGGCTGCGCGCGCAGCGCGTGATCCTGGCCCAGGACCCGGCCAAGGTCAAGCTCAAGGTGTCCGGCGTCCAGGGCGAGGCCAGCCTGCATGAAGACGTGTATCGCCCCATCCTTGATGCGCTCGCCGACCACGCGCCGCGCTCGCTGGGCGAGATCGAGGCGGCGGTGGCCGGGCAGGGTGTGCACCTGGCCCGCATCGTCGAGGCGGTGATGATCCTGGCCGGCACCGGCGTGCTGCATCCGGCCCAGCCCGAGCCGGCGATCGCCGCCGCCCGGGCCGGTACCGCGCGCCTGAATGCGCGGCTGTGCGGCCTGGCGCGCTACGCCGAGGATGTCAATTGCCTGGCTTCGCCGGTGACCGGCGGCGCGGTACAGGTGGGCCGCGTCGATCAATTGTTCTTGCTGGCGCGCAGCCTGGGCAAGGGCGGCAGCGCCGAATGGGTCGCCTTCGCCGACGACGCGCTCCAGGCCCAGGGACACCGCATCATGCGTGACGGACAGGCGCTCGAGCCGGAGCAGCAACGCCAGGCCTTGCAGGTGCAGGCGACGGCCTTCGAGGCGGTACGCCTGCCATTGCTGCGGGCCTTTGGGGTGGCTGACTGATGCACCCGATCGACGCGGCGCCTGGCTGGGTCGCGTCGATGGTATTTTTTCAATCGATTGCCGCAGGGTAATTGCAAAGAGTCAGTCGCAAGCTGCTCTATCCCGGCAGTCGATTGCAAAATGGTCTTTTATTCTCGACATTCAATTAAAAACTTAATATTTTTTGTAGGAATAAGACGACACAAATCTCTTGATTTTGAACAATGTGTTTTCGGAAATGGCTGAGTATCACATACTGATACTACGCGGCAACTTCAATCCCGGCCCTTTACGAGACCATACATGAGCACTTTCAGCACCTACGATTCCACGGTAAATTCCTTCTACCTGGCCTTCTATGGCCGTCCAGCTGATCCAGCGGGCCTGAAGTTCTGGTCGCAGCAACTGGCCGCCTATAATGGCGAGCTGGGCGCGATCACCCAGGCCTTCGCCACCTCGGAAGAAGCGCAAGTGCGCTTCGGTACCGATACCGTGGGCGAACGTGTCGCCGAGATCTACCAGCACCTGTTCAACCGTGCACCGGACGCTACCGGCCTGGCTTACTGGACCGACGTCGTCGCCAAGGGCAATGCCTCGCTGGCCGACGTCGCCGTCGCCATCCTCGGTGGCGCGCAAGGCAGCGACGCGCGCCTGTCCGAACTGCGCCAGCAGGCGGCCGACGCCTTCACCGCCGCGGTCGAGTCCGGCGGCACCGAGTACAGCGGCTACGCGTCGATCGAAGCGGCCCGCATCCTGGTGCGCGCGGTCACGCCGGGCGCGACCCAGGCCGACCTGGACCTGCTGGTGAAGGCCGCGGTTTCGTTCGCCGATACCGCCACCAAGACCCCGCAAGTGGTCGAGGCGATCGCCGTCAACACCACCCTGCTGGCCCTGTTCGACACCGCACGCGGCAAGGGTGAGCCGGTCAACCTGGCCCAGGCGCTGGCCGATACCGCCAAGGCGGCCGCTGGCGACCCGGTCACGCTCGAGTCGCTGCTGCGCGGCGGCGGCATGGACAAGGTGCTCAAGGTGATGCCTGCCAACGCCACCCTGAAGGACGTGGTCGAGGCGCTGGCCAAGGGCGGCTTGCCGGCCGCGGTCGATGTCGTTTATCCGCCAAGCAAACCAGTGCCCGCCACGCCCGTGTCGGAACTGAAGATCGACTTCCACTCGCTGGAGCAGCCCGAAGGCGACACCCAGGTCGACTTCACCACCCGCAAGCAAAAGCCGGTGGTCGAGTTCGAGTATTCGGGTCGCGAACTGGCGGCCGGTGAGCGCTTCGAGTTCAGCCTGGACAATGAGAATTGGAGCAGCAACGGTGTGGTGCCTTCGTCCTCGTCGAAGACCGTCGCCCTGCATGCCATCGACCTGAGCCTGGGTTCACCGCTCGATCCGATCATGATGCCGGACTTCACCACCCTGGGCCTGGACGACGATGACGACAGCGGCATCGACCCGAACGCCGACCTGGCCACCACGGTCTATGTGCGTGTGGTCGACACCACCGGCGCCACCGTCAAGCTGGTCGCATCGGACAGCCAGCAAATCGTGTGGGACCACTACGCGGCCGCGCCGCAGGCTCGGGTGCTGCCGAATGACAATACGATGCACTTCGGCAATGCCGCCCATAACGTGACCAACAAGGCTGAGCTGTACCTCGATAACGTGGAGCCCGGCGCCAAAGTCGAATACAGCCTGGACCCGACCAACTACGGACGGGGTCCATTGCTTCCCGAGCGTGTCTGGTCGGACAAGATGCCTGAATTGAAGGACGATGGCTACTACACCGTCCGCATGCGCCAGACCGACGTATCGGGTAACCAGAGCCAGGAATCTTCGATCACCTTCACGCTCGACCGCACCGCGCCGAAAGAGCCCACCATCGCGCTGAGCAAGGACAGCGGCGTGCCGGAAGACGGCATCACCAATGTCAACAAGATCGCGATCAACGAACTGGATACGTCGGGCCTGAACGCCTGGGAATACCGCATTAACGGCGGCGAGTGGATCTTCGGCGCGCTCAACGGCAACAACGACACGGCGGTGCTGACGCTCGACGACGTGGAAGACGGCCCCGTCTCGGTGCAAGTGCGCCAGGTCGACGCCGCCGGCAACAGCAGCGAGCCGAGCGACGCGCTCGAGTTCGAGCTCGACACGACCGCGCCGGAAGGTAAATTCTTGTTCGACAGCCTCGAGGGCGCCAGTGTCGAGGAGGAATGGCTGACCACGCTGGAAAAGGCCGACGTCCGCTTCGAATTAGACGGCGCCTTGCATGCCAGCGACACCTTCCAGTTCAGCCTCGACAACGGCGAGTGGGAGGACCTCGACGCGAACGCCTTCGACGTCACGACCAGCATCCTGACTGTCAGCAACGTCGACTTCAGCACCAAGGATCGTACCGTCGCCGTGCGCGTGGTCGACCAAGCCGGCAATGCCACGAGCTCCAAGTCGACGTCCGTCGAAAGCAGCTTCAACGACGTGCCGATGGCAGAGATCGCCAGCGTGACGCCGCAATTCGGCCCGACCGGTCCGAAGCTCCTGCTGGACGCCGGCCTGGATACGCTGGCATCGGTGAACAAGGCCGACCTGACCTTCAAGAGCTTCAATACCGGTGCGGGGGTGACGACCCCGGACTTCTTCGATGGCGCGAACTTCAAGCTGGCCAGTAACGTCCTGACCCTCGACGCCATGCCGGCGCTGGGCCTGTACCAGCTCGGCTGGGAAAAAGGCGCCTTCGTCACCGGCGCCGGCGTGGATGTGGAAGCCGGCAGCAAGCTGTTCGTCGGCGGCTCGATCGCCACGGTGGCGCTGCCCGGTTTTGCGATCGACAGCATGGAGTGGCTGAGCTCGACGGGAGTCAACGCGTCGAACGACGACAAGGTCAACATCGCCTACATCGGCCAGCAGGGTATCGATGCCGTCATCCACGCCGGCGGTGGCAATGACCTGATCGCCGACAATGGCAGCGCGCTGACCATCCAGTTCGACAAGCTGTCGCAGGGCGCGTATGACGTCGTGCTCGGCTTCGACACCGGCACTGGCCCCGATGGCGACAAGATCGAGATCACCAACGACACCGCGATCCTGTTCGACAAGGACCGCAATGGCAACTTTACCTGGAATACCGCAGCGGGCGACAAATACGTGCCGCCGGTTGGCACCGAAGCCGTCCAGATCAATCTGCCAGGCGCGGCGGCATTCGCTGCGCTGGCCGGTGGTAACACCCTTGGGGCGCTCAACGCGGCCCTGAATGTGTCGAACATCGCCCAGGGCAAGGGCTTGCTGATTCTTGCGACCTACGAAGACCAGAGCATCCTGCTGTCGTATATCGAGAAGACCACCAACCAGAAGATCGACCAGGGTGATATCGCCTTCCTCGGCGTGTTCGACCAGGGTATCGTCAACACCGGCGATATTCACCTGGTTGGCAGCTACCTGCCGCCAGAGGCGTAATGCCGGACGGCCTGTCCGCCGCTGGCGGGCAGGCCTGGCAGGATCGATTAAAATCTTGCAAAAATAAAACCTGGGATAACTGAGCAGTCCAGCGTCATCAGCGCCGCGACCTACGCCACCATCAATGCCGGCCTCGACGTAGGCGGCAAGACCCCTGGATCGTGCCTGCTGATCCGGCGCAGTCCGGCACCACTGCCGCCCTGTTCCAGTACATGGACCTGGACCGTGATACCGACATCGACCAGGGCGAACTGACCATGATCGCCATGTTCAGCGGCGAATTCCGGATCAGGACGACATCATCCTGGTTGGTACCGGCATCCCGGGCTGATTGCAGGGGCCGCCGTTATCCATTCCTCGGGATGGATGACCGGCTTTGCACGCGCAGGCGCTGCACAGAAAATTTGCCTGTAAGTTAATTTCAACCCATTAAATTGCTTGTAAATATCTAAAATATTGATAATATTTTGCAGGTAATCCTAGAAAAACGGACGAGGTACCAATAATTTCTAGTTCGCAATTACATTCAGATACATACTCATGACGCGTGGCAACTTGACCATGCCCGACCACAGCCATCGAGCCATGAGTATGCTTACCCAACACGAATCCACGGTTAATTCCTTTTATCTCGCCTTCTTCGGTCGCCCGGCCGATCCAGCCGGCATGACGTTCTGGGCCCAGCACCTGGACATCAACGGCGGCAACCTCGCCTTCATCACCGACGCCTTCGCCAACTCGGAAGAAGCCCGCGTGCGCTTCGGCACCGACAGCGCGGCCGAGCGCATCGCCGAGATCTACCAGCAACTGTTCAACCGCGCGACGGACGCGGTCGGCCTGGCCTACTGGACCGACGTGCTCGAGCAGGGCCACGCCTCGATGGCCGACGTCGCCGTCGCGATCATGAATGGCGCCCAGGGCAGCGACGCCCGCCTGTCGGCGCTGCGCCAGGGCGCCGCCGACGCATTACCGCGAAGGTGGAGGAATCGGGCAGCCAGTACGCCGGCTACGCTTCGATCGAAGCCGCGCGCGTGCTGGTGCGCGCGGTGACGCCGCAAGCATCCGAAGCCGACCTGGCCAGGGCGGTCGATGCCGCGCTCGCCTTCGCCGACGTCGCCAGCAAGGCGCCCGCCGTGGTCGAGGCGATCGCCACCGGCAGCAGCCTGCTGGCGCTGTTCGACACCCCGCGCGGCCTCGTCGACCCGGTCACCTTGGCGCAAGCCCTGGCCGACCAGGCCAAGGCGGCGGCCGGCAATCCCGCTACCCTGGAATCGTTGCTGCGCGGGGGCGGCATGGCCAAGGTGCTGGAAGTGATGCCGGCCCGCGCCACCCTGCAGGACGTGGTCGATGCGCTGGCCAAAGGCGGCCTGGCTGCCGCGATCGACGTCGTGTATCCGCCGCGTCCGGCCCCGACCCCGACGCCTCCGGTGGGCGTGACCTTCACCTTCGAAGGTGTCGACCACGGTAACGATGACCGCGCGCCGAACGACCACGTCACCAACGAATCGACCGTCGACATCCGTTTCAGCGTCAGCGGCACCCTGCAGCCGGGCCAGAAGATCCAGTACCGCCACGAGGGCAGCACCGAGTGGACCGACATCGCACCGGTCAATGGCGTCATCGTGCTCGAGGACGTCGACCTGACGATGGGCGTACCGGTTGGCGAGTACCGCGCCGGCGCGCGCGAGCCGATGCCCGACCATCTGCTGACGGTGGAGCTGCGCGTGGCCGCCGCCAATGGCGGCGCCGTTGGCACCCCTTACCAGCAGGAGGTCCTGCTCGACGTCACCGACCCGCACGGCCAGCTGGGCTTCGTGCGCATCGGCCAGGGCGTTGACGGCGTGCTCACAACTGACGACGAGATCGTCGACGTCACCTTCAGCATCGACGACAGCAGCGACGGTGTCGTCCAGTGGCGAATCAAGGGCAGCGATACCTGGGTCGACGCCCCGCAGGCGAGCAGCAATGGCAGCTTCACGTTGCAGGGCATCGACCTGTCGGATGACGACCGGACCATCGAGCTGCGCGTGATCGACGCCGCCGGCAACGTCGGCGACCACCAGGAATGGGATATCGACGGCCCGGCCGGGATCACGCTCACGCCCACCGTCAACGGCCTGGAGATCGTCAGCCCGGTGACCGGCATGGTCGAGATCGGCGGCATCGTGGCGAACACCACGCACGCCTCCCATGGCGTGGTGGCGGGCCAGAACATTCTGCTCGGCCAGCAGCTCACCGTACGCACGGGCCAGCTGCAGATCGCGCCGGAACTCGGCGCCAACGTGAGCGATCCGAGCGGGCGCACCTATGCGTTCGGCACCGGCAATTCCGACACCAATCTGTCGGGCAACTACCTGTGGGGTTATGGCGGCGACGACCTGCTGAACGGCACCTCCGGCGACGACTACCTGTTCGGTGGCGACGGTAACGACGTCATCTTCTCGAACGGCGGCGAGGACTCGATCGCGGGCAATGCCGGCGCCGACCGGATCCACCTGATGGTCGACGGGAAGGCCAGCCGCATCGGCTACCTGTCCGGCGACACCCGTATCGGCCAGTTCGTCGACGGCGGCGGTGTGTCGGAAATGGACGTGATCAGCGGCGCGGAGGCGGGCGATACCGTGTTCATTTCCAACGCCCTCGGCTTGCAGTCGGCGCAGGTCGTCGACCAGTATCTGACCAGCCCTGCCAGCGGCCAGGTGGCCTTGGTGCGCGGTGACGCGGTCAATGGGAATTTCTATAGCAACCCGAGCGGCGCTTCCTATCTGGTGCAGTGGACCGATGGGAACGGCATCAACAGCCTCATGGTGGAGGACTACGCGGGCATGCTGGACCTGCAGATCGACCCCTCGATGCGTTCGCTGAAGATGATCGACAAGCCGGTCGTGATCTCGGATTTCGCCGGAATCAATTATCGTTTCAGCAAGGACGGCAGCGGATTCCGGCTGCGCGGTGAGCCGGATGACGTCATCCAGGCCAATACCGCCAGCGGGCTGCTCGATGCCGATGGCGTCATCCTGTACGACTTCAGCTCGGGCGTGCCGACAGCCCTGGCAGTCGACTACACCGACGGCGCCAGCTTCGGCGTCGATGCGAGCGGCTACCTGAACTTCGACGCGCCGCTGGCGACGGGCGTGTACATGGCGAGCTGGAGCGATAGCACCTTCGCAACGGCAAGCGGCCGTTTCGACTCGGGCGCGATCGCGTTCGCGGGCGGCGTGAACGGCAATGTGTTCCAGCAGGTGTTCAACATCCAGTCGAACGGCTTGCAGCAGACGGTCAAGCTCGGCAATGGGACGACCGACAACGGCAGCGACGGCCGCAGCCTCATGTATGAGGTGAACGCCGGCGCCATGACGATTGTCCGCACCGGCACCGAGCGCGACGTGGTCGACGCCGGCGGCGGCGCGCTCACGATCCAGTACGCCAAAGGTAATAGCAACGCGTAAGACCTGATCTTCAACTTCGGCGCCAACGACCGGATCGAATTCCATTTCGATGGAAATGTCGAACCGGAGGCGTCGACTATCCAGGCCCATGGGCC
>Ga0265780_10007982_pt1 | contig 12910 bp, 3 predicted proteins | sample P1T30metagenome_FD_192432 | JGI IMG/M metagenome (GOLD analysis project Ga0265780, IMG submission 192432) | Plant litter microbial communities from East Loma Ridge, Irvine, California - P1 T30 | ecosystem: Environmental > Terrestrial > Plant litter > Unclassified | place: USA: California...
CAAACGGCGGCATCGAAGCGTATACCCAGGGCCTGATGGACCTGGGCGCCACCCTGTGCACCCGCTCGCGCCCCGATTGCGGCCGCTGCCCGCTGCAGTCGCGCTGCGTGGCCTTCGCCACCGGCCGTACGGCCGAACTGCCGGTGCGCAAACCGAAGAAGGCGACGCCGGAAAAGCGCACCGCCCTGCTGGTGATCATCGATGCTGGCCAGGTGCTGCTCGAGCAGCGCCCGCCAACCGGCATCTGGGGCGGCCTGCTGTCGCTGCCGGAAGTCGGCGGGCACGTGCCGCTGGACGCTGGCGACGCGCCGGTCTGCACCCACGACGTCGTTGCCGCCGCGGGCGAGTTCGGCGTTATCGACGAAGTGCGGCCGCTGTCGCCGCTGGTGCATGTGTTCACCCACTACAAGCTGCATATCGCGCCGTTCGCAGTGACGCTCGATGCGCGCCACGCCAGCGCCGCCGCCCACCAATGGTGGCCGCTGGCCACCATTGGTGACGCGCCGCTGCCGGCGCCGGTGAAGAAGCTGCTGCTGGACCTGGCCAGGCCCAACCTGTTCGGCTAGGCCCGCATCCGCCGGCCCCGCGCCTGGCGCGCCATGAAGAAGGCGCTGTCACCCTGAACTGGTGATCAGGTGCGAACTGTTCAGCCGATTGAACTGTCCAACCCTCGTCATCATCGAGGAGGACGACCGTGAAGTCCGAGCGCTTCGCGCAGTGGTTTGCCGATCTGCCCCACCTCAACCAGCCGCAGCGCGCACGGGTGCAGGATGCCCTTCACCCTGCTGCGGGGCTCGACCGGATCGTCGCGCTCATCGCCGCCATCCGTGGTCGACAGCGCCGCTGTCCACGCTGGCACGCATTGCCACCGCCACAGCCAGGCCAATGGCCTGCAACGCTACCGATGCTGCGCTTGCGGGCGCACCGTCGACGCTGTCACCGGCCGGGGGGCCTTGCGCGCATCCCAGTTGACCCAGCACCTGCTGCCAGGCTGGATACGCAGGCACTGCTGGTGACCGACGCGCATGCCGCCTATCGGGCGTTTGCCAAGCGCCAAGGCATCGCGCACGGGGCGGTCAATGTCAGCGCCGGCGAGCGGTTGCGCCACGGTATGCCGGAGGCGACCCATGTCCAGAATGCCAACGCCTGTCACAGTCACTTGAAACAATGGCTGATGCCAGTTCGCGACGTGGCGTCACGCTACCTGAGCAACTACCTGGGTTGGCGCTGGGCACTTGATGGCAACCGGATCAGTACTGTTGAGCAATTGCTCAGTAGCGCAATCAGCTTCATCCACAGGCAACAGTGACAGCACCATGAAAAATGGCAGCCTCGCGGCTGCCATTTTTTCACCTCACCCCATCACCCCTTGGCCGGCGCCTTCGCGACCGGCGCCGCTTCGGTGGCGATGCGCTTGGCCGGGTTCGTCCTGGACACAACCGGCTGCGCTACCGCGACCGTGCGGACGCCGCTGGCCGGCTCCTTGGCGGCGGCGGGCTTGGCCTCGGCATCCGCCTTTGGTGCTGGCGCGACACCCGCCGCGGCTGCCGCGGCACCGGCCGCCGGTGCCGGCGCAGCTGCCGCCGGCGCTTCCTTCGGTCCGCTTTCCGACATGCCCACCGCCGACATCCGGAAGCCGCTCTCGGTATCCTTCGCCGTGCTGCGCACTACGCCGCCCGCCGCCTGGATATCCTGGCCGCCGTCGGCTATCACCTCGGTGCTGACCAGGGTCGTGCGCCCGCCCGACGACACCGACAGCTTGCCGCCGGATTCGAACGAGGCCTTGTCGTTGGTCGACGACGCCCCCAGGTCGAGGCCGACGCCGGCGTTGGTCGACGACGTCTTCGCATCCGGGTCGCCCGCCTTGCTGCTGGTTTCACGCTCGCCCGACAGCGACACCCCGACATTGCTGCTGGTGCTCTTCGCGGTGGTGACGCTCACATCGCCCTTGGCGGCCACGTTGATGTCGCCCTCGGCCGCGACCTTGGTGCCTTCGAAGCTGGCGTTGCGCCCGGCGTTGATGTCGATGCTGCCGGCCTTGATGGTCGCGCCCTTTTTCTCGCTGGCGCTGGACGCGCCGAGCTCGAAGCCGACGCTGCCCTTGCGCTCCTTCTCGAGCTCGGGACCGTCGGCCGGCGCGGCGCCGGTGGCGGCGGTCGCGACGCCCGCAGCGGCGCCCCCGCTCGGCTTGGCGTCGGCCTTGGCGGCCGGCTTGGCCACACCGGCCGCTGCCGCCGCCGCTCCGCCGGTGGCGCCCGGTTGCGCCTTGCCCGCCGTGGTGGTGGTGTTGGTCGCTTCCATGCCGATCGATGCCGCCACGCCGAACGACTCGGACGTGCTCTCGGCCGCCTTGAAGTTGACGTCGCCCCTGGCGTCGATGCTGGCCGCGCCGCCGGCGGCGATGTCGGTGCCCTCGAAGCTGGTGCTGCCGCCCGACTTGATCTTCAGGTTGCCGCCCGATTCGAGCGTGCCGGCGACCGCTTCCGAACTCTTCTCGGTCGCATAGCCGCCCTCGGCGCCGAACGCACCGCTGCGCTTCTTCTCGCTGGCGCCGGTATCCTTGTCGCTGCTGCTCGAGCCCGACAGCGACAGGCTGGCCGAGGCGTTCGCCGACTCGCTGCTGCTGGTGTTGCGCGCCGCCGCGAAATCGACGTTGCCGCCGGCCGCGATGTCGGTGTCGCCGCCGGCCTGCACCGTGGTGCCTTCGAACTTCATGTCCTTGCCCGACGACAGCGTCAGGTTGCCGCCGGTGGCGATGGTGCCGGTCACCGCTTCGCTCGAACGCGACGAGGCGTTCTCGAACCCGCCGCCCGCTTCCAGGCCGGCTTCCTTGCCGCTGCTCGACTTCGACACCGCGATGCTCACCTCGGCATTGGCCGACTTGCTGCTCTCGCTGCTCTCGTTGCGCGCCGCGTCGAAGGTCAGCTTGCCGCCGGCCGCGATCGAAGCGTCGCCGGCGGCGCCGATATCGGTACCCTCGAAGCGCGCGTCTCCCTGGGTCTTGATCGTCAGGCCAGCGCCGGACTGGATGCTGCCGGCCACCGCGGTCGACGACGACGCACTGCCCGAACCGTTCTCGAAGCCGCCCGACAGGCCGCCATCGACCGCGCCGTCCGAGCCCAGGTTCAGGCCCACGTTGGCGGCGGCATTGACATTCAGGCTCTTCTCGCTGCTGGTCTCGGTGTTCTTCGCGGCCTTGAAGTCGATCTCCTTCGCTTCCAGCTCGACCCCGCCGTCGCCGGCGATCTGCGTGCCTTCGAAGGTGGTCTTGCCGGTCGACTTGCTGATCACCTTGCCGCCGGTCTTGATGGTCGACACCACCGCTTCGCTCGAGCTGCTGCTCGAACTCGACGAGGCATGCGCGTACTGGGCCTCGACCCCGACGCTGGCGTTGGCGCCGGCTTCGGACTCGTTCTTGACGTCCGAGCCCATGCCCGGTCCGAGCATGCCGGTGCCGGCGCTGGCTTCGGCGCTGGCGCTGGCTTTGGCCTCGGCCCCGGCCTTGGCGTACACGCCCAGGCGCATCGAGTCCGATTGCGACTCGCTGCTCGAGAACGTGGTGTTCTTCGCGGCGCGGCTCTCGATCGTCTCGGCCGACTGGGTGAAGTCGCCACCGGCCTCGATGGCGGTGCCGACGTCGGTGATCTTGCCGGTCGCGGTGCGCTCGATGTCGCCCGAGCCGGAGCGGATCGTCGACACGCGCGCCGTGGTCGTGCCCTCGACCGACGACTCGGTCGAGTGGCGCGCCTGGATGCCGGCGCCCAGCTTGGCTTCGGCCGAGGCGCCGGCCTCGGCGTTGGCCGACGCGCTCATGCGGGTGCCGCCGGCATTGTTGCTGGCGTCCGCGCCGGCCGAGGCCGAGACGCCGGCTTCGGCGCTGGCGCTGCCGCTGATGTACAGGCCGGCCGAGGTCTTGGTGGTCTTGGACGTGGTGACGCTCACGTCTTCGGCCGCCAGGAAGCTCATGTCCTTGGCCTTCAGCTGCACGCCCTGCTCGCCGCCGATGTCCGAACCCTGCACCGTCAGCGCATTGCCGGCATCGACCTTCAGCTTGCCGCCGGCATTGATGGTGCTGCCGTTGTTGCGAATATCCAGGCTGCTGTTCTCGGTGGTGCTGGTACGCACCAGGTCGATGTTCGTGTCGGACGACGCCTCGGCGCCTGCGCGCGCGCCGGCCTGCGCGCTGGCGCCGGCGGCACTGCCGTAGCGGTCGCTGCTGGCGTTGGCGCCTGCCGATGCCGATGCCTCGGCGCCGGCCGACGCCTTGTTGTCCGATTCCACGAACAGGCCGATCGAGGTCGTGGTGGTCTTGCTGGTCGAGATGTCGACATCCTGCGACGCCAGGATCTTGACGTCGTTCTTCGCCTTCAGGTCGACGTCGCCGCCGGTGTTGACGGTGGCGCCCTGCAGCACGATGTCCTTCTTCGAATCGACCTTCAGGTTGCCGCCGATGTCCAGCTCCGAACCCACCGCGCGCGACTTGTAGTCGTAGGTGTTGGTGGTGCTGGTCTCGGCCAGGGTCAGGCCGGCATTCGCCGATGCGCTGGCCTCGGCGCCCGCCGACGCGCCCGCGCCGGCCTTGGCGCCGGCCTGCGCCGCGCCCTTGTTGTTGCTGGCCGATGCCGACGAATCGGCGTACGAACCGGCGCCGGCGCCGGAATCGGCCTTGCCTTCGCCCGAGATCTTCAGGAACGACGTCGTCGTCGTGGTGGTCGTGGTGCGGTCGACGTCCTGGCCGGCCAGCACCTGCACGTCGCCGGCGGCGATGTCGGCGTCGCCGCCGACCTTCATCTTCGAGCCCTGCAGCGTCAGCGTGCCTTCGGTGCCGATGCTGGCGTTGCCGCCCACCTCGATGCCGGAAGCCACGTTGCGGCCCTTGAACGCATCGGTGTCGGTGGTGGTCTTGCCGTACACGCCGCCGCCGACGCCCAGGCCGCTGCGGCTGGACGACGTGGTCTGCTCGACCGTGTCCTGGCGCGACACGATGTTGACGTCGCCGCCCGCATCCATCGCCAGGTCGCCGCCGACCTTCACGTTCGAACCGGCGATGGTGGTGTCGCCGCCGCTCTTGATCTTCAGGTTGCCGCCGGTCTCGAGGGTCGAGCCGATATTGGTGGTGGTGGCGGTGCGCGACGATTCGCTCGAGCTCGAGATGCCCCACAGGCCTTCCGAGGCCTTGTAGGTCGAATCGACGCTCTTGTCCTGGATCGTGTCGACGGTGACCGCGCCGCCCGCGGCCAGGCTGGCGTCGCCGCCGGCCTTGACACTGGCGCCCTTGATCGTGATGTCCTTGGCCGCGTCCAGCGCCAGGTTGCCGGTGCTCTGGATGCTGCCGGTGGCGCCGATCGAGGTGCGGGCGAAGTCCTTGCCGCCGTTGGTCTCGGCCACGGTTTCGTTGATGATGCTGCCCTCGGTCGACTTGACCGAAACATCGCCGCCCTTGATCGTACCGCCGGTGTTGCGCAGGTCGCCGCGGGTCTCGATCGCCAGCGTGTCGCCCGCGATGGTGCCGCCGGTATTGGCCAGCGTGCCGGCCTTGATGTTGGCATTGGTGGCCGAGATCACCGGCCCGCCCTTCTCGATCGCGTCGCGCGTGCTCGAGGCCAGGTAGACCACCGGCGCCAGCACCTTCTGGCCGCCGACGACCTGCTCGACCATCCAGACGATGTCCTCGGTCAGACCGGCCGCCTGTTCCTTGGTCAGCGGCTGGCCGAACGCCAGGCCCAGGGCTTTCGACTGGTTGCCGGCCTGGTCCATCAGTGCCTGCATCTGGGCCGCTTCGTTGGCCATGCCCTTGATGATGTTGTTGCCGGTCTGGGCGATCAGCTGGTCGCGCACCAGCTTGGCTTCGTAGTTGGCATCGCCCAGGCGTTTCTGCTCTTTCTCCGGATCGATGCCCAGCAGCTTGGACAGGTAGTCCGAACCGACCGACTTGCTGCCCACGTCGAACAGCGGATTGGTCTCGACCAGGTAGTTCGAGTTCGGGTTCTTGGTCGGCACGAAGTAGCCGTTCGGGTTGGTCGGCAAGGTCAGGTTCAGGCCTTCGAACACGATGCCGTTGGCGGCCGCCACCGTCACCGTGCGGCTGCCGCCCGGGGCGACGCCGCCCTTGAGCGAGAGTGCGCTGCCCGGCGCCGGCGCGAGGCTGGTGCCGACGGTCGCGGTGCCGCTGGCGGCGCCGACGCCGCTGGCGCCCGTTGCGGTTGCCGCTTCCTCGTAAGGCGAGCCGAGGTTCATCAGGCCGCCGCCATCGAAGTTCAGGTTGTCCGCATAGATGCCGGCGCGCCAGGTCTTGATCACGCGCCGGCCGGTCTCGAGCTGGAACGAGCTGTTGGCCGCGGCGTCACCGCTCGGCGCGCGGCCGCTGAAGCAGCCGCCATCATTGCAGCCACCCAGTTCGGCTGCACTGGTCGGGAAGCTGTATTCGTGGTCGAGCGAGCCGAAGGTGCTGTTGGTCTTGTAGTCGCGCCAGCGGCGGGCGTAGCTGATCTCTTCCAGGTGCAGGTCCTGGTTGACGAAGGTGCCGCTGCCCGAGATGTTGATGGTCGGCGCCGAGATCAGCGACGCGGTATTGGTGCCCGCCGCGCCGTAGCGGATCGTGATCGAGCGGCCGGCGATGATCTCGCCCTTCTGGGTCGGCATGGCGCCGTCCAGGCCCTGGGTGACCCGGTAGTTCTGGGCAAACACCCAGATGTGGTCGCAGGCCGCGCCAACGAAATTGCATTTGTATTCGCCGGTATCGTGCGGGACCGTCACGCCGTCGTAGTCCACTCGCTCGGTGACGATGTTCGGCACTCCGCCGGTCGGCAGGTTATTGAATGCCAGCGTGGTCGTGATGTCGGTGGTGTTGGTCGAGATGACGGTGTTGTAGTTGCTGAAGGTCGCCGCCGAAATTGCGATGTCAGCCGCATCCATCGTGCCGCTGCTGGCGTTCGTGATCGTCTGGCCGCTCGCGGTAGTGGTCAGCGTGCCGTTGGCGTACAGCGCACCGGCATTCTGGATGCCGCCGCCAGCGGCGATGATCGTGGTGTCGGCGAGCGACGAGATGCCGGCGGTGTTGCTGTTCTCGATGCGCTGCGCGCCGACGGCGAGCTCGCCGCCGGAGTGCAACGCGCCTTCGTTGCGCAAGGTGCCGCCCACGGCCAGCGTCGCGTTCCCATGATCGATACCGAAGATCATCACGGCGCCGCTGCCCTGGTTGGTCAGCGTCGCGGCCGTGACATCGGCGCCGCCGAGCGCCTGGATGCGGCCCTGGTTCACGATACTGCCGGCATGCAGCGCCAGCTCGGTGCCGAACAGGGTCGCGGCGCCGGTATTGCGCAACTGCGCGACCGCCTGTCCCGGGGCGCCGAGCGCCAGGTCGCCGGCGGCCTGGATGCGGCCGTCGTTGGCGAGCACGAAACCGTTCTTGCCGCTGATGCGCACGTCGCCGGCACCGATCATGCGGGCGCCCGTGCCGCTGTTGTTCAGGCCGGTGGCGACATCGATGTCGAGCGCCGCGCCGGCCGTGACGCTGCCGCTGTTGGTGAGGCCGCCCCTGGTGGTGCGCAGCATGGCGCCGGCCGCCGATTCGATGGTGCCGCTGCTGTTCAGTGCCGCCGCCGACAGCGCCAGGGCGTCATCCGCGCCGCGCATCAGCACCAGGCCGCTGTTGACCAGCGTCCCGGTCGCCGCCGCGCGCAAGGCGCCATCCGCCTGCAGCGTGCCGCGGTTATCGAGCTCGGCCGCATCGGCGTCCAGCCTGCCGCCCGACCTGGCACTGCCGCTGTTGACCAGCATATTGCCGGTGCGCAGCGTCAGGCCGCGCGTACCCAGGATGTCGCCGCTGTTGGCCAGCAGGGCGCCGGCCACCAGCACGCCTTCGCCGGCGGCTTGCAGGGTGCCGCTGTTACGTACCGTATCGGCCTGCACCATGATCTGGCTGCCGGCATCCACCGCCAGCATCTCGTCGACATTGACGAACGCCTCCTTGACCTTGGCATTGATCGAACCGGCGGCCTGCATCAGCCCGCGGTTCAGGACATTCGTCGCGCTCACCTCGAGCCCGGCGCCCAGGTTGATGCGCGAGCCGATATCGGCCAGCAGATCACGCCTGGCGTCCAGTGCGAGGCCGTCGCCGGCGAGAATGGCGCCGGCATTGACGATGTCGCCACTGGTGCTGACCATGTGCGCATTGCCCCCGGACTGGACCGTGCCGCGCGTGTCGATGCTGGCGCCGCTCAGCCGGACCACACTGGCGTCTGCGGTGGTCTGCAGCGTACCGCTGTTGACGATGGCGCCTTGCGCGTCGAGCGCCAGCAACCCCGCGCCCTGCAGGTGGCCGCTGTTCGCTACCGCCTGGCTGGTGCGCACCGCGATCTGCGCAGCGACGACCTTGCCGCTGTTGGCGAGATCGCCCGCGGTCACGTCCAGCGCGGTAGCGCCGCCGGACTCGATCGCGCCGCTGTTCTCCAGGCCGGTACGTGCCGTCGCCGCCAGGTTGGCGCCGGCCTGCATCGCACCGCTGTTGTGCAGCGCCGCCGCGCGCACGTCCAGTCCGGACATGGCCAGCAGGACGCCGTCCGGACCGCTGTTCTCCAGCGTGCCGCCGGCCGCCAGCGTGACGCTGGCGCCCTGGATCTGGCGGCTGTTGGTCACGTCGCCGCTGCTGTCGATCGCCAGCGCACCGGCCGCGACCACCATGCCCCGGTTGTCCAATTCGCCTGCCGCCAGCGCGATGGCGCCATCGGCGCCGCCGTCGGCCACCGAGGTGCTCAGCAATTGACCGCTGTTGGCAAACTCGCTACTGGCGCGCGCGCTCAGCGCGCCGGCCGATTGCACCCGGCCGGCGTTTGCGATCGTGGCCGCGTTCAGCGTCACGTCCTTGCCGGCGCCGGTAGTCAAGACCAGGGCACCGTCGCGGTTGACGAGGCTTTCCGCTGCGACCAGGTCGACGCCCGCGGTGCCCTGCACCGTGCCGGCGTTCACCAGGCTGGTAGCGTTCAGCGCCACCTGTTCGCCCAGCAGCTTGCCGCCGGCCGCGTTGGACAGTGCCAGCGCATTGCCCTGGCCCAGCAGCAGGGTGTTCTTGGCCTGCATCAGGCCGGTGTTCGAGGCCGCCATGCCGGCCGCGCCGGCAAGGCGCAGGTCGGCGCCGGCCAGCAGCTTGCCGGCGTTGTCGAAGCCGTCGGTCGCGCTCAGGGTCACACCGCTGGCGGCGCTGGCCTCGCTGGCCGCGTCCAGGGCGAGATGGCCCGCGGCGCCGAGCGCCAGGGAATCGGTGCTGGTCAGTTTGATGCGCGCCAGGCGCAGGTCGCCGCCGGCGTCCAGCGCCAGCGCGCGCGTCGGCTCGGCCGCGGTCGCGCCGCTGTACAGCGTGGCGCCGCTGGCGGCGAGCGCGCCGCCGGTCTTGACCCCGAGCTGTCCGCCGGCGCCCCACGTGGTGCCGTCGATCCGGGCCGCATCGGCCAGTGCGACGTCGATATTGCCGCCCGCGGTGCGGGTGGCGTTGGCGCCCGAACGGTCGTCCAGCGATTCGGCGCGCACCTTCAGGGCGGCGCCGGCCTTGAGCGGGCCTTCGTCGAGCAGCAGGCCGCCGTCGGCCACGATGTCCACGGATTTTCCTGCAGTCAGGGCAGCATTCGTGCCCGAGATCTCGAGCTGGGCTGCGCCGGTGGCGCCGCGCTGGCGCAGCGCGATATCGTTGCCGGCCGAAATGCGGCTGTGTACCTGGACCTTGCCTGCGGCATCGAGCGCGAAGTCGCCGGCGCCGGCCGCAGCCTCGCCCAGCATGCGCACGCCGACCCCGGCGTCGGTCGCGATCAGGCGGATGCGGCCGGCATACATGCCGCCCAGCGCGCTCGAATCGATCGCATACGCAGCCACCGGTTCGGCGGCCACGGTGGCGCCGCTCACGCTGCGCCCACCGTACGACCATTCGTTGGCGCCGGCGAAGATACCGATTTCGCCGCTCGCCGCGGCATTCACCTGGCCGTCGATGCGCACGGTGCGGGTGACGATGTCCAGGATCTGCTGGGCGCTGGCGTTCAGGCCGCCGCCATTGACCAGGATATCGCCGCCGGTGACGCGGAACCCGCCCACCGAGCCGTCCGCGCCCAGGAACGGCACGCCGGTGGTCAGGGTGACGCGGTCGCTGTTGATGAAGCCGCAGCCGCTGCAGGTGATGCCGTACGGGTTGGCCACGATCACGTCGGCCTTTCCGCCCAGCACTTCGGTAAAGCCGGCCAGCGTGCTGCGCTGGGTCGACACCACTTCGTTCAGGATCACTTTCGCCTGGGCGCCCAGGTTCAGGTTGCCGACCACCTGGCCGGCCAGCTGCGATTTCAGCACCGCCGCATTGGCGAAGCTGCTGTTGTTGAGCACCAGGCCCTTGCTGTCGACGTCGTAACGGTTGAACTGGTTGTGCGACAGCCCGGCGGCATTGGCCGTGGCGATGTTCACCACCGGCACACCGTTGGCCGACACGTAGGCGGTCGTATTGCCGTTGCTCGGCACCACCGTGGTGGCGGGTTGTCCCTGCGCGCAGGCGCCGTTGGCGAGCACGGCAGCGGCCAGCACGGCGGCCGGACGCAGCGCGCGCACGGAGCGCCCTGACTTGCCGTTGCCGCGTGCGGTTTCGGGGGCGATGATGTAGGCGCCGCGGGCGGCGCTCCAGACTTGACGGAATGAGCGGTTCATGAGGTGGCGAAAGCGTAATCGTTACAGGTTCAGATGCCGAAGTTCAGGCGTACCCAGGTGCGCGAGCCTTCGCGCCGGAAGCCGGCGGGCTCGTGCAATGCGCGCGTGTTCGAGATGTCGATCGAGGCGCCCTTCCAGCTGAGCGAGGCGCCGACGACCGCGCCGGCCAGGCTGCCCTCGGGCATGTCGGCGGCGCGGCTGCGCACGCGACCATAGTCGAGGCCGGCGTACAGGCGCACCGGCACGTTGGCCATCGGCAGGACCGGATAAGCGGCCAGTTCGTTGCGCACATACCAGCCGTGGTCGCCGGACAGGGTGTTGTTGACAAAGCCGCGCACGCTGTACAGGCCGCCGATCAGGATCTGCTCGGAGCCATACAGCACGTCGCGCGCGTGCTGGCCGGTCAGGGAAGTGGTCCAGGTCGAACGCACGCCGGCCAGTTCGAACGGCTTGAGCCAGTTCATCCCGTACTTGAACTTGCCGAACTGGGCATGCGGCGCGTCGTCGGGCAAGCCATCCACGTCGCGCAGCGCACCGGCGGCGGACAGGCCCTGGGCCCAGCCCACGTCGATGCTCAGTGCGCCGCCGAGGAAGCCGGTGCTGGTGCTCGAATCGATGTCGAGCACGCTCAGCTTGCGGCTCGACACGCCCAGGAAATTACCGGCCAAATAGTTCTTGGTGTCCTTGGCGGTCAGGGTGGCGGACAGTACCTGGCGCGTGCTCTGGTTGCGGAACACCAGACGCTCGGCGCGCAGCGAATCGCTGTCGGACACGCCCTGGAACGCCAGCGGCGCATTGTTGGGCACCAGCACTTCGCTGGTGAAATGCGAGCGGCTGCCCGAATAGGTGACGGTGGCGTAGCGCAGCGGCAGCATGAAGGTCAGGCTCTTGCTGACCGAACCCTTGCGCGCATTGTCGTTCGGCTGCGAACGGCGATAGGTGAACAGCAGCAGCTCGTTCAGGCCGAGCAGGCGATCGGCGCTGACCGTGGCGCCCAGCTGGTTGCGCCCGGTGCTGTCGGAGCCGGTATTGTCGGCCGACAGGCTGGCGTGGTACGGGGTCGACGGCGTGTTGTTGATCACCACGCGGCTGGCGCCGGCTTCCTGTCCCGGCTGGATATCCAGCGTCGCATTGTTCGACGACAGCTTGTTGACCTGCTCGATGCCCTGCTCGATATCGCGCAGGTTGAACAGGTTGCCGGCGCGCGGAAACACATTCCACGGGTTGATGCTGCCGCGGTTGCCGTCGTTGACCACCACCGATTCGATCTTCCCTTCCAGCACCAGGATGACCAGTTTGCCCTGGCTCAGGTCCTGGGCCGGCAGGTAGGCGCGCGTGGTGATCAGGCCGCGCAGCACGTAGTCCTTGGTGATTTCGCCCAGGATCGTTTCGACCTCGGGCACGCCGAGACACTGGTTCGAGAAACGACCCACCAGCGCGTCGCGCACGCTGCCCGACAGGTTCGGCGCGCCTTCGATCGCAATCGTGGCGATCTGGTGGCAGCTGGGGCCAGCCGCCGAGGCATCCACCGACGGCACCAGGGTGCGGGTGTCGGTGCCCTGGACCGGACGCTCGGACGGCAGCGCGCGCTCGATATCGCGGTTGATGCGTTCCTGGGCCTGGCGCTGGAGGACGTCGGCCTGGCGCGCGGCGGCGTCGGCGGCCACTTGGGCCTGTGCGGCGAATGGCGTACTGATCGAGAAAGCAAGCGCCAGCGAATATGCGAGGCGGGTAGGCACGAGTGAACGGACCGCAGGGAATTCCATGATGTGTCTTGTCGAAAACGGGGGTATGCTGACGCAGGGAAGGAAGGAGATTCGCTTTGCACCATTGCAGTAACGCGAATAAAACGCCCGCTGTTTAGGTGCCGAAATGAAACATGCTTGATGGCATCATAGCTGGAGAAATACCGCTCAGGCCATAAAAAACACAGGGGCGGCGCACGATTGAAACATCGGCGCAACATTCTGTGAGATTTCAAGCAATCACCGCCCGTTGCGGACGACAAATGACCGTCGCGCCAGTTGGCGAAACGGTCACGCGGGCAGCAATAAAGGGGCGGCGCCCGCGGCGTGTCAGCGCATCAGCGCGCGCCGCAGTGCGCCTGCCTCAGAAATGATCGAGCGAAAAAATCCTTCGGTGCTCGCGGATCGCATACCGGTCCGTCATCCCGGCGATGTAGTCGGCGATCTTGCGCGCCTGCCGCATCGGGTCGTCCTGCACCTGGTAGTCG
>Ga0265780_10007983_pt1 | contig 12909 bp, 10 predicted proteins | sample P1T30metagenome_FD_192432 | JGI IMG/M metagenome (GOLD analysis project Ga0265780, IMG submission 192432) | Plant litter microbial communities from East Loma Ridge, Irvine, California - P1 T30 | ecosystem: Environmental > Terrestrial > Plant litter > Unclassified | place: USA: California...
ATGGGGTAGTGGCTACCTTCCAGGTACCTGCATACACTACGGTAACGTACCCAACACTGCCTACAACAGGCCAGCAGCCTACAGGCTGTTATGGTTTGGCACCGGTAAGTGCAACGGCAACATCGGGTGGAACAAGTGTTGCAGCCGCTATAGATGGTAACCTTGGTTCGCGTTGGGAAAGCGCCTTTGCCGATCCCCAAACCTATATGGTAGACCTTGGCGTATCATCTCGCGTAGAAACTATTACCCTTGTTTGGGAAGCTGCAAATGCTAAAGATTACACCCTTAGCGGAAGTAACGACGGTACTAACTGGAGCCCTATTGCTACGAGAACCAACATGGCTGCCGGTGCACGTACCGATGTGATTAACAACGTAAACGCCAACTACCGTTATGTTAGGATGATAGGTACGGCACGTACCATACCGTACGGATATTCTTTATACGAATTCCAGATTTGTGGTGGCGCGGCATCAACACAGCCATCAGCTTATGTAACACTACCGGCGCAAATTCAGGCGGAAGCCTATACCGCACAAACGGGAGTTCAGCTGGAAACAACATCCGATATTGGCGTTGGCCAAAACGTGGGCTATATAGATACTAACGATTATATGGATTATCAGGTATACGCGCCAACAGCAGGCAGCTACCCGGTACAATTCAGGATATCGAGTCCGTACACAGGTACAAGCATTCAACTGTTAAGCAACGGAAATGTGGTAGGCACCTATACTTTGACCAACACGGCAGGATGGCAAACCTGGGCAACGGTAAACGGTACTGTTACACTGCCGGCGGGCAACCAAACGCTTCGCTTAAGAGCAAATGTGGGTGGATTTAACCTTAACTGGTTTAACGTGGGTAATGTAGGCAGCGGGGCTAAATTAATAGGCTCAGGCGGTAAAGAAGATAGCGCACATGCAGAGTTTATTAATGTTACCCAGCTGTACCCTAACCCGGCACATGGAGTATTTAACATTGTTACCGATAAGGATGCTGACATCAGCGTTTATAGTATTAACGGAGCGTTGTTGAAACAACAATCGGTAAAACAGGGTGATACCCAAATTAATATTGAGGGTTATGCAGCAGGCGTTTACTTTGTAAGCGTGGGCGAAAAAACCTTTAAGCTGCTTGTAGAGTAACTTTTATATAACCTGTTTTTTGTGCAGTCAGCCCCGCGGTAAACCGTGGGGCTGACTTGTTTTTAGCAGGGCTGCTTCCCTGTGTGATAGGGCTATCAGCTACTATAGCAGTTAATTATGGATTGCATATAGCGGTAGTTTTGCTATATAACTTTAAAACTACCTGTATCATGAAGATATTAAATATTGTAAGCAGCATTAAAGGAGATGCGTCTTTTAGCATAAAACTATCGGATGCTATCATCCAAAGTATTAAAAAAGACCACCCTGAAAGTGTTGTAACGACAAGGGATCTGGCACACAATCCTTTTCCGCATTTAGAAGAAACACACCTGCAATCGTTCTTTACGCCCGCAGAAAGCCATACACCTGCACATAAAGAGGCTATAAAACACAGTAACACGGCTATAGCCGAAATTTTTGATGCCGATGTGATTATTATAGGCGTGCCATTTTACAATTTTGGTATACCATCTACCCTTAAATCGTGGATAGACCATATTTGCAGGAAGGGTGTTACCTTTAATTATGACGGCGGCGCCCCTAACGGCTTGGTAACCGGTAAAAAAGTTTTCCTGGCTATTGCTTCGGGCGGAATATACTCTGATGGGCCCATGGCAGGTTATGACCACGCCGAGCCTTACCTGCGCTCTGTTTTGGGCTTTTTGGGCATGACCGATATCACTACCTTTAGGGTAGAGGGTGTTAACTACCCTGATAATGCCGATGCTGCCGTTGCCAAGGGCCTTGGCACGGTAGAAGAGTTTGCCTTTTAATGGATTTCTGTTTTGTTTATGGTAGCACCCCTTCAGGCAACTGAAGGGGTGTTTTTATTAGTAGCGGCGTAACGCTTTACTTCTTAAGATGTTATAAAAACAAACAACCCCGCAGTTGCGGGGTTGTTTATTAGAGGGAGACGCAATGCATTGCTTCTCTACACTGAAAACTATTTAACCGTTACAGTACCTTTTAGTTTGATATCGTTAGAAGCAGCACCTACAAGGATCTCGAAATTTCCTGCATCATAGCCAAAGGCTTTTTTATCGGTTTTAAAATACGAGAAGGCATCGGCATCCAGCTTGATTATAACGGTTTTAGTTTCGCCTTTTTTAAGGAAAATCTTCTCAAAACCTTTGAGTTCTTTGGTAGGGCGTGCTACCGGGCTGTTAACTTGGTGAACATAGACCTGCGCAACTTCAGCACCATCAAAATTACCCGCATTTTTAATTTTAAAGGTAAGTGTAGCATCTGTAGCACCGTTAGAGGTAATGTTTAAATCGGAGTACTCAAACATGGTGTAAGACAGGCCATAACCAAAAGCAAATTGTGGTTTTACAGCAGCGCTGTCGTAATAACGATAGCCTACATTAAGACCTTCTTTATATTCCACGCGCTTGTCGCCATCGTTATCATAATAGTTGTTAAAGGTGGGGTTGTCTTCCCACTTTTTCTCAAAGCTTGCAGGCAGTTTTCCGCTTGGGTTAACTTTCCCGGTAAGAATATCGGCTACAGCCGTACCACCTTCCTGGCCCGGGTACCAGGCGTGCAATAACGCTTTGGTTTGAGGCAGCCAGCTTTGCATGTTTACATTACCACCGGCATTAAGCACCACAACCGTTTTAGGGTTAGCCCTGGTTACTGCCTGTATAAGTTTGTCCTGATATTCCGGCAATTCAAAGCTACGGTCAGACCCTTCCGACTCCAGTGAGCTGTTGTACCCAACCGAGACAATAGCAACATCGGCTTCTTTAGCGGCTTTTACTGCATCGGCAAAATCTACAGCATCTTTAAATACTGCAAACGCCAGTGACGCACCGCCTGTAGCCTGGTAGTATTCTAATTTTATGTCGTAGTCTTTGTTGGCTTTAAGTTCTAATTCAGTGCTTTTAAGCGCAGCAGCATGGTCTGACCACATATCTATAACCAGTTTGCCGTCTACATACAGGCGGAAACCATCGTCGCCGCGCACGCTAAACTTGTAGGTATCGGTTTTTGCAACGCGTACCACACCCGTATAGCGGGCAGAGTAATTAGTTTCGCCAATACCTTTTACCGCGATGGCATTTTGCCCACCCGAAGTAAAATTAACCTGCGGCGTAATCATTTGTGCCACAGCCTTACCCTGAAGATCTTTGTTATTGAAATACTCGGCTTTTAGCCCGGATGTTTTAGAACCTTTATCGGTAAAAAGGGGAGAGGCAGCCACAAAGTTCTCTATTTGCGGTATGCTGTTACCTACATGCACCACCTTAGCATTAGGCATGGCTTCCTGTATGCCTTTAAGCAGCGTAACGTAGTGGAACGGCTCGGTATAGGAGCTACCACCACCGGCAACATTAATGTTGGCGTTAGGGCCTATAACCGCTATAGTTTTAACGTCTTTGTTTATGGGCAGTATGCCGTCTTCATTTTTAAGGAGCACCATACCGCCACGGGCAACATCAAGCGCTACCTGGCCGTTGCGCAGGTTATCTTTAAGAGGTTCTACAGCCTTGTAAGGCGTATCATAAAATCCAAACCTGAATATTACGCGCAAAATGCGGCGCACTTTATCATTAATAACTTCCTCGCTAAGTTCGCCACTTTTTATGGCAGGAAGCAGGGTTTTGCGGTTCATAAAAGCACCGCTGGGCATCTCAAGGTCAAGGCCGCCTTTGGCAGCAGCCACGCCATCATAAGTAGCTACCCAATCGCTCATAACAAGGCCGTCAAACTTCCATTCGCCTTTAAGTATCTCGTTATTAAGATGGTTTTGTTGTGTAGCATGCTCACCGTTAATAAGATTGTAGCTGTCCATTACGGCGCCCACGTTACCTTTAGTAACGGCAGCCTTAAAGGCAGGCAGGTAAATTTCGCGCAGGGTGCGCTCGTCTATATCGCTGCTAACATTGTTGCGGTCCCACTCCTGGTTGTTGGCAGCAAAGTGTTTAACGGTAGCCACAACTTTTTGGCTCTGGACACCCTTTATATACCCCACGGCCATTTCGCCCGAAAGGTAAGGGTCTTCGCCAAGGTATTCAAAATTACGGCCGTTCATAGGGGCGCGGTAAATGTTTACACCGGGAGCAAGTAATATGTGTACACCACGTTCGCGGGCATCTACGCCAAGTGCTTCACCCAGTTTAAAGGCAAGGTTCCTGTCCCAAGACGCGGCTGATAATATGCTGGCAGGGTAGGCGGTGGTATTGCCATAGTTGCGGGTACCTACGGGGCCATCGGTCATTTTTATCTGGGGCAGGCCAAGGCGGCTAATTTCCCTAATGTAAAAATCTTTGTACCCGCCAATGTAATCTATCTTTTCTTCAAGGGTCATGCTCTGTAGCAATGATGTTACCCGCTCTTCAACAGGAGCTTTAGCATCTTTGTAGGCCTGTGCATGTGCCAGGGCAGTAACAAAAAGGGCGGCAATAATTAAGTGTTTGCGCATAATAAATGGATGATTTGGGAAATAATGCGTAAATGTAAGAATTTATCGAAAGCGTTTTCGCAGTAATGTGCCTTATTATTATCGTGTGAAATTATGTAATAAAATATGCATAATTGTGATAACTAAATACTTAAATTTATGTTATATTTGATTCGTTGTAACATACATTTACCCATAATTCATAAACACCTTACATCATGAATATCACTGGGGACATTATAATAGTAGAAGACGACCAGGATCACTGGGATGTACTTCTGGAGGTTTTTGATGCCGTAATGAAAGAGCATCATTACGATAACCGCGTGATTATTTTTGAGGATAGTACTATGGTTTTAGACTATCTTAAAGAATGTAAAGATGAGCCGTTCTTAATAATATCTGATGTTAATATGCCATTTTTAAATGGTTACGAGCTTTACGAAAGCATTAACAACGACCCTTATCTTACTAAAAAAGCAACGCCATACATACTAATGAGCGGAGCCAATATAATGGATAAATGGTTTACTAATGCCACACTTTTTGTACAAGGTTACTTTGTGAAACCTACGAGTTTTAGGGATTACAAAATGCTTATAGAAAATATTTTTAGCCATTGGTCTAAAAATTTCATGCCCCCAATTAATACTATTGCAAATTAGTTTACAATAACCCCTTAGTTTTTAAGGGGTTATTTTATGTTGTCTTTAATTGGCAACCCTACAACTATTTTTAATTATTTTATAACATTAAAAAAAGGGTTGCTTTGTATCTTTACTCTACATCCTACTGTTAAATTACTAAATAAAAGCAATTTTATTAACGTAGTTTATATTTATAATGGCTAATTTTAATAAAGCGGCCCTTCGGTATCAATACAATTGGAGTGAGCCTTTTAAAAGCAAAAGGTATCTTCATTTTGACGATTATGATATTATTGACCGAAGGAACGGCTACCACATATTGGATTTTATAAACAGGTTTTTAACCTTGCACGGCCTGTACAGTTATGACTACTTTAGAAAAGTAGAGGTAATGATATGCAGGTACATGCCCGAAAATTTAGATACACGGAGCGAGATGAAAGACTGGCTGCGCAAAAACTGGAATGCCCGGCTGCATGGCGTTATGTAGTTTATTTCTATTTAATTTCCTGTTTTATCAAGCGTTTCATAAAAAACTTCCAACAATACGTCGGTCATCAAATCGGTATAACCAGGATGGGTTAGCAACATGTTAACCTCATAATCCATCACATCTTTGTTTGCAGCAACATCAAGTGTAATGGAATCCTCATATGCCTTCCATTCTTTTTCTGCTTCTTCGTAGCTCTTAAAGTCGGTGTTAGCAAGGTTGGCCTTTATGTAATTTAAAGGCGTATAATTTACAGGGTCAAACTTAATATTTTTATCTATATGCACCTTTTTATAAAATGCCTTGTGTAGCGAATCGCTTTTTTTGTGGGTAGGCGATTGCCAATGTTTAAGGCATAGTGCCTTATACTCCCTGTATATTTTTTCACGAACAGTATCAACCGCAGTTGCGTTTTGGGGAGCAACCTGGGCAATTGCCGGAAGGTTAAAAAACAGGATGAAAAGGGTGAGGTATATAAATTTCATAAGTTAACAAGGTCAGATGCCTAAATTACAAACGCAATCCTAATTATCAAAAGTTTTTTTTAGCTGGGCGCACCACCCACCGGCGAACGCCCAGCTGTATGCCAATAACTATAAGCATTAAAAAAAATAATGCAATGCATAGCACTACAACCGGTATTATTGGCATACTACAATAAAAATTAGTTTCACTAAGCTGTAAAGCTACTACTTGAATGTTTACATACGATAGTATTATATGTGCTATAAGGCTTCTTACTGCTACAACGCTAAGTCTAATCTTAGATGGATGGTAAACTGCCTTAAAACCCCAAATGAGCTGATATAACAGTGGCAATAGTAAGAGTGCCAGTAAGAAATTTTGCATAAATGTAGTGGTGGTTAATTAATACGGATCCATAAGACCTAACGATGTATGTGGCTGCTGGACAGAAAACTGCCCGGGATTTATCTGTCCATCTATACTATTACTGTATAAAGTTTTAGTTTTTTTATCCTCTATATAGCTTAATGCTGCCCTTATTTTTGTTTTTATAGCGCCTTCGTACAGCGGCATTGTAAACTCCCAGTATTCATTGCCTTTAAGGGTTAAGCTATGATAACTGTTTCCACACCAGCTTGAGCGCAAATATTCTACGTCTTTCCAGATACCGGCGGCATCAAGTGCCTGTAGCTTAATATCTAATCGGCTATCCTGAGCATCAAAAATTTTATCGCCCTTGGTTGTGTTGGCAACATACAGTTTGCATCCGTAATATGCATCTGCAAAAAGTGCCTTTTGGGCAGGATCTATTATTACCGAAAGTTTATTTTTAATAAAGTTCCCTTTACTTATTATTTTAGGAAAGTTATCAGATTCTGCCCAGCCATTATAATCATTCCTTTTATCGGTTTGATAAGCGGTAAAATAACCATCCATCATAAAATCAATATTTAAAGGCCCCGGCTTGTTAGGGCTTGTTTTTTGCTGCCAAATAATGTTACCCTGGCAATCAAAATACGTTAGCCTGTTATTTACCAGCGCCTTTAAAACCCCGTTGTGAAAGCCAGACCTGTCATAATCCTGCATTACAGGCTTTATAATGATCTCATCGTTAAGTATGGCAACACCATAATAATATTCAGTATCATTATAAATTTTGTAAAAAAGGTAATTATCAATAATACCCGCATCGTCAATTTCGTCAAAATGCGGGGTTACCTTAAAAGAGCCCGTAGTATCTATCACGCCCCAATAATCATTTACCTTTACTATAGCGTAGCCATTCTTAAATTTTTTATCAATCACATCATCGTATATTGAGTCGCCAACAATTTTAAAATTGGTATCAATCATCATATAATTGCCGCTTTTCTTTTTTATGAACGCCCGTTTGTTAGAGAACTCATTGCAATAAGGAAAAAGTGTATCGTTAAATACTACGTTCCCTTTCAGGTCAATATATCCATCATACGCTTTAGAGCTGTCGCTAATGATGCCTTTCTTCTCCGGTATCCAGTATTTATAAAGATGCATTATGGCGTAGCCATCCGTAAAATCAGTGCTTATGTACGAATGGTTTTTATTTTCATATTTAAAAAGCAATGTGCCTTTTGTATCAATCGCTCCCGATATACGTTTTTTGTCAGGGTTTTTAATGTCGACTTTCGCAATACCATTTACAAAAGGATCTATTGCATATTGCCCTTTTGGTAATATAGTGTTGCCATTATTATCTATCAACGATGAGCAATAGTCAGGTTCTTTGTTGGTTTTTGAATTTGCAACCGCAATGCCATTCTCAAATTCGCTAATATAGGAGTAGATAGTATCTATAGTGTATTTATGGGTATTGATATTATAAACGCCCCATTTGCCTGATTTGGTTTCTACCATGTATAAATTTTCCTCAACAAAACGTACTGATTTATGATCAGCATCAAAGGCATTTTCGCCTTTAAAATTAAGAACCTGCGATTTACCATTTAAAACGGCGGCAATTAAACCCTTATGTGTTTCATGTATATAGTCGTACTTTGGTTGAACAACATATTTGCCTAAACTATCTATAACCCCGTACAAACCACCCTGCCTTACGGCGGCATAACCATTGGTAAAGTCAGTCCCGTTATTATAAACTGCCGGGATTATTATAGCGCCCTTGTTGTTTATGTAGCCAATTTTGCCATCCTCAATTATTTTAAATAACGATTGCTGTGCAAAAAGATTTGCAGATGTAAAAATGACAAACAAAATAATATATTTCATTTTGCAGAAGGAGTTTATACCAAATGTATTAAAATAAGTGATAGGTAATTAAGCTATGTGTTTCATTAATTTCTGCAAAGTTACGACACTATAAAACACGTAGTACTGAAGCGGTAACTTCAGTACTACGTGTAAGTATTTTTATTATGGGATGGATTTTGAATTTAGAAATGAGATTTTAGTATTGAAAATTGAGCAACAGAAAATCTTGCTAAAACAGCAAAGTAATTAATTTAAATTCTCAAAACTAAAATCTCAATTCTATTGATGCTAAATTAATATATACGGTTTATTGGCAATTGCCAAAAACACCTAAATTAATATACCAAAAGTGAACTATCAAAATTATTATATTGACTTTCAGTATTAATATATTTCTTTTTTTTGCCATTTCAAAATCCAAAAGTGAAATATTAAGCCTTTTTATAAAAGCAGTAATTTTGTAAATTAGTATACATTTGTACTACTACATTTAGAAATTATACCGTTTGGAACATCTCCGCTAAAAGCTCGTAGGAATGTTTCCTGTGCTCAAAATCTTCGGCCCAGGTAGCTATCATAATCTCATCTACATTGTATTCGGCTGCAAGAGCTTCAATTTTTTTCTTTACCACAGCAGGAGTTCCTGCTATGAAACGCCCTCTGTTCCAGGCAATTCGCGCACGCTGATGCATAGAATAGTTCATGGTTTTAATCTCCTCGGCAGAAGGCAGGTCGCCCGTAGCACCCATCTCAATATGCAGCATGCGGTAATCAAATTCGGCTATCCATTCATCTACATTTGCCTGATCCTCATTGCAATAGGCAAAAATACCAACGTTAACTTTAGGCTCGGCCAGCTCGGGGCTTGGCTTAAAACTGTCGCGGTAGATGGCCACAACCTCAGGCCCTCCCACCGGATTTATGAAGTGGGCAAAGGACAATGCCATGCCGAAATGTGCCGCAAACTGGGCGCTCCCGCCGCTTGATGTAAGTATCCAGAACTCTGGCATGATCTCTGGGATAGGGTAGGCCTTAACCTTTTCATGAACGGTATCAGGCAGCTCATCGTTACGTAAATATGCCTGAACGTCAACCAGTTGCTCGTAAAATTGTTTCTCGCTAAATGTATTGGCCGGGTTTAAAAGTTGTGCCGAGAGCCTGTCGCCGCCCGGCGCACGCCCGATACCAAAGTCGATCCTTCCAGGAAATAATGAGGCCAACATCCCGAAATTCTCGCTGACTTTCAGCGAAGTATGATTGGGTAACATGATTCCGCCTGATCCTACACGGATACGTTCTGACTTGGCGGCAAGGTAGGGGATAAGCACCTCGGGTGTGGTGCCGGCAACGAGTTTAAAGTTGTGGTGTTCGCTAACCCAATATCGTTCAAAACCCAGTTTGTCAGCAAGTTGTACTAATTCTCCAGACTCTTTTAAAGCTTGTTGCGCGTTGCTGTTCCTGCCAATTTGAGACTGGTCCAGCACGCTTATCTTGATATTTTTCATTATAAATTCGCTAATATGTAATATACAAAGTTACAGATAAAATTTGTAACCTGTATACTATGCTTCAGCAGCCTTAGTAGTAGCAATTGCACCAAGGCAACTTTCAGGAATATTAAAGGCATCAACTAAGGGTACAGCATCCTGGCGTATCTCCCAACATAACTGACTTACCATTTTTCTAACTGCCTTTGTTTTAACACCTTCCATATAACCCTGCTCTAAATACCACGCCTTATGCTCTTCAATTTTGTTAAGAGCAAAAAGGTTGTACAATTGTGTCAGAACCTCTTTAAGGGCTTCATCTTCAATTTCCTGCAACTTTATTTGAAACTGCTCAAGTACAACCCTGTCTAAATAACTATCGGCTATTTGAAGCATGTGCGGGTGCATGATATTGGCAGCATCAAAAGCATCAAGGCCATCATCAACCAGCTTTTTAAAACGCCTTGCGCCAGAAGCTACTATTTCCTTTTCACGATAGGTAAACGCCTGTAAATGAAAGGCCGGGTCTTTTAAATGAGCGTCATCGGTATTACGGGTAGCTATAGGGTTCATCTCTGTAATTGTAGTTTTAGCCTTATCTACCACGTAGTTAAAAATGGTTGAAACATTCATCTCGCCATACTGCTTACGGAATTCGCCCAACCTGTTTTTGGCCGTAAGTTGCATAAGCACAGTATTATCACCCTCAAAAGTGGTATAAATTTCGGTATCGTTCTTGAGGTCGTCTATACGGTTTTCACTCATGTAGCCCTTGCCACCACAGGCCTCGCGGCATTCCTGTAATGTATTGCGGGCATTCCATGTAGTATAGGCTTTAAGCCCGGCTGCCAAGGCCTCGATTTCCTGCATCTCGTCTTCCTTGCGGTTAATAAACCGCTTAGTAAGATACTGCAAACCAAAGGTTAGCGCGTATGAATTTGCCAGATAGGGCATAAGCCTGCGCTGGTGCATGCGGTAGTTTAAAATAGGCACCTCGTTACCACCTTCGGGCCCAAACTGCCTGCGCTTGTCGCTATATTTTATAGTTGTGGCGAGTCCGGTTTTAGATGCCGCCAGTGCCGACCTTGGTATACCAATCCTGCCACCTACCAATGTACCTAACATCGTGAAGAAGCGGCGGTTATCGCTTGGTATAGGGCTCTCAAACTCACCGGCCTCGTTAACGCTGGCAAATTTATCAAGCATGTCTTCATGTGGAATAACTACATTTTTAAATGTAATGATGCCATTATCTACGCCATTTAAGCCCATCTTATGGCCGCAATCTTCAATGGTAATGCCTGGCAGTACTTCTTTGTTTTTGTTGCGTATAGGCACTACAAATGCGTTAACACCGTAGTCTTTACCGTCTATTATAAGCTTGGCAAAAACAGTGGCTATTTCGCCGTGATTTGCGGCATTGCCTATATACTCTTTACGGTCGTATTTCTCGGGGGTATTTATTGTAAACGTCCTGTCGGCATGGTTGTATGTAGCCGTGGTATGGATGCCTTTAACGTTAGACCCGTGATGCGTCTCGGTCATGGCAAAACACCCCGGAAGCTCCAGTGTTCCCGCACCTTTAAGGTATTTATTGAAGTGCTTATCGGTACCTAAAAACATAACGCTCATACCCCAAAGGCCAAACTGCACGCCAAATTTAATAACAAGGCTAAGATCATGGTAGCTAAGGGTTTCCATGATTGCAAAATAGCCTTCTATATCATCTTTGCCCCCCTGAGCTTTAGGGTAGGCGTACGACCCTAAACCTTCATCAGCCAGCATTTTACACCATTCCAAAACCTTTTCCCTAAACTCAGCAACATCTGTTGGAATGTCCAGTTTAAAGGCTTCACTGCCAATAATAGATTTAACTTTGTTGATAATATCCGCCTGGTTACCATCCAGTAAATCGGTCATTTTCTGAACGTTAAAACTCTCAACCGTGTTATGCTCCTGTGTCAGTGTTTTTTCGCTTCGGCGGAAGCCTGAAATTACCTCTCTGCCCATAATTCCTAAGCCGATTTCAAGCTGGGCAAAGGCCGGGGCAATTTTAGCAATGTCCTCATTACTAATAGCTGGCCTTTCAGCATTAGCAATCAGAAGGCCAAGATCGGTTAGGCTGTTAATGTTCTTATTGCTGTCAATAGCCTGGATTATCTTTTCCTTCCAATGAAAAAGTTCCGATCGGGAAGGAGGGGAGTCTAACGTTATTTTCGATTTTAAAAAGGTTTTTTCGGCTTTTGTCAGCCAGTCCTGATCGTTTATAAAATCGAATATTGTGGTAAATTCCTGATTGGTAAGCACATCATCCTGCCAGGCATGATAGATTACAGGTAATAGTATAGCGAGTTTGGGATCGTTATTAAAGGTAATGTCCATCTTGTAAATTTTATCCTTAAAAATAAGCAATTACTTACATGTGGATGTTTAAATTGATGTTAAAAGGCAGCTTAGTTTGTTAATGGCTAAGTACCTTAGTGACTATTAAATATTAGATCATTTAAAGCTGCATATTGCAATAGCATAATGGTTTTAGCATCTTTAATTTCTCCATTGGCCATCATTTTCAGGGCTTCATTAAAATTAAGTTCCAGCACTTCAATATTTTCCTGTTCTTTTTCAAGTCCACCACCTTCGCCGGTTTTCATGGCGTCAGAGTAGGCAGCTACAAAAAAATACAATATTTCTGTTACCGACCCCGGCGACATATACACCTCCATAACACGTTTTATATCGGTAAGCGTATAGCCGGTTTCTTCTTCGGTTTCACGCCTGATGCATTCTTCGGGATCGTTCTCATCCAGCAATCCGGCACAGGCTTCTATCATCATTCCTGTAGTATTGCCATTTAACAACGTAGGCAGCCTGAACTGTCGGGTAAGTATAACGGTTTCTTTTTCTTTATTATATAATAAAATTGTGGCACCATTGCCGCGGTTGTAAACTTCACGCTCCTGTACCTGAACGGTACCATCGGGTAACGTATGCTCATATTTAACCTTATTAAGTTTGCCCC
>Ga0265780_10007984_pt1 | contig 12909 bp, 13 predicted proteins | sample P1T30metagenome_FD_192432 | JGI IMG/M metagenome (GOLD analysis project Ga0265780, IMG submission 192432) | Plant litter microbial communities from East Loma Ridge, Irvine, California - P1 T30 | ecosystem: Environmental > Terrestrial > Plant litter > Unclassified | place: USA: California...
AATCAACCTATGCTCATATGTGCACTGCAGCATAAACCGTCAATGGTGCTCTCGCGCTTCTCTGTGACGATCGCCATCCTGGAGGGAAATGAAACTCTGGTTCCAGAGTTCATCACCACTTGTTCATCCTTCACTTCTTAAACCTTCAGGGTCCGACCTCTAAGAAAGAGTGCGAGGCATGCCAACCGCCGATATCGTGCAGCCTCCTCATCGTTGGAAGGACCGCGTATGCTCCGGTAAGCCCCGAAAGACTGTAGCTGCATCTGATGATACTGGCGTCAGCTTCGGGATCGCTTATCTGGTCAGCTTTCTGACGTCTACCGACGAAAACTGCGGCATCACTATGCCTTTGAAAGAGAACCGGCCCCAGGCTAAAGGCTAGGCTGTTCTCCGACGCCTTGATCGGACACGAACCTCCGAGACGGCACAGCGCTGTCCAGCCGAACTAATCGCCCGAAGACGTCCTTTCGGCATTGTTCGCGTACCTGAAGAACGAAAATGCCGGCCGCGGGAGGAACGGCAGACTTTTCGGGTAATCGAACGACGCCTGGGAGGAGGATTGCCGCTGTTCTGCCAAGTGCCTCATGGGATGAGTGGGCCTTAGACACGAAGCCATCCGGGGAGGAGTCTTCTTCGTTGATGAACATCTCCAAAAAATGGTATTTGTCATGTTGTGGTAAACCCGCGCTCGCGTTGCTGCGCAAAGCGAGCCGTTAGGAGCTATGTGCCCTTTGAATTTCTGGCATTCCATGGTTTGGCGCACGGATGGCATTCGGGTTATCTCCCCGGTCAAATGGAGACTCTTCGACGGTATGGTCGGCGCACTCTGGGAGGCGGAAAGCCAGGCAGGTGCCAACGGCTATTACCTCGCCGCCGATCCGCGCATCATGATCTTCTTCGACGACGTTTCATCGAGAGTCCGCATTTCGAACCAGAATGGCGACTTCGAGCGAAATTACCGGCCCTTGACCCGGGCAATCTACATTCCGGCGGGCGTGCCGATGTGGACGACGAGCACGTCACTTCATCGCTTCTCGCATCTAAACCTGCATCTTCATAAAGACCGTCTGCTGCGCTTCCTGTCGCCATCGGTCGGGCAGGCTGCCGCATTGTCAGCGCTGAAACAGCCTGCGGAATTACAGGATGCGCCGGGGCTGCAGGTGCTTGCCGGTCTGCTTGCCGAAGAACTGGACAATCCTTCTCGCCATGAGGTCTATGCGGAAAGCCTGGTCGGCAGCATCGTTACCGGACTGCTCGAGATCTCCGAACAGGGTGCTGGCAAAGCCGACGGCCGTCTGACCCAGGCGCAGATGAACAAGCTTGCCGCCCGCATCGACGCGCTTGGCGACTGCCGGATGACCGTCGCTGAAATGGCGGCCACCGTCGGCCTGTCTGAAAGCTGGTTTGCCAACGTCTTCAAGCAGACGACAGGCAAGACCCCGCTCCAATGGCAGCTTGCCAGGCGGATCGATCTTGCCAAGAAACTGCTGCTCGACAACGACCTGAGAGTTGCAGGCATTGCTGCACAGCTCGGTTTCTCCGACCAGGCGCATTTCACCAAGGCATTCCGGCAGGTTGCTGGCGAGACCCCCGCGGCGTGGCGGCGGATGCTGCAGGTTCGCTAGCCACGCGATCATCCCAAAGGAAAAGCCCACCCACTTTCAGGCGCGTGGGCTTTGTCGTTTCGAGTTCCGCGTTACCAGGTCTGGCGCAGCGTCGCCATAACGGTACGGCCGGGATTGTAATAGACGCCGCCGCTGTCCTGGCTGGCAATATGCTTCTCGTCGAACACGTTGCTCATGTTGAGCTGGAACGTCGTATTCTTCTGGATCTTGTAGGTGAAGGAGGCATCGAACAGGAAGGCGCTTTCCGACGATCCGCTATTGGCAAGGTCGAGGAAGTAGGAGTCCATGTATCGACCGCCGACGCCGAACGTCATGTCGCCGCGAGCGCCCTCGCCGTCCAGCGTGTAGGTCGTCCACACAGATGCCAGGTGCTTGGGTACGCGCATCAGGCGATTGCCGTCATTGACGCCACCGGGCTCGTCGATCTTGGAGTCGATATAGCTATAGGCTGCGATGACGTCGATGCTCTCGGTCACTTCCGCCTTGGCTTCAAGTTCGAAACCGCGGTGGCGGACCTTTTCAACTGTCGACGGCAGATAGGTGACGCTGTCGTAAACGGTAATATTGCTCTTCGTCAGGTCATAGACCGACGCCGTGAACAGCGCGGGGAAGGCTTCCGGACGGTACTTGATTCCAACCTCATACTGGCGTCCAGTCGTGGGCTCGGTACCGATGCCGGGAGGTGCAGCCGACTCGGCATAGCTTGCGAATGCTGCGACTTCCTCGGTGATCTTGTAGCTGACGCCGAACCGCTTGGTGAACTTGCTCTGCGTGTCGGAATCTGAAGCGGACGAGAAGAGATCGTCCTGGCTCAGATCGAACCAATCGTTGCGCACGCCGACACTGGTAGTTAGCTTATCCCAGAAGGTGAGATCCTGCTGTAGGTACAGACCCGTCGTCTTCTGGTCGTTTGCGGTACCGTAGGTGGGGTCGGTTGAAACCGGTCCGCCGGTATAAACCGGATCGGTGGTGCTGATCGGCGGTGCACTTGTATCGTACAGACCGTAATTGTCCGACTTGAAGTTGTTGTAGTCGATGCCGACGAGCGTCCGGCTCTCGACATTGTCGAAGTCCTTTTCGTACATCAGGTGCGCATCGACAACGAATTGCTCGGTTGAGGTATCGCTTCCAAAGAAGTAGCGATCCGCAAGGTTCGAGCCGTCGGTACGCGTATTGGACAAATAGGCGCTTCCGAACGCGGTGTCGGAATTGCTGTAGCGCGCTTTCGAACCGAAGCTCAGGCCGTTGTCGAAGTCGTGGTCGAACATCAGGCTGTAGGAATTGCGGTTGGTGGTCAGGAAGTAATAATCAGGCTCACCGAAGAACTTGTCGCGATCGAAGTCCGACCCGATCGGCTGACCGCCGCTGCCCGGAATGCCGTCCTTGTCGAGATGATCGAAAACGAAGGACAGGCTGGTAAGATCGGTCGGGCGCCATGTGAGGCCGCCCATCAGGAACTTCTCGTTGTCCTTGGAGTAATCGTATTCCGCATCGGCATTCTGGAACTTGCCGGTGAGACGGTAGGACAGCGTATCGTCTTCGGTCAGATTATCGCCGAAGTCTAAGCCACCTTCCTTGTGGCTGAACGAGCCGCCGGTCGCATAAACCTCTCCGAAGCGTTCGGTCTTCGGCAGCTTCGTCACGTAATTGATCGCGCCGCCCGGTTCGGCCGCGCCGAAACCCGAAGAACTGGTGCCCTTCAGAACCTCGATGCGCTCATAGGCATAGGGTTCTTCCTTGACGCCGCCGAATGTGCGGCCGATCGCCAGCCCGTCGCGGTAGGTGTAGGGCGTGAAACCACGAATATCGATATAGTCGTAACGATCGTCACCACCGTAATAGTCGGTGACAACACCAGCCGTGTACTGCACCACCTTCTCGACGCTGTCGGCACCGCGCTCCTCGATCTCCTTCGAGGTGATGACGGAGATGGATGCCGGCGCAACGAGGATATCGGTCGGCATTCTACCGACTGCGGTAGTCTCCGTCGCGACGATCGATTGGGAATCGTTGCTCGTATCAAGCGTCGTGCCACTTCCGCTGATGACGATCGGAGCCAATGTCGTATTGGAACCCGAATTGGCTTCCTGCGCGGCCAACATGGTCGGTGACAGTGAGACAAGCGCCGTACAAGCGAGAAGGACAGCTTTTGAGGAGCGAGTGGTAAACCGGTACGCGCGGCGGCCTGCTATATCCATATTGCAAATTCCAAGGGTTGGCGTGATCTTTTCAGGGGAAAGGCCGCAAAGTCGTTACCCGCCCAAGCACTTGAAATGCTTTGGCCGCAGCAAATTGTCCTACCAGAAATGTCCCCTGCAACGCTGATAACTTGAGAATCGTTGTCCGGTATTGTATTTTTTTCGTAAATTGTAAAAAACCACGGAAATTGCAGGCCAAGATCTGCGCATCTGTCGGCTTCTCGTTGACGCCGTCTCGTGAACCTGAAAATGGAAGTCTACTTAAAGCGAGGCAGAGGTCACCCTATGATGCGGTCTTTTCTCCTGGCCGTGCGATTTGCGGCCGTATGTCTTTTGTCTTCTCTTTCGGGCGTAGCGGCTGCTGCCGACGGTCAGACCTACCCCATCGTCCTCAAAAACGCGTTGGGAACGGCTGTTATCACGAAGAAACCCGTGCGTGTCGCAACCGTCGCCTGGGCCAACCACGAAGTGCCGCTGGCGCTTGGTATTGTGCCGGTCGGCTTTGCTCGCGCGAATTTCGGCGATGATGACGGTGACGGAATGCTGCCCTGGGTGGCCGCACGGCTGAAGGAACTCGATGCCAGTACGCCGGTCCTGTTCGACGAAGGCGATGGTATCGATTTCGAGGCCGTGTCGGCAACAAGGCCAGATGTGATCCTCGCCGCCTATTCCGGCCTCAGCCAGGCAGACTACGACACGCTGAGCCAGATCGCCCCAGTCGTTGCCTTTCCTGACGGGCCCTGGTCGACAGACTGGCGGGCGATGATCCGTCTCAACAGCGCCGGCATGGGCATATCGGACGAAGGCGAGGCCCTGATCACCAGGATCGAGGGACAGATCGCCGAGACGGTCGCCGGTCACCCGGAAATCAAGGGGAAGTCGGCGATGTTCATCACCCATCTCGACCCGACCGACCTCAGCACGGTCAATTTTTACACATCCCACGATACCCGCGTGAAGTTCTTTGCCGATCTCGGCCTGACCTCGCCCAAAAGCGTGGTGGAAGCATCGCGCTCAGGCAAGTTTTCCGGATCCGTCAGTGCCGAGCGGATCGATGCCTTCGACGACGTCGATATCGTCGTCACCTATGGTGGCGAAAAGCTTTTTGATGCGCTGAAAACCAATCCGCTGACCTCGCGCATGCCGGCAGTGGCGAAGGGCGGCCTCGTCATGCTCAGCCGCAATCCGCTCGGCACAGCCGCAAACCCGACGCCGCTTTCGATCTCCTGGCTGCTGACGGACTACGTGGCGCTATTGTCCAAGGCCGTGGGCACGACCGCTCCAAACTGATGATGACGGATCGCCGCCCCGACGCGAAACACCGCATATCGGCCATCGCGCTAACGAACCGCAACCGCGCCCTGTGGCTTGCCGGTGTCGTGGCGCTGCTCGCCGCGCTCTGCGCGTTGTCGGTGACGGTCGGCACACGTGATGTGAGCTGGAGCGATATCACTGCTGCTCTCGCTGGCCGGACGGACAACCTCGGCCAGGCTGCCGTCGCATTGCGTATCCCGCGAACGCTTCTTGGCGTCTTGGCCGGTGCGGCACTCGGTCTTGCCGGCGCCGTGATGCAGGGCGTCACCCGCAATCCGCTTGCCGATCCCGGTATCCTTGGGGTCAACATGGGTGCGTCGCTCGCCGTGGTGATCGGCATTGTCTGGTTTCAGATCGAGACTGCGGGAGCGTATATCTGGTGGGCGATCGCAGGAGCGGCGCTCGCTGCCGTGTTCGTCTATACGATCGGCTCGCTCGGGCGTGGCGGCGCGACGCCGTTGAAGCTGGCGCTGGCGGGGGCCGCGACTTCAGTCGCCTTTGCGTCTCTCGTCATTGCCGTGGTTCTGCCGCGCGCCGATATAGCCGGCGGCATCCGCTCTTGGCAGATCGGCGGCATTGGCGGGGCGACATCAGAGAGGATCTGGCCGGTCCTGCCGTTTCTCGCCGTCGGCTTCGCGATCAGCCTTCTGTCGGCCCGCAAGCTGAATTTGCTGGCACTGGGTGACGAGCTTGCCGTCGGTCTGGGCGAACGGGTTGCCTTTGCCCGCGCCTCCGCCTCGATCGGCGCTATTCTTCTCTGTGGCGCATCAACTGCCGTTTGCGGCCCGATCGGCTTCCTCGGACTTGTGGTGCCGCATGTCTGCCGGCTGCTGGTCGGGATAGACCACCGCTGGCTTCTGCCGTTTTCGGCGCTCGGCGGCGCCTGTCTACTGATCGCCGCCGACGTTGCGGGCCGCATAGCCGCCCGGCCGGCGGAGATCGATGTTGGTATCCTGACTGCGCTGATCGGAGCGCCGGTCTTCATCTGGATCGTACGCCGCCAGCGCGTGCGAGAACTCTGACGATGGTTTCCACCTCGCTGCAGACACTGATTGCCAATCGCCGACGCCGACAGCGCCGCTACCGAAGCGTGGTTTCCATTCTGGCGCTGCTGGTCGTGGCGCTGTTTGCGCTCAGCCTCGCCATCGGTCAGACCGTGACGCCACCACTCGAGGTGATCCGTGTCCTGCTCGGCGAACAGATCGGAGGCGCATCCTTTACCGTCGGACAGCTGAGGCTGCCGCGTGCTGTGATGTCGGTTCTTGCCGGATTGAGCTTCGGTCTTGGCGGCGTCACCTTCCAGCTGATGTTGCGCAATCCGTTGGCAAGCCCGGACATCATCGGGATAACCTCAGGCGCAAGTGCTGCGGCGGTGTTTGCCATCATCGTCCTGTCGCTGAACGGTCCGATCGTTTCAATCATCGCAGTCGTCGCGGGGCTCGGCGTTTCCATGCTCGTCTACGGCCTCTCCTTGCGCAACGGAGTGGCCGGAACACGGCTTATCCTGGTCGGCATCGGCATCTCGGCCATGCTGGAAAGCATCATCGCCTATATCCTCTCCAGCGCACCGGCCTGGAACCTGCAGGAGGCGATGCGCTGGCTGACCGGCAGCGTTAACGGTGCCCAACTCGGCCAGGCAATCCCGCTTCTCGCTTCGCTTGCCGTGTTCGGCGGCCTTCTGCTCAGCCGCAGCCGCGATCTGGAAGCGCTGCGCCTCGGAGACGATATGGCATCCGCCCTCGGCGTAGGAGTGGCGCGGACCCGCATGCTGATCATGGTTGCTGCCGTCGGCATGATCGCCTCGGCGACCGCCGTATCGGGGCCGATCGCGTTCGTCGCCTTCCTGTCTGGGCCAATCGCCGCGCGTATCGTCGGCAGTAGCAGTTCGCCGCTAGTTCCGGCAGCTCTGATCGGGGCGGTGCTGGTGCTGGCTGGCGATTTCGCCGGTCAGTTCCTGCTGCCAAGCCGTTATCCGGTCGGTGTCGTGACCGGAGCGCTGGGCGCACCCTACCTCATCTACCTGATCGTACGCGTCAACCGTACCGGAAGCGCCCTATGAACAGTGCAATGCCAGAACACACGCTCGAAGCCCACGGGCTGTCGACCGGTTACGGCACCGACAACATCCTGCATGACCTCGACCTGACGGTCCCGCCGGGCAGGATCACGGCCATCGTCGGCGCCAATGCCTGCGGCAAGTCCACGCTGCTGAGAGCCATGTCGCGGCTTCTGGCCCCGCGGGAAGGTCAGGTTCTGCTCGACGGCAAGTCGATCCACCGCATGTCGGCCAGGCTGCTTGCCCGGACCATGGGCCTCCTCCCCCAGTCGCCGATCGCACCTGAGGGCATCGCGGTTGCCGATCTGGTCAGCCGCGGCCGACATCCGCACCAGAACCTGTTTTCCCGTTGGACGCGTAAGGATGACGAAGCCGTCGATGCGGCATTGACCGCCACACGCACGACCGAACTTGCCGAAAGACCCGTGGACGAGCTTTCCGGCGGTCAACGCCAACGCGTCTGGATCGCCATGGCGCTGGCACAGGAGACCGACATCCTGTTGCTGGACGAGCCCACGACCTTTCTCGACATCAGCCACCAGATCGACGTTCTCGACCTTCTGACCGATCTCAACCGCGAGCGTGGCACGACTGTTGTCATGGTCCTGCACGACTTAAACCTTGCCGCTCGCTACGCCGACCATCTGGTCGCCATCGCAAAGGGTCGGGTCCATGTCTCCGGCTCCCCCGAAGAGGTCCTGACGCAACAGAACATCCGCGCCGTATTCGGGCTCGAAAGCCAGATCATCACCGACCCGGTCTCCGGCCGTCCCATGATGCTGCCGATCGGCCGGTATCGCGTTTTGGGGTGTTAAACGGCAAGGTCATAGAGCGCCTTGAAGGGGTTCGAACCCACGACCCTCTTATTTGAATATAGCGAACGCGCTGAACTTCCACAGCGGGACCGTCGTTTGTCTCAAAAGGGATCGGCGGATATGGGGCCGAAAGCTGACTGTCTGCTTGTGCGTGATAAGGCGAGTAAGCTGCCATCCGGCTGAATATCAGGCGAGCGCAACACTCGCCATTGTGGTCGTAAAACTGCAAGCAAGCAGCACCCGCGCGAGTTCTCTTCGGCCAACTTTTACCGCTGGAAGAACGCGCAGGCTCAATTTCAAGGGGCTGCTGGCAGACCGTAAGCGTTACAAGGCTGTCATTGCAGAAAGACATCATTTCGAGCCAACCTTGCGTCCTTGTTTTCACTCACTTCCAGCTTGGACATCGAACCTGCTCGCGCTCAATTCCGGAAATTTCAGTTAAAAGGTCTTTTGCGATGAACTACCCGCCCTAGATCATGACAAGATCGAGCCACCCCTGGGCGGTTGGAGCCTCTGCATGAACTTACGGTCTGAATTGCTGCCGCCCATGAGGTCCTTTGCCACGATTTGGCGCCGGCTCCTGCCGCTCGGCGCAGTGATGACGGCACTCATGGCCTGGCTGGCGTGGGAGGCGACAGAAGCAGTTCCAAGCTTCCAGTTCGGCGATCCTCGCCTGGAAGGCGGCAATCCGGAGCTTGGTGCGCAGGCTTTCGCAGCAGGCCAATGTTCCTCCTGTCATGCCAGCCCTGGGCAGCCGGATCGGCTGAAACTGGGCGGGGGACTGGCGCTTGCGTCGCCTTTCGGCACCTTCCGCGTGCCAAATCTATCGCCCCATCCAAAGGATGGTATCGGATCATGGTCGGTTGCTGACCTGGCGAATGCTCTCATTTCAGGTGTGTCGCCGAACGGCCAGCACTATTACCCCGCGCTGCCGTACACGCACTATACCGGCATGACGCTCACCGATGTACGGGACCTCTTCGCGTATCTGCGAACGCTCGAACCGGTTGGTAGCCGCGCGCCGCCCCACGACCTGCCTCTGCTTTTCCAAATCCGCAGGGGGATCGGCGTATGGAAGCTGCTGTTCTTCAGGCAAGGCCATTCCGAAGCAGTGCTGACCGGCGATCCTGTGCATGACCGAGGCGCCTATCTGGTGGAGACGCTCGGCCATTGTGCCGAATGTCATTCGAGCCGCAACATTCTCGGCGCCATCAGGCCCTCGACACGCTTCGCAGGCGGACCCGATCCTGAAGGAACCGGCTTCGTGCCGAACATCACGCCCGCCCGGATCGGCAACTGGACGGAAGGTGACATCGCTCGGATGCTGAAGACGGGCGAAACGCCCAATCACGGGCGGATCGGATCTTCCATGACCGACGTGGTGACCAACATGGCGATGCTCCCAGAGAGCGACCGGAATGCGATCGCCCGCTACATCAAGTCGCTGCCCGCAAGACCGACGCCGCAGCCTTGATCAGCGGGCGTAAAGATAGGCCGCCAGATGGCGTGCCTCGGTTTCCGTGATGCCGGTTGCCGGCATGGCGGACCTAGATGAAAATTGCTGCGGTGAAACGATCCAGGCGACGAGATTGTCAGCCGTATTGTTGGCGACACCGCCGATATAGACCTGGTCCGACAGCCCGACGAGCTGACCGCCCACCTTACCGTCGGCTCCCGAGATACCAGGAATGCTGTGACAGCCGACGCAGCCGTAACGGCGAAAGATCGGCGGCGCGAGCGAGAGATCGCCACCCGTCAGAACCTCCGCCACCGCGTCCTGCTTCAGCCTCACCTTCGCCGAGATCACCACCATGCTTACGCAGACGGGCAACCCGACCAAGACACCCAGTCCAAGACGTTTAAGCCACAGGGACGTGATCGGCATCGGTTTCTTCCTTGCTGGCATCCCGGATCCAGGTCTTGAGGAACCATAATGCGGCGCCGGCATAGATGATCCCGCCCGGGACCCACATGATGATGCCAGCGAGCTGCTGATCCTCGAGCGGCGTCATGCCCCACTCGAGCGCGTACTGGGTCTGGACCCGATATAGAACCGTCGGCACCAAAGCGATCAGGGCGCCGAGGATGCTCGTATGGAGCATGGTGACGAACTGGTGCCACGCCGCGGCACCACGGCCTGCACGCCAGATCAGCGCCCACCAGAACAGGACGGCCGTGCCGAGGAAGCTCAGGTGCTGCAGGCGGTGCATGAGGACGTCGGTCACGGCCGCGTCGAACAGCGGCGGGTAGTGCCAGAGCCAGATGGCAAGCCCATGGAGGGACGTCGCGACCGCCGGTGCGGTCAGCGCCCGCCATAAAGCGCGCGACGCTCCGCTTGCCATCGCAGCGCCCGTGAGGCGGCGGATCCACTCCGGCAAACCCCAGAGCATCATGGCTACAGGTTTCGCCAGAACGAGGAGCGGAGCTGCAACCGCCACAACCAGCTCATGCTCGATCATGTGGACGGTGAACAGGTGCTAGCCCAGTTCATGGACGGGCGACACCAGCGCCAGAACGAGAACCCCAAGCCCGCTCCAGAAGCACCAGGCTGACCGCCGCACCGCGATGACCGAACGACGCCGCCGCAACCGCAGCCGCATCCCTCCGGACACGTAAAGCAGCGCCATCACCAGCAGCGGGGTAACGACCCAGGGGTCGAAGGTCCAGCCCATGGCGCCGTGGCTTTCGCCGCCATGGGCAAAGGCGGGGAAAGGCATGAGGATGGCTGGAAGGAGCGCGATCAATGCAGGCATGGGCTCAACAGCAGCGTGGCTGCTCCCTGCAGGATCAAGGCGAAGGCGAAGCTGAAGCCGGAATAGGCGGCGACATATGTCATGGCCCGCCGGGGGCGCGAAATAACTTGGTTCTTCTGCTGCCAGGACAGGAAGGCCGCGCCTGCGGCAATGGCGGCCGCGGCGAAAGCCATGGCGCCTGTCCAGGTCCCTCCGGAACCGCAGTCCCGATAGGGCAGGATCTGGCCGAGCTGGGTGCTAGCTGCCCAGGCACCCGGTGAAACGATCAAGCCTCCATATCGAAGCATTGCCCAGGTCATAGCCGAGCCAACCAATAGATACATCCGTAAAGGGGAAGCCAGGCCACGACGACAAAGTTCCAGTACATCGAGTTATCTTGCACATCACCATACCGGCGGGTGTTGTTCGCGTGGCGCGAAAACATCAAACAGGCCAGTACGACCGTATCCACGACATCGGTGAGAATATGGGTTGTGTGCAGCCCAAGGAGCATCCAGACAATCGAACCATAGGCATTATCGTCCCATCGGATGTTGAGCGTGGTGAACTCGAAAGCACGGAGAACGAGCGGGACGATGCCGAGGACCGCCATCATCACGAGGCCAATCTGCACCTTGCGCAGGTCCCGACGATGCGCCCATCGCGAGACCAGCACGTTCGGCACGACGCTGGCGATGAGCATGACGGTCAGCCAGGTGCCGGCCCAAAGATCCGGCGGTGGCGCTTCCATTGGCCACGCGGGGGCAAGGCTCATCAGGTAAAGGTAGACGGCGATCGCCAGGGCAAAACCGCTGCCTTCAATCAGCATGAAGGCGCCGGTCCCCCACCAGGTGGGGCTGGCGGCCCCCATGCCGTGCATGGGCAGGGCCGAGGCATCGAGAACGATACGGTCCTTCATGACTCATCCTCCGCCGAACCCTTCGGCCAGAACCAGCCAATCAGGGTGATCGCGACCGGGATCGAGCCCCACACGACAGCCCAGGGCGTGAAGATCGACCAGATCAGCATGATCGAGGTCGCCACCGCCGCCCAGAATGGCCAGACCGAATCTGTCGTGGACGATTCTCGCGCCTGCGGCAGCGCTTCAACCACGCTCGTGACCAGCAGTTCCCGCCGATCGGTTCGCAAACCTGCCACCACGGGCAGCTCGTTTTCTTCGGGCGTCAGCGGATCGAGGCTGCTGACAACCGGGATGCGGCGGAAATTGTAGGGCGGCGGTGGCGAGGATGTGGCCCATTCAAGCGTCGCAGCGCCCCACGGATTGGAGCCGGAGGAGAGACCATTTCCCCAACTCCGGATCACGTTGATGAAGAAGACGAGGAAGCCGGCCGCCAATATCAACGCGCTGAGGCTGACGAACAGGTTCAGCGACGCCCAGGGCAGTTCCGGTTGATAGGTGTAGACGCGCCGCGGCATGCCCCAGAGGCCAAGGATATGCATGGGAAAGAAGGTCAGGTGGAAGCCGGAGAATATCAGCCAGAAGCTCCAGCGCCCGAGCCGTTCGCTCATCATCCGCCCCGTCATCTTCGGAAACCAGTAGTAGACGGCGGCAAGCAGCGGGAAGACGGCGCCACCGATCAAGACGTAGTGGAAATGTGCGACCACGAAATAGGTGTCGTGAACCTGCGTGTCGAAAGGCACGGAAGCGACCATGACGCCGGTCATGCCGCCCATCACGAAGGTAATGATGAAGCCGAGCACGAAAAGCAACGGCGTCTTGTAGACGGGACGCCCTGCCCACAACGTCGCGAGCCAACAGAAGATCTGGATGCCGGCGGGGATGGCGATCGACATGCTGGAGGCGGTGAAGAAGCTTTCGCCGACCCGCGGCAGGCCGACGGTGAACATGTGGTGCACCCAGAGCCCGAAGGAGAGCACGCCGGTGGTAATCAACGCCATGACCAGCAGCATGTAGCCAAACAGAGGGCGGCCGACGAAGGCGGGCAGGATGGTGGAGACCATGCCGACCGCAGGCAAGAAGATGATATAGACTTCGGGATGGCCGAAGAACCAGAAGAGATGCTGCCACAGCAGCGCATCTCCCCCTTCCGCCGGGTTGTAGAAGTGGGTGCCGACCAGCCTATCCAGAATCAGCGTGGTGCTGGAAAACATGATCGCCGGCATCGCCATGATGACCAGGAAGGACAT
>Ga0265780_10007985_pt1 | contig 12908 bp, 14 predicted proteins | sample P1T30metagenome_FD_192432 | JGI IMG/M metagenome (GOLD analysis project Ga0265780, IMG submission 192432) | Plant litter microbial communities from East Loma Ridge, Irvine, California - P1 T30 | ecosystem: Environmental > Terrestrial > Plant litter > Unclassified | place: USA: California...
GCGCGGTCGTAGGAGGAGAGTCATTGGCTCAGCAGGCATGATAGGGAAGTCCTCTGGTGATGGAAAATGCGTGATGCCGAAAGTGTGCCATAGGACGACATCTGTGTTGTCGAGGTTCTCGTTGGGGTTTGCTTCAATCCAGGCGGGGATACCTTGGGAAGGCTCGCCAGAGGTTTGAGGAACATGACGACCTGCAGGGTGGAGTTGACTGTCTTCGTCTAGGAAACGTTAGTGTAAGTTATACTGCGATAGGAAAGTAACATGCATTTTGTGACGTGAACAGCGTGTCGAGCAAAACCTGCTCGTTTCCATACCAAGCTACCAGGCTTGGGAAGTAGCTCCGGAACTTCTCTGCTGACAAGCTTGTATGACACCGGCTTCTTGCTGTAAGGATTGATCTTGTTTGTGTTGGCCATCTCCCATGTCCTGCTGGTCGCTCCATTGTAGTCTGTTGCCGCCTGTGCAGGGGTGCTGAGCTTTGTCTTCTTGGCGTAGAAAGCATTACCGTACTTGTTCTCCGCACTACCAACCTCGCCTTCGCCTCGTGTAGCATCAACCATGAAAATGGTGTTCTCCGGACCATCGATGTTGGGATCAATGCGCATACAGAACAAATGTTGGTGGTTGTGTGCGTTGACGCCGGGGTATACTTCAGTTCCCCAGCCCTTGAGGTCCTCGCCCGGAAGCATAGCATATGTGTTCAAGATACCAGTGAGCTTAATCTCAAGCTGAATGGTTCCGTCGAGGTGGAAGATCCAGTATACGCAGTACTCGTAGTTGGCGGCAGTAAAGACGTGCGAGATTACAAGTTTACGAGCGCGAGTCACGGTAACGCTATCATCGCGGAAGTCGGTGTGCTTGAAAAGAATGCCAGCATCTTCTTCGTGGATGCAAATGGCATTCTTGATTGTGGTCGCCTGCCCTGCTCGATTGACAAACGCAGCATCCATGTAATGAATTGCTCCCTTACAGTCGCAGCCCAAGCTCAGCGAGTTAGTCATGTATCCACCTCCGTATTCTCCGAGGTCAAAAGCATGCTTGCGCTGATGTGGATGCTCCGGGTTTCCGTAAGGTACAACCATCTCAGCAAGCGACAGGCGCCAGAAAGTATCGCGAACAGTGCCTTTGTCGTTGAAAGTGATGTTCGATAGCACCATTCCTTCACGGTAGTTAAAGCCAATGTGAAGCTTCCAGTTTGCCCAGCTGATATATCTTCCATCCAATTTGAAAGATACACCTTCGGGCTGTGTGATGTTAATGGGTTTCAGGTCAGTCATGAAACCGCCTTCGGCCTCAATCGCGGCGGCGTGGTAGTTGTTGGGTGGTGCCTGGTTGAGTGGTCTCCTGACAGGTGGTACATCAATATGAATGATCTCCTGGGTGTCAGAGTTGTAGATGGGACAGAAGTCAAGAGGATAAGTGTACTGGCTGTCATCGGGGTGTGGACGATAGTACATGAGCGCTTGCTGAAGACGAACTTTGGTGCCAAAGCGCTCATCATAGCCAATGGTCCATGCTGAATCCAGTCAGCGCATTGGAATTTAGCCAGAATAGATATACTTACGATCGCAATACACTTTATGCATGTCCTCTGGTGGAATGCCGATGATGCCACATTGCTCAACGACCCTTGGGTCTTTGCGCACAATAGTCTCTACAATTTGCAAGTCTTCCATGGTAATCTGTAAACATCAATACCCTGTTCGTGAGTAAGCTGGGTCTTCCACCTACAAGTGGCTGTACATCATCAGTCAATGCCCAGCTGAGGAGCTTGCCTTCATCCAAGTCTGCGTGTCCATCATACACCTTGCTGCCGCGGCCAATGCAAACGACATCAGCAACTCGATGGGGTCTGGGAGTATGGTCGGGGTCTTTGATCCATTTCATCATTTCGGCCTTGCGCGGTTCCAATAGGGTGACAGCGTTGAAGAACACATCGCTATGTTCTTTGCGGATGATAGCAACGGCTCGCTCAATTTCCGTCTCGCTGAGAGGATCAAAGGGGTGGGGTGGAGCGCCTATCCCCGTAACGTGAGATGCCGCTTGTTTCAATCGATCGAGCGCCATGTTGTTGTAATTGAGATAGTAGTTATTGAGCTTGACGGTGCGGAGTTCGACAGCGTCCAGCGGGGTCTTATACCTCCAATGCAGATCGATCTCGGCAGTAGCACCGCGATACGATGTCAACAGCACACCGTTGGACGATGCAGCATGTCTTACCAATCACGCAAGTGACGGTCGAAAACAAAGCATTTCGATCTGTCAAGGTGAGGTTTAAGCCGTATCATCGATGCGATAAGAGGGATTCTTACGCCATTCTTGGTTAGCGTGCCCCACTTCTCCACGCACGCCGGCTTCCGAGCAATGTACTGCACCGCGTGTACTGCAGCAGCCATTTTCGGACGCTGCACGTCCTTTTTCCAACAACCTCCAAAAAACGACTGTGAACACTATATCATAATATCTCAATACGGTAGGTTCTAGCGACTGGAGGATATTTACAAGATACACCGTCTTGAGTGATGTCGGGCAAGAAGGTCCGACCCTTCGGACTGTGAAGTCCGATATTGCCGATTCTGGAACTACGGCTTGGCTTTCACATGGGACGTTATGAGTAGGTGCAAAAAAAGCAAACTATCGCCTACATCCATGCAGATCACTCAGGACCAACCGCGTATGCTCTCAGAACAGCATGGCGAATACGAGGTGAGGAGCTTGACAAACGTTTCACTCTTAGGGTAGCTCGATGGCTTCACAACGTGATCCTAGTATGGATGTTTACTTTCGTTCTTCTCACATCTTTTTCTACCAACTTTCTGATCCTGCTCTTCGTCTGACTTGTGTTGGTTGAATTGGCTTTGGCTGCTTTAACAGCTCTCAAAAACTCTGAAAACTTCATTGGGTCTCCAATTCTCTTGCGATCTCGTCCCTGAGAGCAACGCGGAGCAAGACTTGTTGTGAGTTGAAAGATGCTAAATCCCATGCCTAAGATATTCAGAGTCTCCCTAACGGTCTTGTAGGCGCCGAGAAAAGGAAGTCGCGTGATGCTGTTGTTCTAGATTCACTAACTGCCGTGAAATCATGTCTTATGGCGGCTGGAAGACAGTGACTCATCACCTGGGCAATGTAGAAGCTGTGCAAAATTGTACACCGAAGCTAAATTCCGCATAACAATAATGTGGTCTACAATTGATAAGCTAGATCATATTAACAGGGATCAACGAAGTCGCTTTTACTGTCTGGTTCATCGACTCCTTTCGTCGTTGGGTACTTGACTAGATAGATTCGCGTCGGTCATCAAGCGTGAAGATCAATCATCAGACATCATAATGGAGCCGGGATACTTTATTCACGACGAATTTAGGAACTACAAATTGGGAACGTATAGTGTTGTGGGATCTGAAGCAATTAAGGGACGCCAACTGACAAGATCAAGAACTTGCTAAAGCTCTTATGTTGAGATCTTCTTGCCAAAATCCAGTAATACCAGAGGCCTCTTCAAGGGTACTTTGGGAACCTTACAGTCTTTATATAAAGAGAGCGATGCGTTTTTGTGTTTAAGGTATCACGCATGCAGATATTAGGTTTGGGGATTGCAATTCCACAGAATATTCAACGCAAGCCCATCACCCGATATTCTGACTCTTTCCACTATCAGTCCTACTCCATCTGGAATGAAAGATCGACTGTCGGTGTTCTGAAAATCGCGACCCTTGGGAGATCTATGAATCACATGACAAATCTTTTCTCAAGTGCCCCAGGAGTTCCATTGCGAACGGTAAATATTGGGGTTGTGACGAGGCCTATCGTTTTTCAAGCATGTTCATCACAAGAAGAATTTATCATTGGAGAGAAATAACGGTCAAGAATTGCCCACCGCGCATGCATTCACACGTAACGCGGTCGGGTCGATCGCTTGGTGCTCGGCGACATAAAAAAAGGGCGTCAGCGTTTGCTCAATACAGTAAGCGGCTAGATGTAAGACTTGCATCGAGTTTTAGATTACCATAGGGTACATTGTGATACTAAGTCATGGCCCAGTTACTTTGCGATGAGATTCAGGGCGACGTCACACCCCCACAAGCAAGTCACAGGTACAGGTTGCACGAATCAACATTGCTTAAACCTTAGTACACAAAGTGAACATGCAGAGAACATTCTAGGTAGAGGATAAATCACTCTTTATTGGGCCAAACTCGTCCTCTGTAAGATAATATAGTGCTAAAACACTTAGTCCCAACGCCCAGACCTGCAGGCGGAGCTAAGCATCACGGGATCGACAACTGGCGCCCACGAGACCGAAAATATGCAATCGACAACAAGGAACATACTTACAATAAGATGTAACGTCATGTCCGCCAAGAGAGAATGTCCAAATTTACCCCGGATTACCCCAAGACTCTCGATTAGGGATAAAATGGGTCTCCGCATGACGCCACTTCGCGGCGGGAAAATTGTGACTAGGGGAGGTTGTCAATTATGTTCGATGAGGACTTTGTGAATTGATTGGTTATTACTATAAGTTACACAGACTAGCCTACCGCATGTGACCCAGAATGCACCCATGATGAATCATTTGAGGATGGTCAGAAAATCTCACCAGGTTCAGAAATTGAAAGTAACTTTGAGATGCCAGCGCATCTCCCGGTGGGATTGATCACATTCACTTTCGGGAAATCATCAATCATCGCTACAGCCGAGTCTCAACATATAGAACAAACGAGACCTGATACCACCTGCCTATGTAGAGATCAGCACTACGGGCCACTCTGCGGGTGAAAGGAGTCGTATCCGGCTGTATTAACCTATCCACATACTTTGTTTAGTAGTAAATCAGTAAAGATCACATTCAAAAACGTCTTTTATATCTATAGCCGCGCCTTTCCATACATTCCTTCCCTTGTTTTGTACTTTTAGTATGCCGAAATACTAGCGTACATGAACCCGTTTTCTTACATTGCGGTAGTTTATGCCCGATTTTCTTACACAATCACCTTCCCAATTCACTAGGTCAGCCGATGTACGCCAGCCAACGGTGTGCGTTTCCCCTGTAGATTCACCGCCCGCCTCACCCGCCTGATCTAACTAGCGGAGAAGTAATATATTATTCTCTAAAGTGAACAACCATGAAGCCTACAGGGTTACAAGAAAGTGGAGAGGTGTGGTCATTAAATTACACGTTGATTCGCAACGAGATGAACGCTACCAAATTTCTCTTCCGCTGACAGCTCGAAGAACTACCAAGACAGGGATGAATTATGAAGTTTAGCGACAAAAACATGTTCACGAGCCCGAACGCCAGATGGGTCTGTCACTAGCCGATATGTTTTGGTTGGGTTTCTGGCGTCAGCTACTGTCAGCCGGGAGCACCCCTTTGACAATCTCCATATGAATTACTCACCGACCAATGGAGAATTCTCACTGTATGTGTGCGGGAGATATGTAAGAGCTTTTCAACGATTGTTAAATACCCCATGGCATGCCGACTGAAACACGTATCACGCAATTGGCTTTACACTCCAACGGTCGCAGATCAATTCTTCACTCTCCTTGAATTCATATTGTTAGCAGACACACCTCGTCATGAAACGCCCTACAGTAATTACTGCGCTGCTGGCAGCTAGTGTTCATGCTTGGATGCCAGCAGAACGAAGTCTTGCTGCCTTCAACAGCACAAGCAACTCTTTGACCACCCGTGCATCTTCATTACCCAACTACAAGATCCGTGGTGTCAACTTGGGCGGCTGGTTGATTTCAGAGCCATGGATGATGGGAGACGAGTGGAAGCTTATGGGCTGCGGTACAGCATGTTCGGAATTCGACTGCGTCAAATCTCTTGGTCAAACAAAGGCCGATTCAGCATTCGATGCCCATTACGCTCGCTGGATCACACCAGACATGGTCACCAGTATGCATAATGCTGGACTCAACACGATCCGCATTCCAATCGGCTACTGGAGCCTTCATAGTCTGGTGGCCTCAGGCGAATACTTCCCCAACATGAACCTCAAGTATCTAGATGCTGTTATTCAGCGAGCCGCTGATCTCAGCATGTTCGTTGTCATTGACCTCCACGGTGCCCCTGGTGCGCAGAAAATTAGCGATGCCTTCACAGGCCAGGTATGTGTTTTTCCAACTACCTAAATCTCGCGTTAGTCCTAACAGCATCCCAGTGTCTCCCCCAATCCGGCCTTCCAGCCTTCTACACACAACAAAACTACGACCGCGCCACCAAATGGCTCACCTGGATGACCAAACGGATCCACACAACTGCTAGCTACGCCGCCACTGTCGGCATGATCCAAGTCGTCAACGAGCCGCAAACAACGCGTGACAGTGGGGGCATGCCGCAAGCCGAAAAAGACACCCTGACACAAGTCTACTACCCATCTGCTCTGCGGGCCGTGCGCGCCGCGGAAAACGACCTCGGAATCTCCTCATCCTCGCGTCTGCATGTGCAATTTATGGACTCACTCTGGGGCGCGGGAGATCCAGCATCCAGCCTCCCCGCCGACAGCGCCGTCATGTTCGACGACCACAACTACGTCGGCGGCGCGGTAACAGCCACGCACCCAAACGCCAAACAAGCTGATTACATGTACTACACGTGCTACCTGGACGACCGGCTTGCCGACGGCGACACACCCAAGTTAGTGGGCGAGTGGAGTTTGACTGTCAACAACGAATATAGCACAGAGTTTGACTGGAAGAATGAGGCTAATGTGCCATTTTATAGACAGTGGTTTGTGGCGCAGCAGAGACTGTATGAAAGGACTAACGGGTGGATCTTTTGGTCGTGGAGGACGCAGCTTAATGATCCTAGATGGGATTACAGTTATTTGGTATATAAGGGGTGGGTTCCTACTACGGCGGCGGCACTGGATGCTAGTGCTAAGCAGGATATCTGCAAGACATATTTTGGCACGAAGAGGAGGACAAAGAGGTGGTGAGTGGGTGATTGATGGTTAGTTTGTTTTCGCGTTATGATTACTATTCTTGTTGTTTTTGTTTTCTTCTTTGGACGGCTAGGGTTCCCGCAGGACTGGTACGATCGAGATGCTAGCTGGTCTACTTTTTCCTTCTCTTCTGCTTCTTCAACTTTCTCCGCTGTTGCTTTCACTCTATTCAGGGGCAAGATTATCTTTGTACATATTTTCCTTTTCTTGTTCAATGGTTATTCTGGTAAATTGCAAATATAGCTGTTATTGCATCCAATCGAAGGCTAGCCTACTGCGGTCTTCAAGTGAAGTGTTTAAGGTTAAGACTTTTCGTTGAGATGGACGCCTGAATCTTCATGAGAGCCACTCCTACAAGTATGAAGACATACACAGGGTCCAGCTCGCACGGCATATAATCATCATGCGGGGCCTAGTCTCGGATATCAACGCCTCTAGCCAACACCACACACTGGCCAGGTAAACGTCTATGTGTGCTAGCACTTTTCCATTTCGATAGTCCCTGTTATTCTGGCCAACGAGCGGTGAGAGAGGCCGGTAGCACTCTGCACAGTCTAGTGACGGTTTATTTTACAAGCGTGCAGCACAAGCGCCATCATCACAAGCGGCCATAAATTTGAGCCCGTGCCTAACGTGGTAGTAGATCAAAGCATGGTCAGAAGGACTGATCGCGTGTCCATGTTGGTATTGACATTTGTTGTTGTTTGTAATTAACTGCTTGTCATTTATCTCAGACGACGGAATGGGACATAGGTGGTTTTGGTATACCAGGGGCGGTGAGGTGAGCGATAGACTGCTCTCGCCGAAGTTGGCCGCTGATGGTTGGGGAAAGATAAAGTGGTTACGTCAGGGGATGGGAATGTTTTAAGGGATGCTGTGAGCATTGAAGGGAGATTTGTGAATATGCAAGGGATTTGTCATAACAACACAGGAAATTTTAATCCGCCCTAAGTCTTCCCCATCAGGCTGGGTCCGAGGGCGAGAATCTCATATTGAATTCAGACCCCACCATCTTGCTGCTGACTTGTAGCGGCGGTGACCACAGAGTCTGAACCTCAGGTAATGCTTATAATACGCTCTGTGTGCAGAGCTTACCCATTTATTTTGTATAATTCTTTTATTCTGCACAGTTGGTATTTCCTGAATGACTCAACTCAGGGTCATGATCCAACGCGGGGCCATAATTCAATTCGGGGCCAGAAATCAAGGGGTCAAAACTCAATTCTGGGCCAACTGTACCCATCTCGCCGTTCTCTATTTTGCTAAGGTCTGTCCTGTCGATGGTATTGCCCCTTCTTTACATTCTTCAACATTCCATGAATGTAATTTCATTTTCACTCCTGTAGCGCTACCGTGAAACCGTCGCGCTTCGCCTATCTCTTTTCGGATATTCAACGCTTCCTGGATGATGGTGCTCATATAGTCCTCTTCTGATCACTGGCCAACTACATCTAGACTCTAGGCAAAATTGGAAAGATGTGGACTTCAAATTCAAGTCTGCGCCGAGGAAAAACTCAAGCGCAGCAATCTAGCACCCAAGCCGAGCCATAGAGGCGGTATATCATCCCAATACGCCGTGCTAGTGCAAAATCAAATGTAGGTCAAGGCAAACCCCGCCGACCCAAGCTCCATAAACACCAAACCAGATAGGTCTTTCCGGACCCGTTTAAATACAGGAATTACAAAGTATGTACAGGCCGTATCGGGGCACGATTAATCGTGAGTCGTGACTTCAGAGACGTCGTGAGGCGTGAACAAGGGTTCAAGAAGACTGAAAGACAAGAATGGAGCAAACTAGCTGACGCTCTGCGAGAGAGCTGAAGATAGGTGCGATGCAAACTTGGCGTCGATACCGTCTTCCTGGACGCCGAGGCCAAGACCTATACCACTGTCGTCGTGATTCACCTCCTGTTGAGAGGTGTTCATATCGTAACCGTATTCAAAGCTCATGTTATATTGCGATGACTGTTGAGCAAATCTTCCAGGATTAACTGTTGATCTTCGTTAGTCAACTACCATAGGGTGTATTGTGAATGCGGCGACTTACCTTCCTGGTTGGATCCATTGTTTTGTATAGCAACATGGCTAGCAGAGGAGATGAATGACTGTTCTGGCCCAAAGTCGGCTTCCAGGCTGCTGTAACGACTGTCGTTGTTGCTTCCACTGCCACCATTGGTCACGCCTGCATTGAGGGGATCCCCCATGACAGGGGAGTAGTTGGAGGAGCTCCAGTCTGGCGGTGCATGACCTAGGAAGCCACCTATCGATGCTAACCACTGTGCCATCTCGTCTACGAAAACCTTAGTGAGCCACCAGCCTTGGAAGCTCACACCATTTTCGACAGTAATCTCCCGTAGGGCAGCCGAACCAAGTGCACTGATGCAGTGCATGATGGTACGAGCATGAGCACCAGGGAAGCGGGACGGTAAGCGGGTTAAGAAAGCTGCGATGCGGTCGATGACCGACTCTGAGGGATCAGCTGGCGGATCGGGATAGGCTGCATGGTGAATCGATCCAGAAGGCAGTTGGATGTCTTGTGGCAGGGGTCCTAGCATGGATCGGATTTCGGTCGAAAGGATAGTGTACACCTCCTCGTGCGCACAGGAGCCGGGCAATTCGTTTGCGATGATACGCTTGATGTTGACATGCTGGAGCCAGTCGGCATACATGTGAGTGCGATGGCTCTCTGCAGTCAGCATGACAGCTGCCGCATGGGCTGCTGAGTTGACACGAAGCATCTGGCGGAGCAGGTGGGCGAACAAGGTAGCGGGTTCTAGCTTTGCCTCGAGCACATGTACGGGGAGGGCGGAGAATTTGGTCGTGATGTGCGCATGCAACGTCTTTGCCACGTTATCAAGAAACTTTAGTACCGGTGGCGGTGCTACCTGAAGCGTGAGCTGAGAGACGTTGCGGATCATCTTCTGGTACATCATCCAGTCGCATTCCTTTATCCAAGGTGCTAGTTCGGGAGTCGCAAACAACTTCTGCACCGGCACTGTCAAAGTCCCATGGAAGGTTCCGAAGAGGCGGAAGAACTGCTTCTCCTTGCAGTACCGCACCGAGTCCACCAGCGAGACGACATGTGAGCGATACATAGCGACAAGGTTATCGGCGGAATCGGGATCTGTACGCGCTGGGAGATATGGCTTGATGTCTGGCAGCTCGACGACAAAAGCATCCGGGGCCTCGAGGATATCAGGGGTAGGGAACTTGAGCTCGTGCTCATACGATGTCTTGGTTCGAGTGTGCGAAGGCTGGAAGTGAGACGAGTAGATGTCGGTAAAGAGGACACCACGCGATGAGGTAGGGGTATAATAATTGCTATGAGACTCCATCCGCGGTTCTCGTGGGGGAAATTGTGCGCTATCTGCAGTCAAGCGGGGGGTGGCGCTGGGGAATGTCAGCCTGTTCCATGTAGAAAGGGACGTAGCATAAACGTACTCGAGATTTAGCCTAGGAGTACCAGAAGCTTGACGCTTCAGAGCATGATGTGCGGCTGCACCATGGCTGGGCCGACGCGCATCCTCGCCTTCACTCTTATCATCGATAAGCTCAAGGTCGACGTAGTGGTACTTAGACTCTCCGCGAACACCGAGGCGCCTAGTCTGGATTCCAGGAAAAATGACGCGAACGAGCTTTCCGAACGAGGCCGGGTTGAGGGGGATAACGCGATCTGTACCGCACCGCTCTGCATACTTTGAGTAGACACGGTTGCGTGGGACCGATGTCTTTGCGACGCGACAAACACACTTGAGCCTGTCGAAGGTTAGCACGCGTCTGGAGCGCGAACACGAACTGCCTACCATAGCATTGCAAAGAGCTGCTTCGATTTCTCCGCCTTGGATGTCCGGTCGTTCTGGATGACCTCGGCTGCAACATCCTTCAGGTCCCGGTTCTCGTTTTGGTTCAATAACTGGCGCAGTTCCTTGTCGTTTGTGGCTGCTCCAGAAGCCGAAGGCCTCTTCTTCTTCTCCTCGGTATCCATTGACGGCGCCATGAAGTTGTGTTGCTGTGATGATTGCGAGTGTTGTGAATGTTGAGAGAGCGAGTTGTGATATGCGTGGTGATGTGGTTGCGCGGGCAGTCCGTTGTGTTGGGCTTGGTTCGTGTTTGAATCTGCCGGGTAACCAAGGTACTGCTGAACACTTTCCAGGCTCATGTTGATCAGGTGGTCCTGCGCGCTAACTTGTTGCGCTGCCTGGATGAGTGCGGGTTGTAGCGCTTCGCTGGTAGTGAAAGGTGCATGGTATTGCGGCTGCTGGGCAAATTGGGCCGATCGGGGCTGCTGTGGTTGCTGAAATTGCTCGAATGAGTGGACACTCGTTGTAGACGCGCGAGAAGGTGGTCGGTTGCTGCGAGTAGACATGGACGTGTTCGATCGTGACCGGCGGATGTCGGTCATTGTGCGAATGCCGGCGTGGCAGATTTTCCTCTGTTTACACCAAAACAATGCAACGGCAACGGCGCTGAGAAGGCAACAACACGATCGGGAACGTATCTGGAGTAGGTGGACAGGGTGCCGGATACTGCTATAATACTGATGGGTCTTTGCGTCGTCGCTGCGGCTACGGAGTTCGCGTGTAGAAAGGCTCCGGTATCGTCGGGTTTGTTTGTTTGTGGTCCAGGGACTGCTTCGACACGTTGTTCTGTGGGGTTAAGATGGCGCAAACGTGCATGAAATGACCGGGAAATAATGCTCAGCTCCAAGAGGCGTCGTCGGCGTCGTCAATGACCCGCAGGTGGGTTTGTTGTGGGATGGAGGTTCGATGTTTACTGCTTTCATCTGGACTCGGTCGCACCTGCAGCAACGGGGACTGGCCGGCGCGCATGGACCAGCAAGGTCACATGACCATCGTCATAAACCCTCATCAAATTTACTATTCACCTAATCGCCCAGGAAAAGGAGTGCAGGCAGTAAAAACAGCATTACAGCCATGCAGGGTCCTGGCGCGCTGCGGCGCTGGATGCATCCACGGCAGTATCCATCTACGTCTCGTCTGTCGGAGTGCCACGGCTGGCTCGTGAAAGGCGGTGACGTATCCAGCCCACTCTTCCCTCATCCCACAATCGCTCCGGGCTCCACACATCCTACTCCTCCCACCTAAAGAACACCTTGCAGCCCTTCTGCCACGACAGCACCCTTTCTCTACACCTCTGCTTTTGCACCAAAACAACCCACGCTCAACCCCAAATCTATCAACATGTCTGTCCAGGATAGAGCCCAGGCCCATCTGTCGCAGCTCGACAAGGAGGTAAGCGCCCTCGCTTCCGCATTTGACACAACTGTCAAAATACAACGTGCAGCCCACCGGCTTTTGACGAGAAGTAACAGTGACGATAATCTCGAGCTGTGCATGCTAATCATGTTGTGTTCCAGCTGTCCAAGTACCCCGCCCTCACCAACTTTGAGAAGCAAACCTCAGTCCCCAAGGTTTACATGGTCCTCGGTCTCGCCGGCCTCTACTTCTTCCTGATCTTCTTCAACATCGCCGGAGAGTTCCTTGTCAACATTGCTGGATTCATCATTCCCGGCTACTACTCTCTTAGTGCCCTGTTCACGGCGAACAAGGTTGACGACACTCAGTGGCTGACAGTACGTACCCCGCCATCTCGCGTATGGGGACACTCTCACAATACGCAAATGTTGGAGTAGTAACACAGCTAACGCGACCACGTAGTACTGGGTTACTTTTGCTTTTCTGACCGTCTTCGAGAGTGCCGTCAATGCCGTCTACTGGTTCCGTGAGTACACATAGACCGTCGCAGATTGCGCCCGACTGACATTAATAGCCTTCTACTACACCTTCAAGTTCGTCCTCATCCTCTGGATGTCCCTTCCCCAGACTTCGTACGTTAGCTTATCGCATGCATGTGACAATTGAGGCTGACATCTTATAGCGGTGCCCAGATCGTCTTCCGATCTTTCCTCCAGCCCGTCTTTTCTCGCTATTT
>Ga0265780_10007986_pt1 | contig 12907 bp, 13 predicted proteins | sample P1T30metagenome_FD_192432 | JGI IMG/M metagenome (GOLD analysis project Ga0265780, IMG submission 192432) | Plant litter microbial communities from East Loma Ridge, Irvine, California - P1 T30 | ecosystem: Environmental > Terrestrial > Plant litter > Unclassified | place: USA: California...
TTATAGTGGTTAACAAGCGCGTGGGCGATATTGTGCAGGGCGATAAGACCGGTGACAAGCCACTAAGCGATGTTGTAAAGGAGTATATTAAGGATAAATACAACAAACCGGGCGAAGTGTTTTTAGGTGTTGTGCATCGCTTAGACCGGCCCACAACGGGTATTGTGCTGTTTGCCCGTACAAGCAAGGCTCTTACCCGTTTGAATGAGCTTTTTAAAAACCGGGAAACCCAAAAAACCTATTGGGCTGTGGTTAAAAAACATCCGGAACAGGAGCGAGGCACGCTGGTGCATTACCTTACCCGGAATGAAAAAAATAATACCAGTAAGGCATTTATTAAAGAAGTGCCAAATAGTAAAATGGCCAGCCTGGATTATAAGGTAATTAAAAAGCTGGACAATTACACGGCCCTTGAAATTGACCTGCACACCGGGCGCCATCATCAGATACGTGCGCAACTGGCAATTATAGGTTCGCCCATAAAAGGCGACTTAAAATATGGTGCTGACCGCAGTAATCCTGATGGGGGTATACACCTGCACGCACGCAAGTTGGTTTTAATGCATCCTGTTACGAAAGAGCTGCTCCAGATTACCGCTCCGGTACCCGAAGATTCTCTGTGGAAATCTATCTAAAATTTTTCGCTTTCTGAATGTAAATTGTTAAGATACATTTTTATTAACAAAAAATTAGCCAAATAAGCAATTATTGTACGCTAATAATTTGATTATCTTTAATGCAACCTACAATTAACCAGACAAATGAAAAACACCCTATTATTTGCCTTTGCGCTTTGCAGTGCAGGCGCTTTTGCACAGCAGCATTTTGCAGGTATAAATACCTCTAAGCGCACCGGTATACTCAACGCAAACCTTAACCCGGCTGAGCTTACTAACCTGAGTACTGAGTATGAGGTTAATGTGCTTGGTATTAGTGCTAATGTGGCCAATAACAAAATAACTTTTGGCGATATTATAAGTGGCAGCAATTTTGACGACCTTATTTTTGCCGGGTCTGAGCCTACAGATTTGCGTATGGACATAGAAATATTAGGTCCGGCATTTGCTATGAAGTGGGGCGAATGGGGTTTTGGTATTTCATCTGCCGCAAGGGTTCGTGCCGATATGGTAGATGTTAACCCTGCACTGGGTAATGCAGTAAGCAACGGCCGTATTGATAATATTGCGCAGGCGTATAATATTTTAGCCGATTATAACCAGAAAGCCATGGCTACCTCGTGGGGCGAAATTGGCTTTAGTGCTGCACGGAATATTTATGAAGATGATACACAAAAGCTTAGCGCCGGCCTTACGCTTAAGCTGCTCTTCCCGGGGTCTTATGCTAATATGGGCGCCAGTGATTTTAGCGGTACTATTACTAATAATAACGGCCAGGTTGAATTAATAAATGCTCAGGCTGATTTGAACTTTGCCTATTCCGGATCGCTTGCCAATGGGTTTACCGACAATGATAATTACACCAAATTTTTTGCGGGTGGGCTTAATGGCCTTGCGGCAGATGTGGGCTTTAACTACCAGTGGAAAAGTGATGAAAACCCCGATGGCTATTTTTTAAATGCCGGCCTTGCCGTTAAAAATATGGGTAGCCTTACTTTTAAAGATGATAATAACGAAGATAATAGTTATAAGCTGAATGTTGGGGAGGAGGGCTTAAATCTTAATCAATTTGAGAATGTAGATGATATACAGGAAATTGAAGAAATTCTTATTGCTAATGGAGTTTTAACAGTACAGCAAAACGACAGGGACTTTAAAATAAAACTGCCGGCTTATATTTCGGCGTATGCCGATGTAAATGTATACGGCGATTTTTATGGTACGGTTTACTGGCAGCAAAAACTGAACAAAGACAATAATAACGACCAGATTGCCGTGCAAAACCTGTTGACTATTACACCGCGCTATTCTACCAGTATCTTTGAGGCTTACCTGCCGCTTTCTTTTAATGAAGTTTCTGATTTTACTGCGGGTATTGGTTTTCGTGTGGGAGGTTTTTACCTGGGTTCAGGGTCAATACTTTCTGCGGCTCTGGGCGATACCAACCAGGCCGATGCTTATGTTGGTTTCCGGTTCGGATTTTAAAGCTTCGCATTACAACAATCAAAAAAGCAGCCAGGTTAGCCTTGCTGCTTTTTTGATTTAGGGAAAGTGCTAAATTGATGATAAAGTTTAACGGGGCACTTTTATTTTACCTAACTTTCAGTAACATAAAAATTCTTACAATTATGAAATGGGGAGGCAGAAGACAAAGTGATAATATGGAAGACCGCCGCGGCGTATCGGGCGGGCAGGTTGCCGTAGGTGGCGGTATTATAGGTGTTATTGTGCTGCTCATTAATATGTTTATGGGGGGCGATGTATCTGTTTTAAATGATATTACAAACCAGCCATCGCAACAGGGGCAGCCTGTAGAACTTAGCGCCAGGGATAAAGAGCAGGGCGAGATGGTAAACGCCATACTGGTTGATACTGAAGATGTATGGACAAAAATATTTCAAGAAAATGGCATGAGCTATAAATACCCAAAGCTGGTATTGTTTAGAGATGGCGTGCAAACCGCCTGTGGCAGTGCATCATCTGCATCGGGGCCATTTTATTGCCCGGAAGACCAAAAGGTGTATATGGATTTAGCGTTTTTTGACGAGCTGCAGTCGCGGTACGGCGCCAAAGGTGGCGACTTTGCCGTGGCTTATGTTATCGCCCATGAAATAGGCCATCATGTGCAAACACTTATGGGTACTTCTTCTAAAGTTAGGCAGATGCAGGAACGCGGTGATGAGCGCGAAGCCAATAAACTATCTGTAGCGCTGGAGCTTCAGGCCGATTTTTATGCCGGCGTTTGGGCGCATCACGATCAAAAAATGAAGAATATACTAGAGGAAGGCGATATTGAAGAAGCCCTTAGCGCTGCGAATGCCGTGGGGGATGATGCGCTTCAGAAACGATCTCAGGGCAGGGTGGTGCCCGACTCTTTTACGCATGGCACTTCAGAACAACGTATGTACTGGTTTAAAAAAGGCTTTGAAACAGGCGATATAAAGCAGGGCGACACCTTTGCTGAACTGCAATAAATTTTACCTGAGTGGTTGCAGCTTGTCGGCTTTTTACTACATTGCATTAAAAATATAAGATGAAACTTACATACACCCTTGCTGCCCTTTTTATGTGTGCCCTTACTTTTGCACAGTGTTCCGAATGTAAATCTGTTGCTGAGGCAGAGAAAGACCCTGCCAAAGTGATTTCGCTTAAAATGAACAGCTATATGAGCGATGAGGCGTTTGAAGAATTTCCGCCTGTGATATTTAGCTTTGTAAACATTGAAGAGCTTTACCTTACCGATTTTGAATTTACCGAAATACCTGCAGCAATTGGCAAATTAACCAAACTTAAGACGCTAAGCTTTGCCGGCAACAGCCTTGAAAAACTACCGGAAGAAATTTTTGAGCTTAAAAATTTAAAGGAACTGTTGCTTAATAACAATGAGTTTAGCGATGAATATAAGGCCTATATAAAAAAGACAGCCAAAGAAAAGCTGCCTAATACAAAACTGATGATCAATTAGTTTGTTGGCGCAGATAATCAAGCGCCGCCTTGATTTTTTCGGCATGTTGCGCCTCGGCAATATAAAAGGTGCGGCTGTTGCCTGAAGGCTTGTTATCCATATCTTTATACGTGCCGTTTAAGGTCAGCCACCACTCGCTGCCCTTTTGGGTCAGGGTTATGCTTGTAATATCCTGCCACACAATGCTTGTAAACTTGCCTTCTTTTACCTTAAGTTTTTTAAGGGCGTCCTCCTTGCCTTCCAGGTAATCTTTTTCAGCAATTTTGCCTTTATAACTATGCACATAAATAGCATCTTCATACTCAAACTGCAGCATTACCGGGTCAATCCACATGCTGCCTTTCTTTTCCTGCGTAGTGGTTGTAAAATGCCCGTCTAAAAAGAACAGCGCCTCATCGGCACTGGCAAAGGCTTCCTGGGCATGTAATGTGATCCCTGAGATTAAGGTTAGGAATAGGAGTAGGATTTTCAAATTTTTTTGTTTTAGTGAGTATTCGACGAGATCAATTTAGAAACATTATCTTAAATCCCTTTGTAAATTATCTATTATATCCTCGGTACGCAATATTTCCGGATAATATAAGCTTAGCGACTCTGTTGTGACGGGAAATTCATCTATAAAATTTAAATTTTCAATGTGATGTAACGAATAGTCTCTCATTATGCTTACAAATGATTCCATATTCGTGCCCCAGTATTGTATATATTTCCCTTTTTTTACGAAAACTTCGTTTAGCAACATTTCATCATGATATAATACCCCAAATTCCAAAAATCCATCCATAGATAATTCTTTGGCGTACTGCTGGATTTTCTCCAGCAAAGAATGTTTGTCCTGGTACGCACTATAATTAGGTTCTGAATCACTATGTCCGTAAATTAGGCATACCTGCTTTGGTAGAGAAAGCACTAATGACTGAAAAAGCTTCCATAAATTATGGTTGTCAACATTGATTTCACTGAAAAAAGTAAAAGGAAGATCTGCTGTAGTATTATAGCTAATCGTGTAACCTTCAACAATATTGGCATCCTGACCTTCTAAAATATGTTTCTGAATATTTGCTTCATTAGGCACTTCATCGTTTCTGGCGAGACGAATGTTGACTGGTAATTCTAATTTTTTCATATTCTATTCCTCCTCACCATCACTATCATCCTCTACATCGCCATCAGTGCCAAACTCATAAAACGTAAATATGGAGCCACCGTATTTTTTGTTGAACGAAAAATTAGTGGTGTGTTCCATTTTGGTGTACTTGCTGTGCTCAATAACCATAATGCCGTCTTCGTTAAGCAGCTCATTTTCAAAAATAAGGCTTACCAGCTCTTCAAATTTTTGCTGTTCCATGTGGTAAGGCGGGTCGGCCACAATTACATCATATTGCGCCTTGTGCCCTTTAAGAAATTTAAACACATCGCTTTTTATGGCCGAGATGTTAAACTCAAATTCGGCAGCGGTTTGCTTTATAAATTTTATACAGCCAAAATCGCCATCAACAGCCACAATGTTTGAAGCCCCGCGCGAGCCAAACTCATAGCTCAGGTTGCCGGTTCCGCTAAACAGGTCGAGCACCTTAAGGCCCTCAAAATCAAGGCGGTTGTTAAGTATGTTGAACATCGATTCCTTGCTCATATCGGTAGTAGGGCGTACGGGCAGGTTTTTGGGCGGGCTTATCCTGCGGCCCTTGTATTTTCCTGAAATGATTCTCATGAGTTCAATAGTATAAAGTTTTGCGATGCCTCCTGTACGGTTATGCCGCAGCGGTTTGCAAGCGTTTCGGGCTCAAATAAGGCCACATTGCGCACGTATGTATAGGCTGCTTCAAAAAGCGGGCTTTCGGTTCTTACATCGCCTAAAAGCCACATTTTAATAGTTTCGGGGTTCAGCATAAGCTGTTCCAGCGTAAAGAGCAGGTAGTATAAAAAATCAGTAGGTGTGGCATAGTCAAACGAGTTGAACAGCAGCAGCTTGTTGCCGCTTACCACCACCACCTCAAAATGACCGGTTTGTATGTGCACGTACACCTGTTTTTCATCGGCATTGACAGATGCATCCAGTAGCTTTTCTACCAAAATGCTGTTGGTATTTTTATATTCAAAGCTGCCCAGGCGCTCCACCAGGTAGTTGTTTACATTCATAAGCGGTACATACACATTTGTAATGTCGTAGCTGGCCAGCTTATCAGTAGCAAAAACATCGGCTTCGAACACGCGTGTGTTGTATTGGAGGTAGCTGCCCGGATAATTTTCGTCGAACAGCGGATTGGGTACAAATGTATTAAAGCTGTTATCGTGCAGCAGCACAATATCATCATAGGGCAGTTTAAGCTCGGGGTGGTGCACAAAGGCTTTCCAGAGCTCGTCTTCCAGCGGCGTGGTTTTGCCGAATGGAATGTAGTTTAGGTTGCTTACCTGCCCACTTAGCGTATCGATTGCACAAAACGACATGCCGGTTGCCGCTATTTGCAGCGATAGCTTTTTGTAATTGCGGGCGGTAATAGTATTGTTCATGCCAAAAGTGGGTTGGGTTACAAATTTACATTTCTTTTTGTATAATACCACAGAGATGCGGGGAGGTGTTTCAGTTTAAGACACGAATTTCACCAATTTCCACGAATTTGTATTTGTAAATGTGATATGCAAGCAACACAATAATTCGTGTACATCTGTGAAATTCGTGTCTCCTTCCATAAAAATAATTCATTGTGAAATTCGTGTCGAACCTAAACCTTATCTTTGGGTACAAATTTTATACCAAATGCCTTTAATGACTCCTGCGCTGTTTTATAAAGTATTGCGGCAAAACTTTCCGTTTAGCCCCACGTTAAAGCAGGATATTTTTTTACAGAAAATTGCCGAATTTGTAGTTAACGACGGCCGCGACGACCTTTTTGTATTAAAAGGTTATGCAGGTACGGGCAAGACTACTATAATTTCTACGCTGGTAAACCACCTGCAGGAAGCCAATAAAAAATATGTACTGCTGGCGCCTACGGGCCGTGCGGCAAAGGTTATTGCGGGTTATTCGGCAAAACCGGCGCATACCATACATAAGCGCATTTATTTTCCTAAAAAGGGCAGTGGCGGCGCTATGGGCTTTACCATGCAGATAAACAAGTTTAAAAACACGGTATTTATTGTTGATGAGGCCTCTATGATAGGCGATAAGCCTACCGACAGCAAGATGTATGAAAACGGATCGTTGCTGGACGACCTTATCAGCTACGTGTATACCGGCACCAACTGCAAGCTGATACTGGTGGGTGATACCGCACAGCTGCCGCCGGTGAACTCTGACCTGAGCCCTGCGCTTGATATTGACGGGCTGGGACGCGAATATTATAAAGAGGTGCAGCATATTGAGCTTGACGAGGTAATGCGCCAGGCAGAAACATCGGGCATACTTTATAATGCTACAGAGTTAAGGGAGATACTGAAGTCGGCTTTTGTAGATACCTTTCAATTTAAATTAAAGGGTTTTAAAGATATTATCCGTCTTACTGATGGTTATGATATTCAGGATGCTATAAACATGGCGTACAGCAATTATAGCATAGAAGATACTGCTTTTATAGTGCGCAGTAACAAACGTGCCAATGCCTACAACCAGCAAATAAGGACGCGTATATTGGACAGGGAGAGCGAACTTTCTACCGGGGATTACCTGATGGTGGTTAAGAATAATTATTTTTGGCTTGATGAAAAGAGTGAAGCCGGGTTTATAGCCAACGGCGATATTATTGAGGTGCTCGAAATTTTTAGGATTGAGGAGCTGTACGGGTTTAAGTTTGCCCGTGTTAAGGTGCGCCTGATAGATTACCCCAACCAGCCGCCGCTGGAAACATATTTACTGCTGGACACCGTAACGAGTGAGTCGCCATCATTAACCTATGAGGAAAGCAACCGCCTGTATCAGGAGGTTATGGCCGATTATGAAGATGAGCCCACGCAGTTTAAACGCTTTTTAAAAATAAAGAACAACCCGCATTTTAATGCGCTTCAGGTAAAGTTTAGCTATGCCATGACGTGCCATAAAAGCCAGGGCGGCCAGTGGAACACCGTTTTTATTGAGCAGCCGTATTTGCCCGAAGGTATTGATAAAGATTATATAAGATGGCTGTATACGGCCGTTACAAGGGCCAAAGACAAGTTGTATTTGATTGGTTTTAAGGATGATGTGTTTGAGGAGTAGAGACAGGCTGCGCCTGTCTCCTATAAAGTTTTAAGACTCGAATTCCACAAATTTTCACGAATTTTATGCTGTGCCGCAAAGATTCGCATAGAAGGCACAAAGGAACACAAAGATTGAAAGTTAAACATTAATTTTAATTCCCATGCGCTTGCTCAGACTTGGAGTGAAGCTGCTCCCTCTCCTTCGGAGAGGACTGGGGAGAGGAAAAAAGATATGAAAATTATAGCCGTTATACCCGCACGATATGCCAGTACCCGTTTCCCTGCTAAACTGATGCAGGACCTGGGCGGCAAAACTGTTATTACAAGAACCTACCAGGCAGCGCTGGGCACAGGCCTGTTTGACGATGTTTTTGTGGTAACCGACAGCGACATTATTTATAATGAGATTGTTGCCAATGGCGGCAAGGCCATTATGAGCATAAAAGAGCACGAAAGTGGCTCTGACCGTATTGCCGAAGCCGTTGAAAACCTGGATGTTGACATTGTGGTTAACGTGCAGGGCGATGAGCCATTTATTAATAAAGAACCGCTGGCCGATGTGCTGGAGGTGTTTAAAAGCGATGCTGCTCATGAGGTGGATCTGGCTTCGGTAATGATGCACATAACCGACTGGGAAGATATTGAAAACCCTAACAACGTAAAGGTTATAACCGATCAAAAAGGCTTTGCACTGTATTTTTCGCGGTCTGTTATCCCGTTTCCAAGGGATAAAGAGGCAGGGGTAAAGTACATGAGGCACATTGGTATTTATGCGTTCCGTAAGCATGCGCTAATGGATTTTTACAAGCTGCCCATGCAAACCCTTGAAGCCAGCGAAAAACTGGAACAGCTGCGCTACCTTGAATATGGTAAAAAAATAAGGATGGTGGAAACCAGCCACGCAGGTATTGGTATTGATACGCCCGAGGATTTAGAGAAGGCCAGACGATTGTTGGATTCTTAGTTTGTTCGATTGTTCGATTGTTCGATTGTTCGATTGTTCGATTGTTCGATTGTTCGATTGTTCGATTGTTCGATTGTTCGATTGTTCGATTGTTCGATTGTTCGATTGTTCGATTGTTCGATTGTTCGATGAAAATGGAACGCGGATGACACGGATTTAGCGGATTTACGCGGATTTTTCATCGGGTAAGCACGTCCTTTCATTGCAAGGAGGAACGACGAAGCAATCTCATAAATTAGCGCTGCAACAATGAGATTTCTCCACTTGCTTCGCCAGTTCGGCTAAGGCCTCGGGTCGTTGCGCTCCGGTCGAAATGGAAAAACCGATCCGTGATGCTTATCAGCGCAGTTTCTTTATCGTAAATAGCTCATTATGCTCCTCAACCTTGGGATACATCCGTACTGAAAAAGCATCATCATAATGTACTTTAAAGTTCTGGTTTCTTTTAAAGTGTTCAGCAGTCAATGTCATGGTGTTGAATAAAATAAACCCATTTATATTCAGCATTTGTTTAATATGCTTTATAAAGAAATCTTCAAATAAAAAATTAGGCATTTCGGTATCTTTAAAGATGTCTATGATGATAAGGTCGTAGGTGGTGCGGCACTTTAAAACATACTCAAAGGCATCGGCAATAACAATCTCAAGGGTGGGTATTTCATTCAGGCCAAAGTAGGTGTTGGCAATGTCAATTACTTTCGGGTCAATCTCCACACCGGTAATTTTTCCTTTGTAGCTTATCTCATCTACCAGGGTTTTAATTACACTACCACCCGCTACGCCTAACACCAGCACGCTGTTAAAACTGCGTACGCGCTCAAAACCTATATAATTAAGCCCCTTACGTAAAATGCGCTGCAGGCTGCCGTAGGAGTAGTTGGTATTTTTAGAGTCGAGTACCAGTTTGCCGTTATTGAGTGTAACCTCAAGACTATGGCTTACATCAGATTTTTTTTTGGCGATGTTGACCGGTATAAAAAAGCTTATGAATTTTTTGAGCATGTTAGTTAATATCTGTTTTTTCTGACCACTGCAAGCCCTCATGCAGTTGGCTGTTGCTCAACTCAATATGAATAACCCTACGGCGGTTGTTGTTTGTGGTGCGCGATGAGCTGTGCAGCAATAATGGCTTCATAACCATTACACCGCCTGCTGGCACGTTGCAGGTAACTTCTTTCTCATTTTGCCAGTCAATGGTTTCGGGCCTATAAATGCCTTTGGCGTGAGAGCCGGCAATTACCTTTAGTGCGCCATTATCTCCGTTAGTATCGTCAAGGTGAATGCGCAGTGTAAAAATATTTTGTAGGACGGGCAGCGGAGGCTGTACCGCAAATTGGTTTTGTTTTACTGTCCAAGGGCCATAGCCTTCAACATCAGCACGTTTATCTACAGATATGGTTAAATCCTGGTGATAGGCCACAAACCAGTTCGATTCGCCAGGCTTATCAAAATAAATAGATTTCACAACAAAATAACCATTGCCAAACAGTTGATTAATAAGGTTTTTAAGGTTAGCGTTAAACACCAGGGGGAGGGTAGCGGGAATTTCTTTTAAAAATTGCCTGATAGCGAAAAGCCCGGCTGATTTTCTAAATGTTGCGCCGGTGGTATCGGCTGCTTCAATGGCTGCAATTATTTGCTGCACCTCCTGTGGGGTGTATATGTTGTTTAGTATGGTAAAACCATTTGTTTTAACCTCGTGTATAGCAGGCTCAACAAGCATAGGTGCAAATTGTAGTATGAGTTGTAAATATATAGTATTTTTACAGCCCGTTTTTTAAAGAAACATGAAAAAAATATACCAAATTATCTTTTTTAGGCTAATGGGCTGGCGGATAACCGGTTTTATAGACCCATCGGTTAAAAAGAGCGTTATTATAGTAGTTCCGCATACCAGTTGGGTAGATTTTATAACCGGTGTAATGGTGCGCGGCAGCATTGGCCTGCCAATACATTTTGTGGCCAAAAAAGAGCTGTTCCGGTTTCCGTTTGGAGGATACTTCCGGTGGATGGGTGGGGCGCCGCTGGACAGGCAAAAGAGTGATAACAAGGTAGATGCCATTGCAGCGATTTTTAAGGGCCGTGAAATTTTCAGGCTGGCTATTGCCCCTGAAGGCACCCGTAAAAAAGTAGACCGCTGGAAAACAGGATTTTATTATATAGCTTTAAAGGCAGATGTACCGGTAATTGCAGTAGCGTTTGATTATGGCAATAAAGAAGTTACTGTAGCGCAGCCCTATTATCTTACAGGAGAAATTGAAACTGACCTTAATGTACTAACTGCTACCTATACAGGCGTTGAGGGCTACATAAAGAGGTACAGTTATACGAAAGGATTAGAGCGCGAAGCCATAGGCTAAAACAATTAAGAGCAGTTTAACGATTTGTTTTGATTATTTAACAATTGACTGCCGTAATTTTACTATAGCAAAAGATTTAGCCGATAAAATAAGGATATTGTAAAAATATGCTTTTAGAAGGGTTAAAGATAATTTGTGTTTGTTTTATTGGTTAATGGCCCCGGCCCTGTTTTTAGAAACAGCCGGGGTTTTTTAATTTCCGGGTGTATAATTTTTAAAAGTTCCATCTTTATAAAATACTACAATACGCTCAATATCAATTTCTACACTAATATTTTGAGGAAGGGCAGGACTGCTCTGTTTTTCTTTTTCCACTACATTTTTTTCTACAGGCGCTTGTAAAGGTGTTACTGGTTCTGGCGATTCGTTTACGGAGAACAGATCGGGCATTTCGCGTTCCTTTTGTGTAGCAGGAGGTATAGCTTCAGGTAGGTCTATGGGCGGGGCAGGAGCAGGTGCTTGTTCTACAACCGGCGGCGGGGTGGCTTTATGCGGAAACTGTTCCTTTTTAGGAAATTCTCCTTCACCATTTAGCAGCCAGTACAGGTCGGCCTCAGGATATGCCTGTGTAATACGCATTACAAAGTCAAGGCTGGGTTTGTTACGGCCGCTCATTAAATGCGACAGGCTGGAGCGCTGCACCGTAAGTGTATCGGCGAAAGCCGAAGCTGTAATACCGTAATATTCGAACAGTATTTCGAGCCTTTTTACAAAATCTTCTATGTTTAACATTGTAACATTGTTGTTTGTTACAAATGTAAACAAATAAATTAAGCTATACAAGAGGTGTTTTAGTGTAGCGCTAACAGTTAATCAATCACATTAGAATATCTATGTTTAATCACTGATAAACAGATTTATAGTATATGTTTTATAAGAGCAATATTTAACAAGAGTTGTTAACTAAGCCTATTGTTTACAATTGTAACAAGTAGCTAATTTTAATCAGTTTACAATTGTAAAATGCGTGATGTTTACTTTTGTAACAGATATACAACTTATGAACCCAGAACCGCTGTTTACAGCCTATAAAGAAACCCGCCTGCACGGGCGTTATATTACCCTTGAACATATAGAGCCAATACTCAATACCTTAAAGAGCTATTTTGATGTTGGGATATCCGGCTACTCTGTTATGGATAAACCCCTATATAATATAACCGCCGGTACGGGTAGCATACGCATATTTATTTGGAGCCAGATGCATGGCAATGAAGGCACGACAACCAAGGCCGTATTCGACTTTTTAAGTTACTTGCAGAGCGATGAAATTTTTGCGCAGCGGCTAAAGGAGCGCTTTACCTTTTATATATTGCCTATGGTAAACCCCGACGGCGCCGAACTTTATACGCGCGAAAATGCCAACAAGGTTGACTTAAACCGTGACTCGGTAAACCTTTCGCAGCCGGAAAGCCGCATTTTGCGAAAGGTATTTGAAGACTTTAAGCCTGACTATGCCTATAATATGCACGACCAGCGCACCATATTTGGCCTTCAGGAGGGCGACGCACCTGCAAAACCTGCTACGGTATCTTTCCTGGCGCCATCTTATAATGATGCACGCGAGGTAAATGAATGCCGCCAGAAAGCTATAAATGTAATTGCCTGCATGAATGAAACGCTGCAGGACTATATACCCGGACAGGTGGGCAGATTTGACGACTCATTTAATATAAATTGTATAGGCGATATGTTTCAGTCGCTGGGTGTGCCCACGATACTTTTTGAAGCCGGGCACTACCAAAATGATTACGAAAGAGAAACAACACGTAAATTTATATTTTTTGCATTATTTTCAGGATTTTATGCGATTTACGAAAACGTTATA
>Ga0265780_10007987_pt1 | contig 12904 bp, 10 predicted proteins | sample P1T30metagenome_FD_192432 | JGI IMG/M metagenome (GOLD analysis project Ga0265780, IMG submission 192432) | Plant litter microbial communities from East Loma Ridge, Irvine, California - P1 T30 | ecosystem: Environmental > Terrestrial > Plant litter > Unclassified | place: USA: California...
CGCGCTCCGCCGCGCCGCGTTCGTCTGCTTCGTCTTTCACGCCAAGAATCTTGCGAATGAATTTTTTAATCATTGAATAATTGAAGTAAAGGCCAGCCGAGGGATTGTGCGTGCGACGTCAAAATGGCGTTCGGATTGGTGGCGACCGGGTGCGAGACGATCGACAGCAGCGGAATGTCATTGTGCGAGTCGCTGTAAAAATGGCTGCTGCCAAACGAGACGAAAGGCTGGTTCAGTTGCTCCAGCCACGCGTGCATGTGCGTGACTTTGCCGGCGCCCGACGTCGGCACGCCGCGCAGCTTGCCGGTGGGGCGGCCGGTGGCGTCTTCTTCCGGTACCGCCGCGATCAGGTGCTCGACCTGGAACGCGCGCGCGATGGGCGCCGTGACAAACCGGTTGGTGGCCGTGATGATGGCCACCAGGTCGCCGGCGTCGCGGTGCCGCTGCACCAGCGCCAGCGCTTCCGGGCGAATGTTCGGCGTGATGACCTCTTCCATGAAGCGCGCGTGCATCGCGTCCAGCTCGGGCCGGGTGTATTGCGCCAGCGTGCCCAGCGCGAACTCGAGATACTCCACGGGATCGAGCGTGCCAGCCTGGTACTGGGCGAAGAAATCGTCGTTGCGGCGCTTGAAGGCGGCAGCGTCGACGTGGCCGTGGCGCACCAGGAATTCGCCCCATTCGTGGTCGGAGTCGATGGGCAGCAGCGTGTGGTCGAGGTCGAACAAGGCCAGCTTGTTGGAGATGCCGGTCATGCTTTCGGCTCCTGCGATTCCTGCAGCAGCAGGTCGCGCAGCAGCGGTAGCGTTACCGGACGTTGTGTTTCAAGGGAGTACTGGTCAAGCGCATCTAGCATGGTCGAGAGGGAGCGCATGTCGCGCTTGAAATGAGACAGCAGGTAAGGTAACACGCTTGCCGAGAGCGTCAAGCCGCGCGCTTCGGCAGCGTGCGTCAGGGCGGCGATCTTCTCGTCGTCGGACAGGCCGTGGATCTGGTAAATCAGGCCCCAGCCCATGCGTGTGCGCAGGTCTTCGCGCACAGCCAGCACGGCTGGCGGCACCGGGCCGGTGCTGACCATGTAGGCCTGGTGTTCGCGAATCTGGTTGAACAGGGCGAAGGCGCCGATCTGCGCGTCGGCGGACAGCTTGGCGCAGTCGTCGAGCAGGTACAGGGAGACGTCGGGCGAATAGACGAAGTCGGCCTCAACTGCGCTGGCGGCCGCGATATAGCGCGCGTCGGCAGTGGCGGCAAGGCCTTGCAGCAGGTGTGTCTTGCCAGCGCCGGTGTCGCCCCACAGGTAGGCGAAATGCTCGCGCGAGGCGCGCTGCGCGAACTGGTGCATCAGGTGCGCCAGCTCGGCATTGGCCCCCACCTCGAACGTATCGAGGCTGCGCGCCGGCTCGGCGCCGAGATCGAGCACCAGCTGTTTCATGGCGAGCATCTCAATGGTGGAAAATCTTGTGCATCAAGCATTATAGAAGCTGCTGCGCAAATAATGGTGTCTGAGGTGCCGAAACGCCACCATCAGCACGGCCGATGCGGGGAGCGCCAGCAACACGCCGACAAAACCGAACAGCTGGCCGAACGCGAGCAAGGCGAAAATCACGGCCAGTGGATTGAGGCCGATGCGCTCGCCCACCAGCCGGGGCGTCAGGAAAAAGCCTTCCAGCACTTGCCCGGCGCCGTAGATGAATGCGACCCAGAGCAGGCCCGACCAGTCGGGAAACTGCAGCATCGCGGCAATCAGCGCCAGCGCCAGGCCCAGTCCGAAGCCGAGGTAGGGGATGAACACGAGGATGCCGGTCAGGATGCCGACCGGCAGCGCCACGTCGAGTTTCAGCATCGACAGCGCCACCGAGTAATACAGCGCCAGCACCAGCATCACCAGCAACTGGCCGCGCAGGTATTGCGCCAGCAGGACATTGACTTCGTGCCCGGCCGCCACGGCCTGCGCCGCGAAACGCCGCGGCACGGCGTTGCCGACCTGGCCCAGCAGCCGGTGCCAGTCCAGCAATAAATAAAACAGCACGACCGGGATCAGGATCAGCGTGGCGGCCCAGCCGAGCAGGGCGCTGCCGCCGATGCGCGCCGACGCCAGCACGGTGGACCAGATCTCATCGCCGCTGCCGGAAAACTGCGCGGCCAGCAGGTTGCGAATGCCGCTGCCGTCAAGCTTGACGCGGATGCCGTAGCTGGCCAGGCGCGGGGTGAGGAGCGCGTCGAGGCGCGCCAGGAATATGGGGAATTGCGCCTGCAGCAACGGGATTTCCGTGGTCAGCACGGGAATGACGATCAGCACCAGCGCGGTGGCTGCCGCCAGGAACAGGATCATCACGACCACCACGGCCAGCGCACGCGGCATGCGCCAGCGGCCAATTTGCAGGCGGCAGAAATAATCGACGCCCCCGCCCAATGCATACGCGATGATGGCTGCGGCAATGAACGGCGTGAGGACGGGGCCGAGGGCATACAGTAAAACGAAGAAGGCAAGCCAGACCAGACACCAGAAAGCGGTTTGTTTTTGTTCCGCTGTGAAAGGAAATGGCATGAAGTTGGGGATGATCCGGGCTGGTTTGATAAAATAGCGGATTGACCAGTGGACCGCGTTGCCACCGTCCGCCTCGCAGTCTCATTTCATTCTCATTCATTCTACCGCGCTAGCCGTAAAACTACCGCCAAAAGCCACCATGACCCAACCATCTAATGTTTCCCTCTCCTACCGCGACGCCGGTGTCGATATCGATGCGGGCGACGCCCTGGTCGAAGCGATCAAACCGTTTGCCAAGCGCACGATGCGCGAAGGCGTCATGGGGGGCATCGGCGGCTTCGGCGCGCTGTTCGAAATCAGCAAGAAGTACAAGGAGCCAGTGCTGGTATCCGGCACCGATGGCGTGGGCACCAAGCTGCGCCTCGCGTTCGAGCTGAACCGTCACGACACGGTCGGCATCGACCTGGTCGCGATGAGCGTCAATGACATCCTGGTGCAGGGCGCCGAGCCGCTGTTCTTCCTCGACTACTTCGCCTGCGGCAAGCTGGACGTGCCAACTGCTACTGCTGTCGTGAAAGGCATCGCGCAGGGCTGCGAGCAGGCTGGCTGCGCACTGATCGGTGGCGAAACCGCCGAGATGCCAAGCATGTACCCTGCTGGCGAATACGACCTGGCCGGCTTCGCGGTGGGCGCGGTGGAAAAATCGCAGATTATCGACGGCACGAAAATCATTCCGGGCGACGTCGTGCTGGGCCTGGCGTCGTCGGGCGTGCACTCGAACGGTTACTCGCTGGTGCGCAAGATCATCGAAGTGGCCAAGCCAGACCTGGAAGGCGACTTCCACGGCCGCAAATTGAGCGACGTGCTGATGGAGCCAACGCGCATCTACGTGAAACCACTGCTGGCGCTGATGGCGTCGATGGAAGTCAAGGGCATGGTCCACATCACCGGCGGTGGCCTGGTGGAAAACGTGCCGCGCGTGCTGCAGCCTGGCCTCACCGCCGAGCTCGATTCGAAGGCGTGGACGATGCCGCCGCTGTTCCAGTGGCTGCAGCAGCATGGCGGCGTGGCCGATGCGGAGATGCACCGCGTGTTCAACTGCGGCATCGGAATGATCGTCATCGTGTCGAAAGAAAACGCCGACGCGGCGCAGGCGCAGTTGCAGGCAGCGGGCGAAAACGTGTCGCGCATTGGCGTCATCCGCACGCAGGTGGAAGGCGAGCACCCGACCATCGTCGTGTAATTCCGCTCGCAATGTGATACAAAAAATGGCGCCTCGTGCGCCATTTTGCATCATGTCCCCGGTATTGTGCAGTCGCGCCGGCGAGACAGTCTGGTGGTGAAGCCGTGCGCCGCTTGCGTGCGCGCGCCGGCAGTTTTAAGGTAGATGCGTTCGCGGCCAGGGGCTTCGCTTGCAATGCGCTCGCTTCGCCACATGCCGCGCAAATAACACGCTCAGTTACACGCTCAGAGACGCAATATCTTCGCCACTGCCGGGCTGCGCAGCCGCGCGGTTTCCGGCAGCCCGGCGCCCACCAGCGGCCGCAAATAATCGATGAACGCCGGCGTGACATCGTTGCCGGCATCATTGATGAACACGTCTTCCATCACGCGTGTCTTGCCCGCCACTTCACCGAGCGGGATCAGCTTGTACTGCACCGCGTAATGGCCGCTGCGCTGGATGGCAATCGAGCCGTCCTTCCCGCCCCACAGCGCAAACTGGACTGCCTGCTCGCCAACTTCGCGCGCTTCCCGCTGGTCGACGTCCGACACGCAGCCAAGGAACGAGCGCTGCAGATAGCCGAAGGTGTCGCCGCGCACGCGCTTGATGCCGAGGCCCGCCTTGATTTCATCGCACAGCAAATCGGCCAGCGCGCCGGTGCCGGACAGCTGCACGTTGCCGTGCGCATCGCGCTCGACTTCTTTCGCCAGCAGGCTGGCAATGGCCGTCCCGGACGCATCGTGGATGCCTTCCGACACCGCCACCACGCAGCGGCCGTGCTTGTCGTACACGGCGCGCACATCGGCCAGGAAACGGGCCATGTCGAACGTGCGCTCGGGCAGGTAGACCAGGTGCGGGCCATCGTCAGGGAAGCTGCGGCCGAGCGCGGCTGCGGCAGTGAGGAAGCCGGCGTGGCGGCCCATGACAACGCCCACATAAATGCCCGGCAGCGACGCGTTGTCGAGATTGGCGCCGGCAAAGGCTTGCGCGACAAAACGGGCGGCGGACGGGTAGCCGGGCGTGTGGTCGCTGCCGACCAGGTCGTTGTCGATGGTTTTCGGGATGTGGATGCAGCGCAGCGGGTAACTGGCGGCGGTGGCGTGTTCGCTGACGATGCGCACCGTGTCCGACGAATCGTTGCCGCCGATGTAGAAGAAATGCGAGATGCCGTGTGCGCGCAGGGCGTCGAAAATGCGGGCGCAGTAGGCGGCGTCGGGCTTGTCGCGGGTCGAGCCCAGAGCTGAGCTTGGCGTGGCGGCAACGCGTTCGAGGTTGGCGGTGGTCTCAAAGCTGAGGTCGACGAAATCCTCGTCGACGATGCCGCGCACGCCGTGGCGGGCGCCATAAATGCAGCCCAGTTCCGGCATCCGGCTGGCCGCCAGCACCACGCCGGCCAGCGACTGGTTGATGACGGCGGTGGGGCCGCCTCCCTGGGCGACTAGCACTCTGCGTGGCGTGGACATGGGCGGCGCCCTCCGTGATGGTGATGCGCCAGCTTACTCCCGCTGCTGCCCCGGACCGATATTTTTGTTCAGAAATTTTTCGACGCGGGTCCAGAAATCGATATTATTTTTAGGCAGGTACCAGCCATGGCCTTCGCTGTCGTACTGAATCCATTCGACGTCCTTGTTGGTTTGCTGAACCTTTTCGTAAAACAATTTGCCTTGTGCCATAGGCACGCGGCGATCAGCGCCGCCGTAGGCCAGCAGCAGCGGCTGCGTGATGCGCGCCGCCTGTTCGATCGGCGACGTCGCCTTCAGCTGCGCCGCATCCTTGACGCGGTCGCCAATGAGGCGCGGCATGGCATATTTTTTCCACTCGTCGCTGAAATCCGATTCCGAGTTCCAGGTGTCGGTGTACATCAGGTTGATGTCGGTGACGCCCACCCACTCCACGCCGCATTTGTACAGGGTGGGATCGTTAACCAGGCCCATCAGTACCGCATAGCCGCCGTAGCTGGCGCCGGCAATGCAGACCCTGTTCGCGTCGGCATAGCCCTTAGCGATGGCCCATTTGGCGCCGTCGGCAATATCGTCCTGCATCGCCAGGCCCCATTGCTTGAAGCCTGCCTTGAAATGCTTGTAGCCAAGGCCGGTGGTGCCGCGGAAATGCGGCTCGAGCACCGCGTAGCCGCGCGTTGCGAGGAACTGGCTCTCGCGATTCCAGCCCCAGGTCGGGCCGTCCACGTACGGGCCGCCGTGCACGAGCACGACCATCGGCAGGTTCTTGTGCGCGCCGCCCGGCGGCAAGGTCAGCAGTGCCGGAATCGTCAGGCCGTCCCGGGCCTTGTAGCGGACCATTTCCTGGCGGCCCATCAGCGCAGGATCGATGGCGCCCTGGCTATTGCCGATCGGGTTGATCTGGCCGGTCTGGCTATTGAACAGGCTATAGCGCAGCGGGACGCGGTCCGAGAAAGATTCCACCAGCACATTCGTGGCGCCGGGCTCCACTGCGGGCGTCAGCATGTTGATCATGCCGGGCAGGGCCTGGTCGACCTTTTTTTGCATCGCCTGCATGGCGGGATCGAACCAGGCGCTGGTGCGCGCGTCGGTCTTCATCGTCACGCCGAGGAGCTTGTTCCGGTTGCGCACCAGATCGCCATTGAAATCGTAGCCCGGTGCATCGACCAGCGCGTCCGGATCGGCTTTGCCGGTCGTAAAGTTAAAACGGTGCAGGCCGGTCGTACCGCCAGGACCGGTGACCGTGACGTACAACGCACCGTCGGGCCCGAAACCTACCGGTTGAAAGCCGTCACGCTGTTCACCATAGACGTCGAAGGTGGCAAGGGTGCGCCATGCATCGGTGGCGGGATCGCGATACCAGATGGTCTCGGTGCCGTGTTCGACGGCGGTTGCCAGGCGCGGCTCGCCTTTCTGGTCGAGCATCCAGTTGTGCACGGCGCCGGGACGGCGGACCACCTCCGACCTGCCGGTCACAGTGTCCAGGCGCAGCAGGTTGACGTACTCAAGGTTGTTGCCGAAGCCGCGGTTGCCGGTTTCCGGACTGGCGACATAGATCGCGTCCGAATCCTGCGCGCCTGGCGCCATCATGTACGTGTGCCATGGCAGGGTTTTTCGGGAAATCATGCTCGACTCGCGCACCATCGGCGCAGTACGCTCGGCCAGCTGGACGCTCTTCGTGCCATCGCGGTTGACGGCGTACAGGCCCTGCGCGACCCTGCGGTCGCCCTGGGCCCTGCGCTTGTCGTGGAGCGTATAAACCAGACGTTCATTATTGACCCACTGGAAGTCGCCAATATCGTCGTCGGCGAAACCGGCAGCAATGCTTGCGGCCAGTGTATCGAGCGTGATGACGGCCATCGCATCGTGGCCGGATTTCTCGATGACGCGCACGGCCAGATATTTGCCGTCCGGGGACAGCTCGGCGCCGCTGTAACTGGCGTGGGCAAAGAAGGCGCTGATCGGCGCGACCTTCGTGCCCTCGGCCTGGGCGCTGGTGAAGCTCGCAGTGCTGAGCAGCATGACAAACGTGGTGCAAAGGGTGGTACGGAGCGCGGTGCGGAAGGTGGTGCAATACAGCATGTCAGTTCCTCGATGGTTTGGTCACCGAGCTTGCCTTATCAATAGTTTTTAATCGACAACACTTTTGTAAATTGTTGGCTACAAACATCACTCTGGCGCGCGCAGGTGGGCCAGCAATCCCTGCGTCGCCGGGTCCGGCGCCCGCGTCAGCAAACTGGCCACCACCAGGGCCAGCATCCCGGCCGGCACGCCAAAGACGCCAGCGGAAATCGGCGCGATGTGAAACCACTGCGCCGCCGCGTTGCCGCCGAGGATGGGGTTGGTATGCAGCATGTAAAACACGCAGACCAGAAACCCGGTGAGCATGCCGGCCATGGCGCCGATGTGGTTGGCGCGCTTCCAGAACACGCCCAGCGCCAGGGCCGGGAACAGCAGCGACGCGGCCAGCGAAAAGGCTGCGCCCACCACCGACAGGATATCGGCCGGCTTTTGCGAGGCGGCGTAGGCGGCAATGAACGCCACCGCCAGCAGCAGCAATTTGGAAATCGTCACGCGCTTTTGCGTCGACGCCTGCGGATCGACCATCTTGTAGTACACATCGTGCGACAGCGCGTTCGAGATTGCCAGCAGCAGGCCATCGGCAGTGGACAATGCCGCGGCCAGGCCGCCGGCCGCCACCAGGCCGGAAATCACATACGGCAAGCCGCCGATTTCCGGCGTGGCCAGCACCAGCACGTCGCCGTCGATGGCAATTTCAGCCAGTTGCACGATGCCGTCGCCGTTGATGTCGACAATGCTGATCAAAGGATTGATTTTATCTACATTGGCCCAGTAGGAAATCCAGTTGGGCAAGGCTGAATAATAGCTGCCGACCAGGTGGGTATAGATGTCGTATTTCGCCAGCACGGCCAGTGCGGGAATGGTCAGGTAAATCAGCAGGATGAAGAACAGTGTCCAGAATACGGATTGGCGGCTGGCGCGCACCGAGGGCGTCGTGTACGAGCGCATCAGGATGTGCGGCAGCGCCGCCGTGCCCAGCATCAGGCACAGCACCAGCGCCAGGAAATTGTTGCGGCGGATATCGGACGCGGCGCGGTCGGGGCCAGGAAAGGGCGTGGCATGCGCTTCCGGAACAGCGGCGCGCAGCAGGTTGGCGTCGCGCTGCTCGCGCCACAGCCGCGCCGCGTCAAGCGGGGTCTTCGGATACGCAATCAGCGCGCGCTCGGCCACGCGCAACTCCGACAGCGAACCATTGCGCATGCGTACCGCGTCAAGCTGGCGCTGGGCTTCGCGCCGGCCTGCATCCCACGAGGCCGGCAGCGCCGCCAGCCTGGCCGTGAACGCGTCGGCGCGCTGCCTGAAGCGCTGGCGCACATCGATTTCGCTGGGGTCATGGAGCAGCTGCGTCTCGCGCGCCGCCAGCTTGGGCATCACGGCGCCGTACGCAATTTGCGGCACGGGATTATCGGCCAGCTTCACCGACAGCCACATGGCCGGGATCAAAAACGCCACCAGGATGATGATGTACTGCGCCACCTGCGTCCACGTGATGGCGCGCATGCCGCCCAGGAACGAGCAGACCAGGATGCTGGCCAGGCCGAGGAAAATCCCCACCGAAAAATCCACGCCGGTGAAGCGAGAAGCAATCAGCCCGACCGCGTAAATCTGTGCCACCACGTAGGTGAACGAGACGATGATCGTGGCGCCGACAGCCATTGCGCGCACCGGCCCGCCGCGTCCGCCCGCGCCGCCGCCGTAGCGCGCCGCGAGGAAATCGGGGATGGTGAATTGCGCCGATTTGCGCAAGTATGGGGCGATCAGCAGGGCCACCAGGCAATAGCCGCCGGTCCAGCCCATGATGTAGGCGAGGCCGTCGAAACCGTGCAGGTACAGGCCGCCTGCAAGACTGATGAAACTGGCGGCGGAAATCCAGTCGGCCGCGGTGGCCATGCCATTGAACAGCGCCGGCACGCGCCGCCCGGCGACATAGTATTCAGTGACGTTCGACGTACGGCTGATGACGCCGATGGTGGCGTACAGCACGATGGTGGCAAACATGAACAGGTAGCCGATCCAGACGCGCGACATCCCTTCTTTTTCCAGCACGGCGAGGGCAAACAGGAATGCGCCGAAGCACGCGGTGAACCACAGGTAATAACGGCTGAGTTTGCCGAAGTAGCGTTGCGCCTTGGTCATGCCGCGCCGTCCAGTGCTGTTGCATAGCGCTGGTCGGCGCGCCGCATCACCCAAGCATAAGCGCCAATCACGGCCAGGTAGACCAGCGACGCGCCCTGCGCTGCCATGTAGAACGACAGTGGCCAGCCCCAGAGGGACAGGTTCTGCAAGTCGCGTGCGAACCAGACCGCGCCGAACGTCGTGGCCAGCCACAGCGTGAGCAGTGAAGCTGTCACGCGCCGCGTGGTGCGCCAGTGGCTGGCACGGGCGGCAAGCAGGCGGGCGCGCCGGTCGGCGGGGGTGTCGATTGGTTCAGGCATCGTCGTCGCGGGGAACTGGTGGGGGAAAGGTCAGCCGGAACAGGCTGCCGGGAAATTTCTTGTTGGTGCTGCGTGGATTGTCGAACAGGTCGATTTCAGCATTGTGCTGGTGGGCCACTTCGCGCACGATCGCCAGGCCGAGGCCGCTGCCCGGCGCACCGCTGCCGAGGATGCGGTAAAAGCGCTCGAAGATGCGGCCGCGTTCGCCCGGTGCAATGCCGGGGCCGGTGTCTTCGACTTCCAGCAGGATGTCGTCGTCGTGCCGGCGCACGCGCACCGTGACGCTGCCGTCGGCCGGCGTGTAGCGTAGCGCGTTGTCGATCAGGTTCGACAGCAGCTCGTGCAGCATCAGTGCGTTGGCGGCAATGATCAATTGCCCAGCGGGTGCTTCGTATCCCAGGTCGATGTGTTTGGAGAACGATGCGGGCACCCATTCCTGCACAGTGGCGCGGGCAAGGGTGGCGAGGTCGATTTCGTCGAACGCCAGGCCGGCGTGCGGCTGGTGCTCGGCCCGGGCCAGGGCGAGCAGCTGGTTGACCAGGCGCGTGGCCGATTCGCTGCTGGTGGCCAACTGCTCCAGCGAGCGGTGAATCTCCCCGGCGTCGACCTGGCGCAGCGCCAGTTCGGACTGCATGCGCATGCCGGCCAGCGGGGTTTTCATCTGGTGGGCGGCGTCGGCAATAAAACGCTTCTGCATGTCGATGGTCTGTTCCAGGCGCGCCAGCATGTCGTTGAACGAACCGACCAGTGGAGAAATTTCTTCGGGCACCAGGCGCGCATCGATGGGAGACAAATCGTCCGGGCGGCGGGTGCGGATGCGCTCCTGCAATTCCGCCAGCGGTGAGAGACCGCGCGACAGCGCAAACCAGACCAGCGCCAGGATCACCGGCAAGATAATGAACTGCGGCAGGATCACGCCCTTGATGATTTCATTGGCCAGGCCGGCGCGCTTGTCCAGCGTTTCGGCCACCTGCACCAGCGCGCTGCGCGAGTCGACCTCGTTGCCTTCGGCCAAAGGCTGCAACGTGACCCATGAGTACGCCACGCGCACCTGCGCGCCATGCATGGTCGCGTTGCGAAAGTGCACGGCGCCGCTCGGGTAGCGCTCTTCGTCGGCGGGGGCGGGCAGATCGCGGTCGCCGTCGACATGTTCCCCGCGCGGGCCCGTGACCTGGAAATACACATTGTCGACATCGTCGGCGCGCAGAATGTCGCGCGCGCTGCCAGGCAGGCGGGCAGTGACTTTACCGTTCACTTCATGGACTTGCTGGGCCAGCACCGTGACGCTGTCTTCCAGCGCATGGTCGAACGGCTGGTTAGCGATCGATTTGGCCACCAGGTACGTGATGGCAATGCTCATCGGCCACAGCAGCAGCAGCGGGGCCAGCATCCAGTCGAGGATCTCGCCAAACAGCGAGTGCTGCATGCTCTCGTCGGGCGCCGGGTTGGGCGGCTGGTAGCGTTCTTCCGGCGCCAGGCCAGCGTCCTCGTTCACTTGGTGGCGTGCAGGGCGTCAGCGCCGGGGACGCGCGCCGGATCGACGAATTTTTCCAGGCAGTAGCCAAGGCCGCGCACGGTGGCGATGCGCACGCCGCCGACTTCGATTTTCTTGCGCAGCCGGTGCACATAGACTTCGATGGCGTTGTTCGATACTTCCTCGCCCCATTCGCAAAGGTGGTCGACCAGTTGCTCTTTCGAGACGAGGCGCCCGCTGCGCGCCAGCAGGATTTCCAGCAGGCCGAGTTCGCGCGCCGACAGGTCGAGCATCTGCTCGTTGATGTACGCCGAGCGCCCGACCTGGTCGTAGGCCAGCGGGCCATGGCGGATAACGGTGGGTCCGCCGCCGGCGCCGCGCCGGGTGAGCGCCCGCACGCGCGCCTCAAGCTCCGACAGCGCAAACGGTTTGGCCATGTAATCGTCGGCGCCGAGGTCGAGGCCATTGACGCGCTGCTCGATCGAATCGGCGGCGGTGAGGATCAGCACCGGCAGCAGCGACGCACGGGCGCGTAGGCGGCGCAGCACTTCCAGGCCCGGCAGGCGGGGCAGGCCGAGGTCGAGGATCAGCAAGTCGAACTCCTGCGTCGAGAGCGCGTTGTCGGCGTCGGCGCCGTTTTTGACGCAGTCGATGGCGTAGCCCGACTGGCGCAAGGAGCGCGTCAGTCCATCGGCAAGTACGCTATCATCTTCGGCAAGCAAAATTCGCATCGTGTCTCCTGCTGATCAAACCCCGTTATGCATATTGTGTTTCATCTTCCGCAACATAGCGAGCTTTTGTCAACCGGCCAACCTCCCGTCAAATACCGCTTGCCAAAACCACTGGTTTTTTATACAGTAGTGGGTATTGAATTCGGGCGCATCCTCCCTACATAGGCATCTCCGATACTGAAAGAAGACAATGGACGATAAAAAAACCAACCTCAACGTGGCTGAAAAGGGCAAAGCCCTGGCCGCGGCCCTGGCGCAGATCGAAAAGCAGTTCGGCAAGGGTTCCGTGATGCGCATGGATGCCAACGCGCCTGTCGAAGAAGTGCAAACCGTGTCCACCGGCTCGTTGGGCCTGGATATCGCGTTGGGCGTCGGCGGCTTGCCACGTGGCCGGATCGTCGAGATCTACGGCCCGGAGTCGTCGGGTAAAACCACGCTCACGCTGCAAACCATCGCGCAAATGCAAAAGCTGGGCGGCACCTGCGCGTTTATCGATGCCGAGCACGCGCTTGACGTCGGCTACGCTCAAAAGCTGGGCATCAACCTGTCGGACCTGCTCATTTCGCAGCCGGACACGGGTGAGCAAGCGCTGGAAATCACCGATGCGCTGGTGCGCTCCGGTTCCGTCGACCTGGTCGTCATCGACTCGGTGGCCGCGCTCACGCCACGCGCCGAAATCGAAGGCGACATGGGCGATTCGCTGCCAGGCTTGCAGGCCCGCCTGATGTCGCAAGCGCTGCGTAAACTCACTGGTTCGATCAACCGCACCAACACCCTGGTGATCTTCATCAACCAGATCCGCATGAAGATCGGCGTCATGTTCGGCAGCCCGGAAACCACCACCGGTGGTAACGCGCTCAAGTTCTACGCGTCCGTGCGCCTGGATATTCGCCGTACCGGCTCCATCAAGTCGGGCGACGAAGTCATTGGTAACGAAACCAAGGTCAAGGTCGTCAAAAACAAAATCGCGCCACCGTTCAAGGAAGCGCACTTCGACATCCTGTATGGCGAAGGC
>Ga0265780_10007989_pt1 | contig 12903 bp, 13 predicted proteins | sample P1T30metagenome_FD_192432 | JGI IMG/M metagenome (GOLD analysis project Ga0265780, IMG submission 192432) | Plant litter microbial communities from East Loma Ridge, Irvine, California - P1 T30 | ecosystem: Environmental > Terrestrial > Plant litter > Unclassified | place: USA: California...
GTTTCGGAAACCATGTTGGCCCACAGGCGGGAATCAAGAAGGTAATAGCGCTCATACCAATGTTCTCGAGGTTGTGTCTGGATAGAACGTATGTCAGGCAGTTTTTTGTCCTGGTCGAGTCAGCATCATTTTTGTTGAGCGGTAACATCGCTCGCCACATACCTCCACCTGCTTCATATAGTGTATATGTTCTTCCTGATCACTCGTCTTCAGAGACTCTCTAATCGGAAACGATGGCCCATAGAAGCTCATGCCAATATGTCCCGTCAACTGATGCCGCGTTGATAAGATACTTTTCTCACAGCTAGCCTTTGATTGCAAACGATGGCCCTATGTCTGAACTACTGATCGGGGTTCCTTCCGTTGCAAGGATGTGTGTGGTCTCAGTTGGTAAAATAGAGCAAAGAGAAGGTGTGATCTATGTCCAGGGACGCACGATGAGATGTGACATGCGCTTACCTCTAGGCGCTTGTGGTATGACTTAAAGCGCAGGCCCATGATATTTTCGAAAGAAGGCCGCAGCGAGTAATGACATCCCTCGATTTGGCGTGACACAATACGAAACCCACGCTTTGCGTCACATCCCCTCAGTGTGGGATGTCATCCCGGTTTGGACGGATGAAGAGCTTATCAAACACTTGAGACACTGAAGTGCACCTTGCCACAGCGAATAGCTGGTTGCGGGATAACTCATGCTAGTCAACATGTTTGACGCAGCTGTCTGTACTACATTCACGCCCTCCACATGCTTACGCTCACCGTTCATACCTGCGTTACCACACACTAATGACTTCACCGACCCATACTTTTGTCTATAGGTAGCTAAATATACTACAAGCTACTCTGATGAGTCTGAAGCTGTATGCACTCACGATCCGTCGTGTGTGACAAGTATTCCCTCAGAAGTCAGCTCAGTACAAAGACAAGGCCTTAACGTACAGTACTTTGCAGGTTCGGCTTGATCCTGGCGCACTTGTGAAGTTGCATAGGAGCCAATAGGACGTCACGGTTGCATTCTCCGACAGATGAAGAACAAGCGATACTGGTCATCAGAGAGAGTTTGCGCAATCAAGCCGATACTGCAAGCTCCTGTAGCGCCAGCGGCTCAGTCGAACACGTGCAACTCTTTGGAGCCCAGTCTGCGGCGCCACTACAATAAAACGCTAGATTTCTTCACAAAAGCCTGTGCGCCTGCAGTCAAGTTAGCGCATGTATCTATGCCAATGTACAATTCTCCCAAGCGAGCATCAGGGCGTGGCGGGTAGCTCCAGCTGAGCGACAATGACGTCCGACGCGGAGATTACACGACGGGGAATTACGAAGATGGCATGGGTCTCACTCGTCTCGGCCGAGACTTGATCGGCTCGGTATGGAGTCCTGCCCGACGTGCATGCTATATGGAAGCCATGTATAGCATCTAGTTGGAGTGCAGTGAAGCATACAACTCGAATGCGTGGAAATTATGGCAGTGACGTCAAGAATCTCCGTGAATTTTCCCAGACTTTCCGTTGGTACTCTCGCTAAGAGGCCAAAACTCAATCAGCACTATGTTGCCGCTCGGAACCGTCGGAAAGACAAGCTGTGGCAGTATGTCCTACCGCTTGATCCCAGAGACACAATTGTCGCAGGCTGACGCTCGACAGGTCTCGTGGGATCTCTCACGAAGAGGCCCACGCTATCTGGAACTGTAACTTCTCCTTGTTTACAGCCATCATGGTTCCTTCCGCGAAACAAGAGCTAGTTTTCATTCTCGACGAGTTCATGGAATGGGTCTTCAGGTTCGACGATATGTTCGACAATGGTGATTTGCGCAGCGACTATGATGCCGCTAAGATCGTTATCGACTATCTAATCTCGAAGTGCGAAAAAGATGCGGACGTGGCACTTCCCACTGACGCGCATGTAAAGGCGGCGATAGAGATCGCCCGCCTGCATGAGCCCATCCATGAGGCCATCAAAGCCCGTTCAACTCCAGGTAAGCCCCCAAAAGCACAGGCGTTTTCCCCACATCACGCAGAGTCGACCTTTGCCTTGCTGACGTGAGCTGAGTGATAGGCATCGAACGTCGTTACGTCAGATACATTCGCGATTACTGTGAAGGCACTCTGGCACAGGTGCAGCAGGCGCGACAAGTTGAGACTGGCCGGTCCTTGGGGTTTGCGAAAGTCCTTGACCAAAGACGCCAATCAGTGTGCGTCGGCACACTTTTCGCCTTGGTCGAGCTTGGGCACCAAATTGATCTTCCCGATCATGCTTTCGAAGACGACGATGTCCGTCGTGTGGAGCTCCTGGGTATTGAGATAACCTTACTCCACAACGACCTACTATCGTACTGCAAAGAAGAGACGGAGCGTGTTCCCCATAATACTGTGATAGCTTGCAGGCTGGAAGGTATGGGTGCTCAGGAAGCTGTATCGTTCGTCGCGAATGAGGCCTACCAAAGAATGGTAGAAATCAACATCGCCGTCTCACAATTGGAACAAAAGCGATGTAACTACCGGAACGAATTGCTTCAATACTTGGAAGGCATCCTTGACGTCACCAAGGCTAACCTGTATTGGAGCTTGGAATCGGGGAGGTTTTTTTCGGATGCACAGAAGGTGCAGCTTGAGAGAGATAGTACGATTGATGTTTCTCAAAAGATGGAAATAGGGGCAGTGGCTGCACTGAGTTGATGTGAAGATGTCGGGAGCGAACTGAAGTTGAAGAACCTACTCCCACCTATGTGCCACGTACAAATGATTCCATATCACACAATTTTTGGCCCGCATGATTATCAACAAACGATTACATCGGAAAAGGGCTGCTTTCGAGCTTCCAAGTCGCCTGATCGTTGATTTGTCTTGTTGCGGAGCGAACCTTTGATTACATCATCAGTAGATTCCCGCTTGTCGACTTGCCATGGGGCCGTGTGGTATTTTTTCGTTTACCTGAAGTCACGATTTCACGTTCGTGCGTGACGCAGCGAGCGGGGAGGGATAAGCCCTTAACAGATATCCTCGCTACACTTCAGACAGATCGTCACACAGCACGCATATTTTTGTTGTGATCACCAACTTCGAAAGGCTGCTCATGTTGGACGACACCAGCAGACCGTCAATCAGGTGAGCGTGTATCTCATTGTGGATGGACGTCAGGCTCTCAAAAGGGACTCTTAAGAAGCTCTCGCTAAGTAGTATTCATTGCGAACGTATAGCAGCGTTGTCTCGTATTATGATCCGTCACCACCTCTGGAGTCTGATATGCCTGGCCTTGTTAGTATCCTGGGCGTTTTTTTGTCTGTGGAGTTCACTCGACAGGGTAACAACTCGTCGGCAGTGTTTGTAGGGAACAGCGCTGCAGGGTTTGATGATTGATGTTTACGGTGTTTCTGCCCAGGTAGCCAAGGCAAATAAACACAGGGCGATACAAGTAGGAACGATTGATGGTGGAATTTGTACTCCCTGATTCGATTATGTATTCACATGATAGATAGAGGGTTGTAACACCGCCCTCGAAATTACTGTATTTAGGACTGGGTGCTACGCAGTGACAAGTGTACAGATGAGAGCGAAATGACCGATACGGGGCTTGGGAGAGAGAAGCGACCTAGAATTCCACCATCATTACAGGCGTGGACACGTTTACTACCTTGATACTAAGATGTATAAAGAGTCTTTCGAGCTCTATCCCTATTGTGAACGAAACAACTGGATACCGTTACGAGAAGAAAGGGCAAACCATGTGACGCATCCCTTTTGTCCAATTATACACATGGCAGCGATGAGTTTTGTTCAACTTCTTCCAAAGCTTTCCTCTACTTTGACTCTTATCGAAACAGAGCGAAGCCAGCACCGAAGAGCGCAATGAGGACAGCGCTCTTACCTTCGCTACTGAATTGAACTGCAAGGCCAGCATACAGTGGGGAAGTCGTGGGGTCTACAGTCGGGGCGGTAGGGAGTGTGTATGTAGTGTTCGTTGGATCGCCGGAACATGAAGTCCTGTCGCCATTGCTATCGCTGTTGCTGGACGCTGAAAAGCTTTCAGGGAAAGAAGCCGATGCTGAAGTCGAAGCCAAAGCCGAAGCAAGGGTAGAACTATACATACTGGTAGTATGAATGACGGTGGCGTTGGAAGATGCGATAGCATCAACGATGTTTGTAGCTGCTGATGTACATGTATAGGCGGTAGAGCTGCCAGTACTGAAAGAAAGGGGCCGGTGGGACCAGTGGAAGGGGATGGAAGACATGGTGAAAGGCATCGACAACGTGGTCTTAGCACTGCTGGATTTGGACTTGAACGGCCAGTGGAAGGGGATGGAGGATGTAGTGACAGTACCAGGTGAGCGTGTTGCTGGGCCATGGAGAGGAGGTGAAGATGGGTAGATGGTCTTCGAGGACATTGAAGGCGTGTCGAGCTCGTTCTCGTCCCCAACGTTAATGCCACAGTAGGTCTGTATGTAGGCACGCACAGCTGGAATACAGTCAGCTTGAACCGACCAAAGGTTACACGCTAGATCACGAGCTAAGGCAGTAGACATACCGTCAAGCTCGCTGCGGCAAGTCAGTCTCGCACTGCGGCCACCACGGAAGACACATCTTCCATCTTTCAAAGTGCTCTCGTCCGAGCTGACGGCCGCACCCAGACAATCCTTGTCGGGGAAGGTAACTATTTCGCAGCCTAAGCCGGCTCGCTTGCGAGAAACTCCTTGTAGCAGGTAGCTTTTGTACTCGTACGGACTGTTGGTACAGATGCCATGAAGAGGTAATGTAACAGAAGAATCTTCGGAAGTTGATAGTTCATAGGCATTCTGGCACAAGTGTCCAATTTTCGGGGAAAAAGTGACGTTTAGGCTGGCAATGAGATCCTGAGTGGCCTTAGGGTTCAGGCAAGCCTTCGTGAGGCAAGATGTCATATTACTAAAGGCGTGGGTATCGCAGAGAGCGGAGCCCACCTCGGTGAGGCATGTTTGCTTGACGATTTCAGCTATCGAACACTATGATAGAGAACGAATAGAAACCCACGATACAGTAGGGGATATATTGATGAGAAGAGACGGTCTGTATAACGAGTGTGGCAATGAGAAGGGCAAGTGCCATTGTGAGGGTTCAGCTGTACGAGTTCGCTTTGGTGTTGTGGTGAGCGTGAGTTGAAGGAGAGTCGATGGCGGCAAGAGCTATGAAACAGACTGGAAGAAGAGATTATGATTGTGAAATGGCTCGAAGAGAAGAGACGCGGGCTCACAAGCCGGTACTACAGTATGTGACAAGAAGTTGCTCCATCTTCGCATTCTTATAGCAGTTCTCCGGAGCGAATTCGGAAATTGATTCGGAGATCATGATTACAAGTTTCGGCCGACCAACACATGCGAGACGGTCAGTTGAAGAGAGATTGCACACTGGAGCTGATACTGTACTTCAGTATGCTGTGCTACCTGTCGGAAAGAGTCGTTGTAGTCATCGCAAGTGGAGAAGCGGCTCGAGAGCATGGCGGAGGCAAGAGCAAACGGGTACTGCGCTTTGAATCCCATCTAGAAGTCGCGAAACTTTTGGTAAAAGATGCTCGCGCTCCCTGTAAGTTATTCTGAGACACGTATGGTAGTCCCGATGTATTGGAATGATCTCAGTACTCGATAATTCTTAGATGGCTTCTAGTCTTGAGTGTCGACGTATGGAGACTATCATACTGCCTGGACCCAGTCTCCTATCAAGCCAGTCTCGGAAGCGATAACTGTCTCGGACAACTCTCTTGTCGCAAACAAAGTCACAAATACGGCTTGGAAGTCAAGCCCTTTAGCAGGTTTTCCTAGTGTACCGGACTTGACAATCGATGTCATGCTTCACGATCTGCGATACGTCAAGTCTGAGGTCGCAGGAGACAGAGGATACAGCAGAGGGCTAAGTAGCGGCCGAGTAGAAGGCAAGGGTCAGTCGCTTTTTATTTTGTTTCTTGATAATTCCAGGCTCTGCGCGTGCTAAACGACTGATGGTTCAATGGTATTGACGCGTCAGATTGCTAACGGCGATGGCGCGGCCATCAATAGTCCGTAGATAGGACTAAGCATGACCCTCAAAGAAGCGCTTGGACACAGACGATAAGGAAATGCAGCCCCTTCCAATGGGTTCGCGAGCAGTTGCCGATCTCGGTTAATACTTTCGCCGATATGCTTACTGTATGTAGATCACAAGGTTGTTCTCTTGTCAATCTTCAAGATCTAAATAGTCATCGTATTGAATAGAGATGCAGGGGTGTAAGTATGAAAGTCATGCAGGTTTTCGAGCTTCAAGCTTCGAGCTTCGGCGAGTCATGTACTGGGACTTCCTATCATGTGTTTGGTGCGCTTTAACGTATGGAGCGCGGAGCGGCAGCGAAACGCTCCGCCTTCGAATCCGCCTCTAACGAGAATAGAAACCTGCGATGACTCACAGACACGAGAGGTCTTGTGGGGGTCTAGCTGTTCCTAGCGATCATGCTGATCCTGCTTTCTTGCGTCCTGATATCTTTGCTTGTATCGCGTACTGTAGCGTCAGCAGCAGCTATCAGCACTTCATTGTTCGCTCCTCGAGATGCACTTCGCTACAGGGACGCGCATTGTTGATCAAGCAGACGCCATCCCTTTGCCGACCCGATGAAATCGCGCATACGGCCGCTAGACGCACGCCAACGAGCCAAGCAATAGCAGATATCTACATCCCAGCAAGAGAAGGCGCTCGTTGATCATCTGTTGCGGCTACACAAGAACAGATACCCTACTCGCGTGAAACTGCAAACACTGCACACTGCATCCGACCTGCACTTAATGCGGGGTAGCTTCGACCGAGTGAGGTGGGGCACGTGCGGGGTATGAGGAAGGTCGAGCAGAATGCCTTCCTACTTTCAAAAACCATACTAGCAACAAGCGGAACCTTACAATAGTTTAAAGCTTTATGGGTGAGCTTGAGAATTTCCGTGAGCGGATTGACGCTTTTCGTGACCAGGACGACCAACGATCGGCCTGTCTTGCGGTATCTTGAATCAATCCCAAGTTTTCGGCATAGTGCTAATTTCCATAGGAATTGGTCAAAGCGCTGAGCGATGCGCAGATGAGGTGCGATGAACTGGAAGGAGATTTTCTATCTGAACGGACCAGTCGACAGCAGTTTCAGCACAGCGCTCGCGACCTTGACACCAAACTGCGTGCTTTACAGACGAGTGTGAAAAAGTCAGCATTCGTTCTGGTGTTGATAGATGCCGACCACGACGGGTACACTTTTAGTGATGACTATATCACAAGAGGTGCAGATGGTGGTCAGTCCGCTGCTCGAGAGCTTCAGAAAGGCGTCCAGACACAATTGCTTGCCAGAGGAGTTGACGAGAATGTGTTGGTTGTGGTTCGGGCGTTTGCAAACACTGAAGCGGTAACCAGAATTCTAGGAGAGAGCGGTGTCCACGAGCCCAAGACCAAGATGACTCGATTCATTCAAGGATTCAACCAAATCAAGTTTTGTGATTTTGTTTCAGTTGGCAGTGGCAAAGACAGAGCCGACGAGAAGATAAAAGGTAATACCAGGAACAAGCCATGGATGCAATTATGCTGATGTCTCGACAGCACTTTTTGAGCGTGCTTGTACGGATCCAACCTGTGTTCACATGGTTTTTGGTGCTTGTCACGACAATGGTTATGTGAGAATGCTCGAGCAGGTCCACGAGCCAGAAGTCCTGCGCCGTATCACACTTCTGAAGTCTTTCCAGACTGGTTACGAGTTCAAAACGCTGCCATTCGCCTGTATGGAGGTCAACGGACCGTTTCGCACCCAGCACATACGAAATGCGGTTCCTCCTCCACTTGATCAGACGCAAGCTTCACATGCCACTGCACGTTATTCGAATGGCAACGAGCTTCCTGAGCCTGCGACATATGCAAGTATTGCCACCGGGGGCTCACAAGCTATCCTGGGCGGCGTGAGGCCTCCTGATTCCATCAATTTCAACCGCCTTGGTCGACGCTTGGATCAAGATTTGCCGACGTGCGATCCTGAAGCGCGTGGGAGTTACCACAAAAAGCTACAATCCGGCAAGCGATATTGCAAGAGTCACTTTCTGGCTGGTCAGTGCTCTTTCAGTCCATGCAGCTACGAGCACATGGGCCTCAGTGCAGAAGAGATCAAAGCGTGTAGGGTGGACATGCGTGAGAAACCGTGTAAAACCGGTGTTCACTGCAAGAACTTGCTTTGTTTCTATGGGCATTGTTGTCCTCGGGTCGACTGCACGGGACAGAGCTGCAGGTTGAGTTTCTCGGTTGACATGCATAATGTTACAGGTTACTAGTATGCCAAGATCGTGGACCAGCGGAATGAGAATTATGGCCTAATGCCTATTTGTAGTTATTGGAGATAGCATGGCTCAGACTGGGCTGGAAATCGTACGAAAGACAACATATCATTATGCTCGCGTGTACTAACATAATCATGATGCTCCGAAAGCGGGCTCTGCTGGCAGCAGTTCAAAGAGGTTACCAGCGTGGAAATAGTGGCGTAGACGGATGTTACTGCACGTTCTCAGCAAGGGTCGAGAAATACAGAAGCGGAATGTCGAGCAGCCTGGGACGCCAGGATATTCTGATAGGACATCCACAACCATGAGTCGTCGCGCACTTCTACACTGGCGAAAAGCCATGACGAAGCTCAGGCGGAGCGCCCCTGCGCAAGGTGATAAATGGGCGTGAGTGTGGCATAAAAGAGGCGGCAATGCGTGCTGACTGGCGTAAGCTTTTCCTCACAACCGCTTGTTCGCTGTCGCAAGATGCACTTTAGCACTTTGTCACATGTTTCTGTCGTTCACCCCTGTCCTCCTGCACCTCAAAGAAGAGTTTAGACCGGGCCAGAAAGCCGGCCGAGACGATGTTTGACTATACGGCGAGCTCACGCCTTCTTGAGTCGCTAAAACTGTTGTTAGCTCGGAGTTGAACGTGGAGTGCCCTGCATGCTGCGATCCTAGAGACAGAGAGGTTGGGGCCCGCTGCGGTGGTCAGCCCTTCATCAGCCGGGCACGCCAGTAGTGTAATTCTTATGCCGCCAGCCATCTCTTAGCTTCTGATGATACCATCGTCGTAATCCTGTCTTGGGTATTCAAGTCAGCCCATTCTTGTGGTTGCAGGCATCACTCATATGGTTATTTGGAAGATTTGTGTAGCGACTCCGCAACTACGCACCCAGGCTGGAATACCGTTTCCTCTAGCGAACGCATCGGAACGTAGGAAAGAGTCGGCTCACATTAAGGCACAACTACCACTGCGAGTGCTCCACCTCTTCACTACGCCGATACCAATACCAACTGTCCCACTCTCCTCTTCGGTGTATATCCTCTGCGCAATGCGCGCCCTTAGCCTCTTCCGCCAACTCCTCACGCCACCCTCATTAATCGCCTCCCGTGCATTGATGAAGTCGGCCCATCTGTGCTGCAGTCTACGCGCTGCAGAGAATTCACCACGCAGTACACGGTCGGTGTGCTCTTGTACTGTCGACTGGTATTTGTAAACCCCCGTAAAGATTTCGACAATGTGCGTAGGGTAGGCGTGTACGTGAATGTTATGCACATAGGGGCCAGCGGGGCAAGAAGGAGGCCGCTGTCCAATTGGCCTTGGCTGAAAAAATGGAAACTTGATGGCTGTTCCGCTTGACCCTACAGACGGGCCCGTAGGTTGCGGCACCCTGACAGTCGCGTTCCTGGTGATGACATTGGCGTTGCGGAAGAGTATTTCTCGAATGCCAACCCATGTCACGTCAGAACAGTCACGAACACTCAAAGAAAGCCCTACGGTCGGCGTGTATGGGGTATGAGCGATAACGATCGTGCGAGGGACACGCCTGCTAATCATCGCCGCCACTTCGACCAGCACGAGGTCCGAGATCCGAGTACTGTCCATTTCAAGTGACCAAAGGCCAGTACAAGACTGAAGCAAAGCCAGCATACCGACGTCGTCCATTCGTTCGCAGTCATTAACCCGGAGGTGACGCAAGTGTCTGGCGCAAGATGAGCTGGCCAGGCTATGGAGGACTGCATTGGTAAGCCAGTTGAGCTCTCCAAGGTCAAGTTCGGCGAGCAATGGCGTTGTTGAGAATAGCTGAATGAGAGTTTCGTCACCAATGCCATGGCACTTGGAAAGTTTCAGTGTCTCGATATTGTGGATGTTGTTGACGAGGGCCTGGACGCCACGGTTGGAAATACCACGGCATCGAGCGAGGTCAAGATGTTTTAGCTTCCTTGAGGGAATAACAGGCTTAGGGGTGAGCAAATCGATTTTGTTCCGCCCTCCCTGGATCAATATCGTTAGTGACTCGTCGGTCAGACTGTCGCAGTTCTTTAACACGAGGCGTTCGAGATTGTTGCGTAGGAACAGCTTCTGCATGATTTCGCCGTTCTCCCAACCGCCGATCTCGCTAGCCTGAATACTCCTAAGCTCAGAACAAGCTTCGACGACTTCCTGCAGGCCATACGTGTTGATGCTGTCGCAATATGAAATGTTGAGAGTTTCGAGCTTGGGACAACTGACTGCGATGACATGCATCGCAGTGTTCGTTACGCTCTTATGATAAGAGAGGTCGATATGCACAAGTCTGCTTTTTGCGTGGAGAATGCGGTGAATGGTAGTGCCATCGATTAGGCAGCTTCTGAGTGAAAGACTTCGGAGATTCATGCAGGTATCCAAGAGAGCTCGTCCGTGCCAGAACTCATCCAATCGTACACATCCACGCAAATTGAGATCACACAGGAAAAGTCCGGCTCTGGTGATGATGGTGGATATCGCATCGGCGGGGATGGGTTGAGCGAATCCCGCCACGTCAAATTTGCCCCAAAGCTGACCGTCGTAGCACACTCGATGCCAATCTCTTGATACACGCGAAGAGCGAACGATCTCTTCCGGCTCGAGGTACGTAAATATTCTGATCTTCAACTCGAGAGGTATGCTGCGCCAGAATGTGAGCGATCCACCCGGCCGCGTCTGTGGTTTTTCGGCGTCAAGCTCTGTACAGAGATGTGCTTCCCTGTTGAGTTTCATGGCTCTTTTGAGATCAGAAAAGGAGGCTGAAGAGGTGTTGCCCGGGTTCGACCGCATTCTTTAACGTGCGCACTCTCCCACGTTGGATGGAAAGCCTTCATGCGATCACGCCGGATGTCAACGTTGCAGTAGGCTAATCCGCGTATTCTCACGCCAGAAGCGTCCTGAGCGGGATCCCATGGCTGGCAGAGTCTACGAATGGAAGGCGGGACTGTCGAACACGGTGGTAGGGATACGAGGTCGCACATACTGTGGAAGGGCGTCCGCCGACGACACGTTCGGCCGAGCCAGATCGGACTCGCTGACCTTCGGCTTCTCCACAAACAGTCGACTGAGAGTCCCCTATCCGCCACGACATGTCACGGGCACCTCCGACGCCAGGCTGTCTCGGTCGTTGGAGTAATACGCGCTCGACGGCGTTGGGGTATCAGGATCTCAGCAAATAGACTTCAAGGTCTGGAGCTGAACACCAAGAAGTCGCTATCCTACAGTAGTTTCGAGAGACTACGTCCTCAGCGTTGCATCACTCCTACTGTATCATCAGTGTGTGTAACGACCACACTCCTTTACCTCGCTTCGGAGGTTGGTCTTATCCTCAGGGAACCACTTTCTGTCATTGAATTACTGTCCAAAATGCTGTTGCTAATTTGCCCCGCATCTGCATGGCTGGTTCGGTTTACCATGGCGTCTCATTTGCAGGTAGCATATCGACAACGTGACACTAGAGGTTCAATCGAATGTCCAGCTCGTATTCGACTCGGCAAGTTCCTGTTAAACACAATCAATGCCATGGAGCCGCCACTAAATTCAGGAGGCGACTTACTATGTCCTTTCGCGCCGCAAACTTAGTCTTTGGAGGATGGAGCTCTGGTTTCGGCTACCAAAAAGAGGAAGACCCTATATGCGCAGACTCCCAGAAAGGCAATTTGCGAGGCGAAAGCCAGAATTCCCACTCTGGTTGCTAAGGTGGTGCCCACTGGAGCCCAATTTTCTGGCACATTCCGGTACCGCCATGTATAGACACCATAGGCTGTCCAGGTGCCAATTGATTGGACAATCTTAGATCCACGTCAGATCGCGATAAATAAAGACAAGGAAGTGATTCACTGACCATAATTTAAACACGGACTCCTGCGCAGCTCTCCATTTCCATTCAAGGGCAACAGAGCCCCAGCCCATCACGAATTGGAGATTCAACCATGGTAAATACGCTTGTACTTGTACGCTCCGGTCAGAATGCCAGAAACAGTAAAGTAAACCGAAATTTGCGACGAGCGACAGACTGTATTGGCGTCAGTCTTCCGGGACTTGCAAGATGCATAATGTTCGAAACACGGGCATTCTCACAGCTCGAGCCGGGACGACAAGTTAGATGCTTGCGTCTCGATACTTCGTGAATATATTAAGCATATGGATACCAGCTGAAAGACGCTATAACCGAGGATGAGTAAGTTGTGGACGACTGTATACGATTGTGGAGGTTCGAGAAGCTGATCTTCGATTGCGAGGGTGAAGGGCAGCTCGAAGGTCCGGGCGATCTCGAAAGGCATCTCGCAAGGTGTTGCAAGGTGGTTGATGAAGTGTTCTCGAGAGCCGACGCCTACTTGCGGCTTCAACACGGCAAAACCACGGGACGTCCACGTAGTCGATGTGCGCACGAATGACATCACCGGGCAGGATTGACATGATTGCAAGGGGTGGTGGTCTCTTTCTACATCTCTTGCAAAAGTTATCCCCCGCGCATTGTCCCTAGGGCACATATGTACGTTCCTGTGAGCAAACTTATCGAGTCATACGGATCACGTGCTTGTATGACTCGTGATCGAAAGGTGTACGCCGGATCACCGTGGGGGAAACCCAAGCATGTTGCCCAAAACGCGCCCGCG
>Ga0265780_10007990_pt1 | contig 12903 bp, 10 predicted proteins | sample P1T30metagenome_FD_192432 | JGI IMG/M metagenome (GOLD analysis project Ga0265780, IMG submission 192432) | Plant litter microbial communities from East Loma Ridge, Irvine, California - P1 T30 | ecosystem: Environmental > Terrestrial > Plant litter > Unclassified | place: USA: California...
ATAAAGGGCGGGTGGAATCTCCCGGTCCAGGTCCACATCCATCAGCAAGCCCACCAGTTCCTTAGACTGGTGCACGAATACACCAGCCTCCTGGGCGCGCGCGATGATCTGTTCGGCCACCAGGCCCTGGCCGCGCGCGACGACTTTCGGTGCGGCGTCGCCCTTCGCGTATGCCAGCGCTACTGCATGCTGGCGCCGCTTGTCGACCGGTGTGCCGGGGAGGTCAGCCATGCTGCTGCGCATAGGCCGCCGCGGCGCCGCCTTGACCATTGTTGACCATCTCGTTGCTGCTTTGCGACACCTCGACAGCCGAGGCAACCGGCACCGCTTCGACCGGATCGAGAATCGCCAGCGTCGACAACGGCGTGCCCGCCGCTTCGAGCGCTTCCTGCAAGCGCGCCGCATGCGCGCGCAGCAGCTCGCCGGACGCATCGCTGCCGGCCTGCAGGCGGATATGCACCTGGTCGCCGGCCATGACGATACTGGCGCCCAGTTCACCCAGGCTGGCGAAGCGCAGCGTCAGCTGGCTGCGCCACGGCGCCGCGCCCTCGTCGCCACGGCCGTTCTGGCTGTTGCCTTCGGGCGCATCGCGTGCAATGTCCCAGCGCATGGCCTGGCCCGGCCACAACTGGCCCTCCCAGCTCACGCGACCCTGTTCCTGGGTGTTCAGTTGCTGGCTGATCAATTGCGCGGTGGCGGGATCCGGCGCTATGCCCGGCCGCACCGCTTCGAGCGCCTGTTTGCCGGTGGCCATCTGCGGCTCGCCCTTCAGTTCGGCCAGCGGACGCTCGCCCCCGGCCCATTCAGCCAGGTGCGACTCATAAAACATGCCGGACTTGTCGATCGCGTGCTGCAGGCCGTCGGCGATTTGCTGCGTATCGGCAGTCGGGGCCGCGGCGATCGGCACCGTGGCGATGCGGGTTTCCGCCGGCTGCGGCAACTTCATGGCAGCGGCCATCACATCGCCCAGCGCGCGGCCGGTGGCGCTCAGCTGGGGCAGGGTCTTGGGGTCGCCAACGAACGCCGGCGCCGGTGTGGGGGCAGCAGCAGCCGCCGCCGCGCTTTTGACCGCCACGCGCGCGAGATCCGCGGTCGGCAGCGATGCCAGGTCGACGCCGCCAGCCAGGGGCGCGGCAGTGGCGCCGGCCGAATAGGTCAGCGGCGTCGTGGGCAGCGCGCCAGCCAGCTGGAACGCCGGACGCGGCGTGCCGGGGATGACTTTCAACGGGACTTCGGTGCCGACCTGCGCACCCTCGGGCAGCGCCATGCGCGCCGGATTGCCGGCCACGCGTACCAGGAAGGTGCCGTCGGTCATTTTTGCCAGCACTGCGACCGGCACCGTGCGGCCGATCAGCGAGGACAGCGAACGATCGAACACTTCCTGGCGGGCGTCGCCAACGGGTATCGCGGGGTGGACCGGATCGGCGGGCCCGACCGGGCGCAAGGAAGGCGCATCGACGCGCGGCAAGACCATTTATGCAGCCGGCAGTTCGTCAGTACGCGCCGTAGGCACTGGCCAGGCGGCGCTGGGTTCCGTTATTCTGGATGAGCTTGGACAGCTGCGCCATCCACGGCATGGTCAGGTCGCGAATGCGGCGGTCGTCGGCCAGCACTTTTTTGATGATCTCGACTTTTCTCTGGCGTGCCGCGCCGGATAGGGCGAGGCTGCCTTCATTGGCACGCAACACCTTCACTTCGTCGCTGCACTGTTTCTCCAGCAGAACCAGCTGATCCCACTCGTTGTCGGTGGCCGCGACCAGCATCTGCCCGGTCAGGTCGGCCACGGTTTCGTACACGGTCAGGATGTCTTCGCAGGTCATGGTCATGGTCATGGTAGAGGCTTTCCTTGCTGAGAATATCAGGCGCTGGCCATCAGCGGCGCGCGGGCCCCGCCGGTTTGGGGTGCGGTCACGGCCGGCGTGGCGCCAATGCTGCTCCAGGCGCCGCGCAGGTCGGCCAGCAGGCGGTGCACTTCTTCCAGGATTTCAGGCTTGTTCTGCAGGTTTGCCAGGAGTAGCTGGCGGCTCATGTAATCGTACAGGGAATCGAGGCTGGTGGCGATCTGCCCCCCCGCGTCGCGGTCCAGGCTGGCGCGCAGGCCGTTATCGATGATGGTGATGGCATGCGAAATGGCGCGGCCTTTTTCGGCGATGTTACCGATCCGCATATTCGCCAGGCCTTTCATGATGGCGGTCATCGCGCCGTCGTACAGCATGATGACCAGCGCGTGCGGTGAAGCCGAGCCGATATTGGTTTCGATGCCGACCTTGGCATAGGCGTTGACGCCGCGTTGTGGGGATCCGAACATGTGATGCTCCTGTAATCTTAAAAGTCTTGTCAGCGAGGCGTTGTACTAGGACTGCGCCGCAATGGCCGCCAGCTGTGTGGTCAGGTAAGTCTGCGTGCTCTGCATCGACGCGATCGACACGTCGAGTGCGGTGTACTGGGCGCGGTAGCGTTTTTCGATGGCGCCGAGCGAATCACTGAAGGTCTGGCGCTGCGTGGCGACAGCCTGGATGCTGCTGTTGATGCCGTTGGCGCTGCTGGTAATGCTGCCGTCCTTGCCGATAAAATTGGTCGCAAGGTTGGTCAGCTGGTAGGCGTAACCCTGGGAGAAGGTGACGGTGCCGCGGTCCCCGGTGACGCCGCCCGTGACGGTCAGCTTCAGGCCGTCCATGTTAGACCCGGCCGCGGCGGTCAGCGTCTGGCCGGAGCCGGTGAATGACTGCCCGCCCAGTGTGCCGGCAATGTCGACGCCCACCGTTGGCGTGGCAGCGCCAAACAGCGTTGCCGGGTCAGTCCCGGTTTTGCTCTTGATGGCGATATTCGACAGCGAGCCGTATTTGCTCGATGAGAGGACCAGCTTGCCGTTGGCATCGACCGATGTTTCGACCGTACTGCCATTGCCGGCAAAGTCGGTATTGCCGTTGATCGCCGCACGCAGCAAAGCGGTCAGCTGGGTTGGCGTGTAGCTGCCGGCGGTGAGGGCCACGTTCGACACGCGGCTTGCGGAAACAGGATCGGTCTGGTCCAGCGTCACGCTCCAGACCGTGTTGGGCGCAATAACGGTGGTGGCGCCCAAGGCTGTGTCGCTTGTCATGCTGCCCTGGCTGGCCAGGGTGGCAATGTTCAAGGCATAAGTGCCGGGGACTGTGTTGGCGCCTGTTGCGGAGACCTTGACGAGGCTGTCCGTGGAGGTGCCGATGGCGGAAAACAGGCCGGCGATATCGGAAAAATTATTGCTGATTGCCGTGTTGAGCACGCTTGAATCGAGCGCCAGGCTGCCGTCTTTCTGGAAGCTGATGCCGACCTGGCTGAGCGTGGTCAGGCCACCCGAACCTTGCACGGCCTTGCCCAGCGCCTGGCGCAGGCGCGTCTCGACCGACAGCGTGGTGGCGTCGCCGAGCAATGCGCCGCCGGTACCCGACGCCGTACTGTAGGCAGTCAGCGAAGAGATGGTGCTGTTGAGCGTGTTGTATGCCTTGACGAACGCATTGACGCCTGTCGACACGGACGTGGTGTCTTTCGCGATCGTCACGGTCGACGAGCCGGTACCGGTCAGGGACAGCGTGACGCCCTGGACCGCAGCGGCCACGCTGTTGCTGGCGCTCGTGACGGCAATGCCGTTGACCGTCAGCTTGGCGCTTTGCGCGGCGCTGGTCTGGGTCAGCGACTGGGTGCCGGAGGGATCGTAAGTCAGCAGGCCGGACAGCGCCGGGTCGGTCGCGCCGCCGTTGGCGTCAGCCACCGTGATCTTCATGCTGGACGTGGCGCCAGTCTTGGTCGAGGTCAGCACCAGGTGATACGGCGTGTCGCTGCCGTCCGAGACGATACTGGCGGAGACGCCGATGCCGGCCTTGTTGATGGCATCGCGGATGCCTTGCAGCGACTGGTTGGTCGAGTCGAGCGTGACGACGCCGCTGGACTGGGTGCCATCCTGGGTAAAGCCGGCGCCGGCATAGCTGCCCTGGCTGCCGGCGGTCAAGCCCGCGGCAGCCGGATTGTTGCCACCGACAGTGACCGGGTTGCCGCTTGAAGATGTTAACGTGACCGCACTGGTGGCGACGTTGCTCGATCCGAGGTTGGGGGTGCCGCTGTTGCCGATACCGCCCGTGGTGTCGCCGATGACGGTTTCGTTGATGGCCAGGTTGCTGCCGTCGGCCGCGAAGAATTTCAGGTTGCCGGCGGCGGCCGTGCCGGTGAAGGTGATCTTGGCGGCGGCCAGCGCATTCGTCGTGGCGTTGGCGGTAGACAGCGTTTCGTCCAGCGAGGCTGCGCTCACGCCCCCGCCGGCGGCCTGGCCCGGATTTTGCGACGCCAGGCTGATGCCATTGACCGTGAGCGAATAACTGCCGCCAGCGGAAGTGTCGACGTTGCCAAAACCGGCAAACAGGGTGGCCGGGCTGGTGGTGGTTCCTGCCGTGGCGGTCACGCCGGTGGTCGTGGTCTGGGCATTGATGGCCGTGGCCAGTTGCCTGGCGCTGGCGGTAGTGCTGTCGGTAACAATGGCGGTGCCGTTGATGGTCAGCGCGCCATTGGTCATGCCGTTCGACGCGGTGGACGCGCCGAGCACGCTGCCGGTCACCCCGAAGGTGCCGGATGAAACGGTGCCGAACTGGAATGAAATGGTGGTGCCGGCGCCAGCGCCAATCGCGGTCGTGACGCTGGCCACGCCCTTCGAGTTGAGGCTCTGTGACTGCGCCAGCTGGCTCACTGTCATGCTGTAGCTGCCCGCGACGGCGTCGGAACCCGCGCTGGCCGTGACAACGGTATTGTTCGACGCATTGGCCGTCAGCGAATTGAACGCGGAAGGACTGGTCAACGTCGACAGCGAATTCTGGAATGTGGCGATGCTGGAGCCGAGCTGGCCGAGCGCCGTCAGCTTGGCCTGGTAGGCGGCCGTCTTGGCGTCATACGTATTGAGCGGGGCCGATTCGACTGCCATCAGCTTCGTGATGATGCCCTCGACGTCGAGTCCCGATCCGATACCAGCTGATGAAATACTTGCCAAGGCGTTCTCCTGCGAAAGGGATAATGTAAGTCATTATCGGCAGAATCAAACGGTACTTGAGAGCAGGTTTTAGGCGCTATTTAACTATTTAAAACTATTTTCCGCTAATCGTTGCCATAGCGTTATCGGTCACGGCGAAGGTGCAAAATAAGGCAGGGCAAAACAAAGACGCGCGCCGGAGCGCGCGTTGTTCATGCTTGCTGATCGATCAGTTTGCCCATTGCCTTGTCGAGCGACTTGGCGATTTCCAGGGCTTCCTTGGTCGGCATCTGGCGCAGCACTTCGTGGGTGGTGCGGTCGACCAGTTTGACTACGGTCTGCTTGCTGTCCTGGTCCACCGAAAACTCGAGATCCTGCGCCGAGGCGCTCATCGTGTCGTTCAGTTGCTTGACCGCTGAATTGACCTGGTCGCGCGTCGGCTCGGCCCCTTCGGTCGCGGCCTTGGTGGCGCTGCCGGTCGTGTTCGTCGCTTTTGCTGCGCTGATGGCGGTGGCGGTGACGGCGCGCTCGTCGGTCCTGGTTTGCCCGGCGGCGATGGTCGGTTGTATGTTCATCCTGTATCCCCTCGTGAAAAATCCCCGCCTGAAAAAGATCAGGCGGGGAGTCGTTTCGTGCTGTTCCTACCGGTGGGGATTAGCCGCGCAACAGGGACAGGACGCCGTTTGGCAGCGAGTTCGCCTGGGCCAGCATGGCCGTACCAGCCTGCTGGAGGATCTGGCCGCGGGTCAGGTTGGCCGTTTCCGAAGCGAAGTCGGTATCGGTGATACGCGATTTCGATGCCGACAGGTTCTCGGTCGAGGTTGCCAGGTTCGAGATTGCCGACGAGAAGCGCGATTGCAAAGCACCGTACTGGGCGCGCTGGCCATCGACTGCCGAGATGGCGGCATCGGCAATCTTGATTGCTTTCTGGGCGCCATCGAACGTCGTGATGTCCAGATCAGCCACCGCTTGCAGTTTCGAGGCGCCGGAGGCGGTGGTCGATCCTGCGGCGCCAAGGTCCAGGCCCGATGCATCGACTACCGAGAAGCTTTTTTCCGAGTCCAGCGAGACGCGGCCGTTGGCCACGCCGGAGCCGCCGCCAGCGACGGAGAAGGCAGCGTTGGCCGTGCCATCAGCTTTGAACGACGTCATGCCAACTGCGCCGTCGGTAGCCGCATTGTTGTTCTTGACCGTGATGTCGTTACCAGTAGCATTGGACAGCTTGATGCCCTTGTTGGTGCTGTCGTACGACGCGGTGACGCCGGTTTTGGCGCTTTGGGCGTTGATGGCGCTGATGCCGGAAGCGAAATCGTCGGCGCTGGTGCCGGCGCCGGTCGAAAACGATACGGTGACAGCGGTGGCGTTGTCCGACGACAGGTCCAGCGAGAACGACTTGCCGGCTGCTGGCGTCAGGGTGACGTCGGTGGAGGCGGTTGCAGTGACACCGGTTTGCGACGAGATGCCATTGATGCCTGCTGCAATGCTCTTGGCGCTGTCGCCGGCTGCCGACGTGTAGGTCGCCTTGCCGAGTGAACCGGAGATGGCGGTCGCGCCGCCGGTGACTGCGGTGGCGGCGGCAACAACTGCCGAACCGGCCTTGATTTCGTTGTTGCCGTAGCTGCTGGTCGTGAAGTTGGCGCCGGAAGCCGAGATCAGCTGGTTGGCGTCAGCGCCGACCTGGAAGTTAGCGGTACCCATCGTGCCGTCGAGCAGCGACTGGCCGTTGAACGTCGTGGTGGTGGCGATACGGTTCAGTTCCGAGTTCAGCTGGCCAACCTCGGTTTGCAGCGCCTGGCGGTCGGACGACGAGTTCGTCGCATTCGACGACTGCACTGCCAGTTGACGGATACGCTGCAGGATGTCGCCGGAGCTCGACAGGGCGCCCTCAGCGGTTTGCGACAACGACACGCCGTCGTTCGCATTGCGGGTTGCCTGGGTCATGCCGTTGATTTGCGACGTCATGCGATCCGAGATAGCCAGACCAGCAGCATCGTCCTTGGCGCTGTTAATGCGCAGGCCGGACGACAGGCGCTGGATCGATGTTGCCAACGATGCTTGCGACGACGACAGGTTACGCTGCGAGTTCAGGGACGAGATGTTGGTATTGATAACTGAAGTCATGGTATTTCTCCAAACGGGTACTGCGGTATTTCGGGGTGGGCAACGTGCCGCTGTTCACTTTGGTGTGCTTCGTTACGCTGAAGCATTCACACCGCTGTTGTTGCTGGTAACGGAGGCTCACGGAAAAAGTTGATGGTGGAAAACGAAAAAAACGTAAATATTTTTGCCGCTGTGAAAGAAGGCTGGGCCCTAAACGACGCGCTTTCACGCAACTTGAGGGCAAAAAGAATTTTATTTTGCGCCAGCGCGAAGTCGGTGTGGCACGGCGGTCTGGCTGTATTGACAACGTTCCGGCATGAGATTGTGAATTTTCTGTGGAGAATTCCCCACAATCACATGTTCTCCTTGTAGCGATCCATGCACCGTGGCTAAATACCGCGATGCTCAAACTCGGTATTACTGCGCGGCTATTCCTGTCCCTGCTGATAGTCAGCATGCTGACAGCGGTCGGCGTGGGCGTCGGTACGCGCTGGAGTTTCCAGCGTGGCTTCCAGGGTTACCTGAATGTTGCCGAGTCGCGCCGCATGGAAGCCATGGCCGACGAGCTCGCAACTGCCTACCGCGCGCACGGCAGCTGGGATTTCATCAACGGCAAGCGCGACGCCTGGGAACGCTACACCGGCGCCATTGGCCGCGAACGCGCCACCGCCCCGCACGCCGGCGGCGAATCCATTTATGATGCAGTCCCCGGCAAAGCGCCGCGCCGGCTCGGCCTGTATGACGCCAATGGCAATCATCTCGCCGGCAACCTGCAGGCAGGCGACGACCTGCGGCGCCAGCCGGTGATTGTCGATGCGCGCACCGTCGGCACGCTGGCCGGCGCACCGCTGCGCGGCCTGCAGCAGGAAGCCGAGCAGGGATTTCAATTGCAGCAACAGCGCGACAGCCTGTTTGTGGTGCTGGCCACGCTGGTGCTGGCCGGGATGGCGGCGGTGCTGCTGGCGCGCAGCTTCGTGGCGCCCACGCGGCGCCTGATCGCGGCGGCGGCCAAGGTCGCTGCTGGCGACTACGGCGTGCGCGTGCCGCCAGGCGGACGCGACGAGCTGGGCATGCTGGCCCACAATTTCAATACGATGGCTGCGACGCTGGAGAGCAATGAAGCGCTGCGCCGCCACTTCATGGCCGATATCTCGCATGAGCTGCGCACGCCGCTGTCGGTGCTGCAGGCGCAGCTGGAGGCCATGCAGGACGGCATCGAACCGCTCGACGCCCATTCGCTGGCGCACCTGTCGAACGAAGTGCAGACGCTGGCGCGCCTCGTGGGCGACATGCGCCAGATCACGCTGTCGGAGGTGGGCGCATTCGACTACCGGCGCGAGCCGCTCGACCTGGCCGCGCTGCTGGAGCGCGAGACCCAGCGCTGGCGCGAACCGCTGGCGCAGGCTGGCCTGCAGGTGCATGTGGCCACGCCAGCCTCCTTATATATAGAGGGCGACACGGTGCGCCTGCGCCAGCTGCTGCGCAACCTCTTTAATAATGTCCTGCGCCACGCGGAAGGCGCGCGCCGGCTGGATATCGCATTGGCCGCGCAAGATGGCGACGCGGTGCTGGCGTTTGCCGACAATGGCGCCGGCGTACCCGGCGCCGCGCTGCCGATGCTGTTCGAACGCTTCTGGCGCGGCGACAGCGCACGCGGCCGCGCCACCGGTGGCAGCGGCCTGGGCCTGGCGATCTGCCGCAGCATCGCCGAAGCGCACGGCGGCACGATCGTCGCCAGCGGCGCCGAGGGTGGCGGGCTCGTGGTACAGCTGCGGCTGCCGGCGTTGCAAACAACGAAGGGCGACGTTTGAACGACGCGCATATTTTAGTGGTGGAAGACCACGTCAGCCTGTCGCGCCTTCTGGTCGGCTACCTGCATGCGGCCGGCTACCGCGTCACCGCCTTGCACGACGGCAGCGGCGTGCAGGGCGCTGTGGCTGGCGGCGACATCGACCTGGTGCTGCTCGACTGGATGCTGCCAGGCGTGGACGGCCTGACGCTGTGCCGCACGCTGCGCGCCGACAGCGAGATCCCGATCATCATGATGACCGCGCGCGCCGCGGAAGACGACCGGCTGATGGGGCTCGACAGCGGCGCCGACGACTACATCTGCAAACCATTCAGCCCGCGCGAAGTCGTGGCGCGCGTGCGCACCGTGCTGCGCCGCCGGCCTGCCGGCACGGTGCGGCCCGGCCTGCAGATCGATGCAGCCGGCGTGCGCGCGCTGCTGCACGGCCGCGACCTCGGCCTGACCCCGGTCGAGCTGCGCCTGCTGGCGCGCCTGCGCAGCGCGCCTGGCCAAGCCATGTCGCGCGACGACCTGCGCGGCAGCGTCTACGGCGACCACCGGGTCGTCAACGACCGCACGATGGACACGCATATCAAGAATTTACGCCGGAAGCTCGATGAAGCCGGCATGGAAGACGCCATTTCAGCCGTGTACGGCGTCGGTTACCGATGGGAAGCCCGGAGCAGCCAGCCCGGCGTGCCCGGTCAGCAATGATTCAACAAGGAGAGAACATGTCTGATGACAATGAAGTAAAACCAGCGCCGACCCGGCGCAGCCTGATCAAGGGGATGGTGTTCATCCCGATCGGCGTGGCCGGCGCTGCCGGGGCCGTGAAGGCCCTGCAGCCAGCCAACGCCGCCGATGCGGTGGCGGCTGAAGGCAAGCCGAACGACTACAAGCCGACATTCTTCAACGATGTCGAATGGCGTTTCCTGGGCGCCGCCGTGGATCGCCTGATTCCGCACGACCAGCATGGCCCGGGCGCCATCGAGCTGGGCGCGCTGGAATTCCTTGACCGCCACATGCAGACGCCGTTTGCAGCAGGCGACATCTGGTACATGCAGGGCCCGTTCCTGCAAGCCGCACCGGAGTTCGGCTACCAGGGCAAATTGCCGCTGCGCGACATCATTCGCGTCGGCATCAAGAACATGAACGCGTACTGCGCCAGCCAGTTTGGCGGCAAGGCATTTGCCGACCTGGATATTAAAAAGCAGGAAGAACTGCTGAAAGCTGCCGAGGGCGGCAAGCTGAAATTCGACGACATCTCGGCGAAGCTGTTCTTCTCGAGCCTGCTCAACGAGACGCGCAACAGCTATTTCTCCGACCCTAAGCACGGCGGCAACAAGGACATGGGCGCCTGGAAAATGATTGGCTACCCAGGCATGCGCGGCGACTACCTGGACTGGGTCACGGTACGGGACAAGCCGTATCCGATCGGCCCGGTCGACATGAATGGACACAGAGGGGAATACAAGTAATGGCAATCGTTAAAAGTAAAGTAGATGCGGTCATCGTCGGCATGGGCTGGACCGGCGCCATCATGGCCAAGGAACTGACCGACGCCGGCCTGAACGTGGTGTGCCTGGAGCGCGGTCCCGACCGCGACACGCAGCCCGATTTTTCGTATCCACGCAATATCGACGAGCTCGAAGGTTCGGTGCACCGCAAGTACCTGCAGGCGCTGTCGAAGGAAACCGTCACCATTCGCCATGGCGTGAACGACACCGCGGTGCCGTATCGCCAGATGGGCTCGTTCAAGCCGGGCACCGGCGTGGGTGGCGCCGGCAGCCACTGGTCAGGTTGCCACTTCCGCGCCTTGCCGGAAGATTTCAAAGTGCGCAGCAATACCGAGCAGCGCTATGGCAAGAAGTTCATCCCGGAAGGCATGGCCATCCAGGATTTCCCGATCAGCTATGAAGACCTGGAACCGCACTTCGACCATTTTGAGTACGTTTGCGGCACGTCGGGCAAAGCCGGCGTCCTGAACGGCAAGGTCGTCGCTGGCGGCAACCCATTCGAAGGCTCGCGCTCGCGTGAATTCGCGCTGCCGCCGAACCCGGACTACCTGGGCGCGGAACTGTTCTACAAGGCTGCCAACAACGCTGGTTACCACCCGTACCCGATTCCGGCCGCCAACGCATCGGCGCCGTACGTGAATCCGTATGGCATGCAGATGGGGCCGTGCAATTTCTGCGGTTTCTGCAGCGATTACGGTTGCCTGAATTACTCGAAAGCCAGCCCGAACGCCTGCATCATGCCGCTGCTGCGCATGCGCAAGGGTTTTGAGCTGCGTACGCACGCGCAGGTCATGAAAGTCAACCTGACCGCCGACAAGAAGAAAGCCACGGGCGTCAGCTACCTCGACGCGCAAGGCCGCGAAACCGAACAGCCGGCCGACCTGGTGCTGCTGTGCGCGTTCTCGCTCTTCAACGTCCACCTGATGCTGTTGTCCGGCATTGGCGAACAATACGATCCGGCGACCAAAACCGGCACCATCGGTCGCAATTATTCGTACCAGAACCTGAACCGCGTCTCGATGTTTTTCGACGAGACCGTGCAGGCCAACCAGTTCATCGGTATCGGTGGCGGCGGCGCCGTGATCGATGACCTGAACGGCAAGCAGCTCGACAACGCAGCGGCCGGGTTCGTTGGCGGCGGCGTGATCTGGGCGCGCCAGCCAGGCACTGGTCCCGTGCGCGGCATTCCCACGCCACCCGGTGTGCCGAACTGGGGCAGCGCCTGGAAGAAAAGCGTCAAGGAATCATTCCGTCATTCCTTCTATTACGAAGTGCAGGGCTCCTGCATGGCGTACGAAGACGCGTTCCTGAGCCTGGACCCGACATATAAAGACGCGTTTGGCCGGCCGCTGCTGCGCATGACGTTCGACTGGCACAACAACGAAATCAAGGCGTCGCAGTTCCTGGTCGAAAAAGCCACCGACATGTGCAAGGTGCTGGCCCCGCTGTCGATGAAGGGCGACGCCAAGAAGGAAGACGGACACTACAACGTGACCCAGTACCAGTCGACCCACACCTGCGGCGGCGCGATCATGGGCGACAACCCGAAAACGTCGGCCCTGAACCGCTACCTGCAATCGTGGGATGTCTCGAACGTGTTTGTGCCGGGCGCCAATGCCTTCCCGCAGAACAATGCCTACAACCCGACCGGCATGGTGGGTGCATTGACGTACTGGATGGCCAAGGCAATTCGCGAGATGTACCTGAAAAACCCCGGCCCGCTGGTCCAGGCATAAGGAAGCGACATGAAAAAAAGTTCTATCAAAAAAACGCTGCTGGCGCTGGTGGCGATTGCCGTGGTGGTGGGCGGCGGCGCGATGGCGTACGGCTTGTCCGGCACGGCCACGCGTGACATCGGTCCTGGCACAGTGAATCTGGCGGCGCCCAGCACCGAGCTGATCGAAGCGGGCCGCTACCTGGCCGTGACGGCCGACTGTATCGCCTGCCACAGCGCCAAGGGCGGCAAGCCGTTCGCCGGCGGCCTGACGATGGCCACGCCGATCGGCTCGCTGTACAGCTCGAACATCACGCCGGACAAACAGACTGGCATCGGCAACTACACGCTGAACGATTTCGACCGCGCGATCCGCCACGGCATCACGCCATCGGGCTCGACCTTGTACCCGGCGATGCCGTATCCGTCGTACGCCAAGATCAGCGATGGCGACGTGCGCGCGTTGTATGCGTACTTCATGCATGGCGTGGCGCCGGTGTCGCAGGCCAACAAGGGCAGCGATATCATGTGGCCGCTGTCGATCAACTGGCCGCTGGCAATCTGGCGCAAGACGTACGCGCCCGAAGTGGCGCCGATCGCGATGAACAAGTACCAGAGCGAGCAGATCGCCCGTGGCGCTTACCTGGTGCAGGGCCTGGGCCACTGCGGCGCCTGCCACACGCCGCGTGCGGCGACAATGCAGGAGTTGTCGCAAGACGAGTCGCATCCAAGCTTCCTGTCTGGCGGCGAGGTCATCGATGGCTGGCTGGCGGTGAACCTGCGCGCAACCCTG
>Ga0265780_10007991_pt1 | contig 12903 bp, 13 predicted proteins | sample P1T30metagenome_FD_192432 | JGI IMG/M metagenome (GOLD analysis project Ga0265780, IMG submission 192432) | Plant litter microbial communities from East Loma Ridge, Irvine, California - P1 T30 | ecosystem: Environmental > Terrestrial > Plant litter > Unclassified | place: USA: California...
CTCGACCGCCGGAAGATCGTCGAGATGCTCGACGACCAGAACCTGCTGCCCGCCATCTTCTTCGTCTTCAGCCGCGTGGGCTGCGACCAGGCCGTCAAGCAGGTGCTGCGCTCGGGCATCCGCCTCACCACCGCCGAGCAGCGCCAGGAGATCCGCGAGATCGTCGAGGCGCGCTGCCGCACCCTCCGCGACGAGGACCTCGCGGTGCTCGGCTACTGGCAGTGGCTCGACGGCCTGGAGCGCGGCGTCGCCGCCCACCACGCCGGGCTGCTGCCCGCCTTCAAGGAGGTCGTGGAGGAGCTGTTCCAGAAGAAGCTCGTCAAGGTCGTCTTCGCCACCGAGACCCTCGCCCTCGGCATCAACATGCCCGCGCGCACGGTCGTGCTCGAGAAGCTCGAGAAGTTCAACGGCGAGGCCCGCGTCCCGATCACCCCGGGGGAGTACACCCAGCTGACCGGCCGTGCCGGCCGCCGGGGCATCGACGTCGAGGGCCACTCGCTGATCCAGTGGCAGCAGGGTCTCGACCCGCAGGCCGTCGCGAGCCTCGCCTCCCGCCGCACCTACCCGATGAACTCCAGCTTCCGGCCGACGTACAACATGGCCGTCAACCTCATCGAGCAGTTCGGCAGGTCCCGCACGCGCGAGGTGCTCGAGACGTCGTTCGCGCAGTTCCAGGCCGACCGCGCCGTCGTCGACCTCGCGCGCAAGGTGCGCACCCAACAAGAGAGCCTCGACGGCTACGCGCGCAGCATGCAGTGCCACCTGGGCGACTTCGGCGAGTACACGACCATCCGCCGTGAGCTCGGCGAGCTCGAGAAGCAGGGCGCAGCCAGGGCCGACGCCCAGTCGCGCGCCGAGCACGACAAGCGCCAGCGCCGACTCGCCGACCTCCGCCGCGACCTCCGTCAGCACCCGTGCCACGCGTGCCCGGAGCGCGAGCAGCACGCCCGCTGGTCCGAGCGCTGGTGGAAGCTCAAGAAGCAGACCGACCAGCTCTCGGCGCAGATCCGCGGGCGCACGGGCGCCGTGGCGAAGGTCTTCGACCGGGTGACCGACGTCCTGCTCGACCGGGGCTACCTCGAACCGGCCGGGCCGCGCTCGTCGACGTCGGGGGCGGCGTCCCCCGGGTCGTCCCGCCGCCGCGGCGACCGCACCGCCGAGGTCGCCGTCACGCCCACCGGCCGCACCCTCCGCCGCATCTACGGCGACCGCGACCTGCTCGTCGCAGAGAGCCTGCGCCTCGGTCTCTGGGACGCCCTCGACGTGCCGTCGATGGCCGCCATGGCGGCGACGCTCGTCTACGAGCCCCGGCGCGACGAGGGGCAGCTCAGCGAGCGGTTCCTGCCCCGTGGCGCCTATCGCGAGGCCCTCGACGAGACCCAGAAGCTCTGGGCCGAGCTCGACGACCTCGAGCAGGAGCACCGGCTGCCGGGCAGCACGCCTCCGGCGCCCGGCCTCGCCCTGGCCATGCACCGGTGGGCGCGCGGCGCCGACCTCGACAGCGTGCTCGAGGACGCCGAGCTCGCGGCCGGCGACTTCGTGCGCTGGACGAAGCAGACGATCGACCTGCTCGACCAGCTCTCCGTCGTGGCCGACCTGCCGGTCGGGCCGGTCGCCCGTCGGGCCCTCGACGCCGTGCGGCGGGGCATCGTCTCGTACTCCGCCGTCTGACGCGGCCCGCCTCCCCGCAGGCTCTCCGGGGGCGCCCGCGGTCGTCGCGGGGCACCGTCCGATCCGAGGAGGCGCGCCCCGCCTCCCAGCCTCGCCCCCGTAGGATCGCACGGTGCCTCTCCGCGTGACCGACCTCCGCCTGCCGCTCTGGATGGCCGTCATCGTGGCCGCGGGAGCCGGAGTCGTGCTCGACGCCGGGTTCCCCGACGGCGACGTCTGGCCGCTCGCCTTCGTCGGCATCGCACTGGTGCTGGTCGCCCTGCGCGGCCGGCGCGCCGGGGGAGCGTTCCTCGTCGGGCTCGTCGCGGGGCTCTCGTTCTACCTCGTGCACATCTTCTGGGCGACGCTCTACCTCGGCCTGCTGCCCTGGATCGCGCTCTCGACGCTCGAGGCCCTCTTCTTCGGCGGCGGGGCCGTCCTCATCACGCTGGCCTACCGGTGGGTGCCGCGCATCTGGCCCGGTCTCGTGGGCCAGGCCGTCGTCGTGCCCGTCGTCGTGGCGGGTCTCTGGACCCTCCGCGAGTTCGTGGCGGGCACCTGGCACTACGGCGGCTTCGCCTGGGGGCGCATGGCGCTCAGCCAGTCGCAGAGCCCGTTCGCCGGGCTCGTCGCGTGGGTCGGCATCTCCGGCCTCAGCTTCCTCATGGTGGCCCTCGTGGCCGCGCTGATCCAGCTCGCCCTGATGGTGACCGTGCCCCGGGCGACGCGCGTGCTCGCCGGTGCGATCGCCGTCGTCGCCGTGCTGGCCGTCCCCGCGTGGCCGACCTCGTCCAGCGGGACCGCCCGGATCGCCGGCGTGCAGGGCAACGGCCCCGCCGGGTACTTCGACGAGCGCGAGCAGGGCGACCTGCTCAACTCGCAGGTGCTCGCCATGAGCGGCCTGCAGCCTGGTGACGACCTCGACCTCGTCGTGTGGCCTGAGGGCGGCAGCGACCGCGACCCGACGCGCGACGCCTACGGCCGCTACGTCTTCGACGCGATCACGACGGGCTACGACGCTCCGCTGCTCTCGGGCGTCATCACCCAGAGCGACGACGGCGAGACCGTCTGGAACTCCTCCCTGCTCTGGGAGGACGGCGAGGTGCAGGGCCAGTACGACAAGAAGCACCCGATCCCGTTCGGCGAGTACGTGCCCGACCGCTCCTTCTGGCGCCCGTTCGCCCCCGACCTCATCGACCTCATCGCCCGCGACTACACGCCCGGCACGCGGCCGGAGGCCATGACGATCGGCGACTTCACCGCCGGCATCTCGATCTGCTTCGACATCGTCGACGACCAGCTCGTGACGAACATGATGCGCGACGGCGCCCAGGTGATCATCGCCCAGACGAACAACGCCGACTTCGGCCACACCGACGAGAACGCCCAGCAGCTCGCGATCGCGCGCCTGCGGGCCATCGAGACGGCGCGGCCCGTCGTCAACGTCTCGACCATCGCCTCCAGCCGGGTCATCGACGCGGACGGCCAGATCGTCGCCGGCGTCCGGGACTTCACGGCCGGCACCATGGTGCACACCGTGGAGCTCGGCACGGGGACGACGCCGGCCGTCGTCGACAGCCGGGCGATCGAGCTGTTCGTCTCGTTCCTCGGGCTCGCGCTGCTCGTCCTGTCGCGCCTCCTGATCGGCGGCCGGCGCAGCCGACGGCGCCGTCTGCTCGAGTCGGCGCCGTGGGCCGCGTTCGACGCACCCGTGCTCGCGGCCGAGCGACCGACGACCCTCGACGACGAGCTCGACGACCCGAGCCAGTTCGACGCGACCCGGCGTCGCCGCCGCCGCTGACGATCCCGAGATCCGGGCCCGGACAGACCTCGGCCCCGGTCGTCGTGGTGACGACCGGGGCCGAGGTGGGGGAGCGGGCCGGGGCCTCAGGCTCCGATGGCCTGCTTTCCGCGACGCGCCCGGAGGAACTCGAGGCGCTCCTGGAGGAGCTCCTCCAGCTCGTCACGGCTGCGTCGCTCGAGCAGCATGTCCCAGTGGCTCCTGGGCACCTTCACGTCTCCGACCTCGATCTCGACGGGCGTGCCGTCGGCGGCGAGCAGACGACCTTCCTGGCCGCTCTTGGGCGACTGCCAGATGTCGGGGATCTCCGCGTCGGCCGCGAAGACCATGTCGAACTCTGTGCCCTCGGCGGTCCGGTAGACGGCCCGCTTCCGGGGCGAGAACTCCACGCCCTCTTCGCTCTGCAGGCTCTGACTGCCGAGCCTCATCCCGCGCAAACTGCGATCTGCCATGGTGTGGTCTCCTCTCGCGTTGCAATCTCCCGTTGTAACGTCACCGTGGCCCTGCCTGTTTCCTCCCGGACGGATTCACAGTCCGCTCACAGTGCCCTGGCAGTGGCTGCCCGCACCTCGGCGAGGGCCAGGTCGGCCCGGTCCGACACGAGGCCGTGCACGCCGAGGGCGAGCAGACGGCGCATGGCGACGGGATCGTTGACCGTCCAGACGTGCGTCTCGACCCCGATCGCGGCGAGGTCGCGCACGCGGCGTCGGGTGACGACCCGGAGGGGCCCCTGGCGCTCGGGGACCTGGACCGCTCCGCAGCCGCGCAGCACCCGGGCGAGGAGGCGCCGGCGCAGGCTCGTGACCGGCACCGCGCCGAGGGCCACGACGGCGACCACGCCCCAGGACGACGCGGAGGTCGCGACGCCGGGGAGCCCGGCGAGCACGCGCCTCCGGATGCGCCCGTCGAACGACGTCACGAGCACGCGGTCCTCCGCACGGGCACGACGCACGGCCCGGACGGTCGGACCGACGGCCTCGGTGACCTTGACGTCGACGTTGAAGCGCGTGTCCGGGAACGCGACCAGCGCCTCCTCGAGGGTGGGCATCTCGTAGCCCCCCTCGAGCACCACGAGGCGCACGTCGGCGAGGGTGAGCTCGCGGACCGTCACGTCGCGCCCGGCCACCCGGCTGAGATCGGGGTCGTGGCTCACGACCGCGACGCCGTCGCTCGTGGCGTGCACGTCGGTCTCGACGTACCGGGCGCCCGCCGCGACCGCCTGGAGGAACGACGCCGTCGTGTTCTCGGGCACGTCGAGGGCGAGCCCCCGGTGCGCGAGCACCCGGGGCGTCGGCCCCTCGAACCAGACGGAGTCGCGGGCGGACCCCACTAGGGCGCGGCCGGGGGAGCCGTGGGCGGCACGTCGGTGCTGCCGTCCGAGCGGGGGCCGTCGGTCGAGGCGGCCGACGCGTCGGAGCCCGCGGAGGCGCCCGAGCCGCCGATCGGGTCACCGGCGTCCGTCGAGCCGGGGCGGGTCACGGTCGGGAACCCGAGGTCGGGCTCGCTGCCGAGGTCGACGGTGGTGGCGAGGTCGGGGGTCTGCTCGGTCTCGGACACCTTGGTCGTGCCGCGGTCGACCCAGCCGGGGGCGGACGGGTCCTTGGGGGCGAAGAAGCCCGAGCCGATGCCCTTGAGCGCCTCGGTGAGCTCGCTCGGGATGATCCACAGCTTGTTCGCGGTGCCCTCGGCCAGCTTGGGAAGGGTCTGCAGGTACTGGTAGGCGAGCAGCTTCGGGTCGGGGTCGCCGAGGTGGATGGCGTTGAAGACGGTCTCGATGGCCTCGGCCTCGCCCTGGGCGCGGAGGACCTGGGCCCTGGCGTCGCCCTCGGCCCGGAGGATGGCCGACTGGCGCGACCCCTCGGCCTCGAGGATCTGCGATTGCTTCGTGCCCTCGGCGGTGAGGATGGCGGCACGACGGTTCCGCTCGGCGCGCATCTGCTGCTCCATCGAGTCCTGGATCGACAGGGGCGGGTCGATCGCCTTGAGCTCGACGCGGCCGACGCGGATGCCCCACTTGCCGGTGGCCTCGTCGAGGACGATGCGGAGCTGGCCGTTGATGTTGTCGCGGCTGGTCAACGCCTCTTCGAGGTTCAGGCCGCCGACGACGTTGCGGAGGGTGGTCGTGGTGAGCTGCTCGACCGCGCCGAGGTAGTTCGCGATCTCGTAGGTGGCCGCCCGGGCGTCGGTGACCTGGAAGTAGACGACGGTGTCGATCGAGACGACGAGGTTGTCCTCGGTGATGACCGGCTGGGGCGGGAACGAGACGACCTGCTCGCGCATGTCGATCAGCGGCCGGACGCGGTCGATGAAGGGCACGAGCAGGTTCAGCCCGGGCATGAGGGTCTTGTGGTACTTGCCGAGGCGCTCGACGACGCCTGCGCTGGCCTGCGGGATGATCCGCACGGCGCGGAACAGCACGACGAGCACGAAGACGACGACGATCGCCACGACGACGACGGTCACGATGGTGGCGGGGTCCATGGGGTGTCCCTTCAGGCGGGGACGACCAGGGCGGTCGACCCCTCGATGGCGGTCACGACGACCGGCGCGCCGGTGTCGAGGACGACCCCGGCGGTCACCGGGGGAGAGGGGAGGAGGCGGGCAGTCCAGGTCTCGCCGTTGGCGAGCTTCACCTGGCCGCCGTCGGGGCCGAGCGGCACCACCACGGTCCCGCGGATGCCCATGAGGGCCGCGAGGTTGCTCGGCGTCGGGTCGCCGCCCTTGCCGAGCGCCCGCAACAGGGGAGGACGCACGGTGAAGAGGAGGAGCACGGCGAGGAGCGCGGCGACGATGATCTGCAGCCACCACGGGGCGCCGAGGAGACCGGCGAGCAGGCCGCCGGCGCTGCCGATCGCGAGCATGAGGAACGTCAGCTCGAGGGTCGTCACCTCGACGACCACGAACACGAGCAGCAGGCCGATCCAGATCAGCCATGCCCACTGGGTGACGACGTCCACGTCGGCCTCCTTCGTTCCCCTTTTGCGTGACGCTACCAGGGGCGCCCGACAGCAGGACGGGGACCGATAGTCTCGAGGCGGTCCGTCGTGACCGCCACGCCGCACGCCCTCACCACAGTCTGGAGCCCACCGTGTCCAACCCCCTCGCCGCAGGATCCCTCGCCGGCAAGAGCGCCCTCGTCACCGGCTCCTCGCGGGGGATCGGCGCCGACACGGTCCGCTACCTGGCCGAGGCCGGCGCCCGCGTGGTCGTCAACTACCGCAACAAGGAGAAGCGCGCGCTGCAGCTCGTCTCGACGATCGAGGCCGGGGGCGGCGACGCGATCGCCGTCGGCGCCGACCTGACCGACCCGGCGAGCCTCGACGCGATGTTCGCGCAGGTGCGCGAGTCGTTCGGCGGCCTCGACGTCCTCGTCATGAACGCCTCGGGCGGCATGGAGTCCGGCATGGCCGAGGACTACGCCCTGAAGCTCAACCGCGACGCCCAGGTCTCGCTCCTCACGGCGGCCCTCCCGCTGATGGCACCCGGCTCCCGCGTGGTGTTCGTCACGAGCCACCAGGCGCACTTCATCCGCACCACCGAGACGATGCCCGAGTACCTGCCGGTGGCGCTGAGCAAGCGCGCCGGCGAGGACGCCCTCCGCGAGATGCTCCCGCAGCTCGAGGCGGCGGGCGTCGAGTTCGTCGTCGTCTCCGGCGACATGATCGAGGGCACGATCACCGCGACGCTGCTCGAGCGCTCGAACCCGGGCGCCATCTCGTCCCGCAAGGAGAGCGCGGGCAAGCTCTACAACGTCGCCGAGTTCGCGGCCGAGGTCGCCTCGGCCGCCGTCGACCCCGTGCCGGCCGACCACACGCGCTACGTGGGCGACACGAGCGACTTCGCCCCGCTGAGCTGACGGGAGCGCCTCGTGTCCGAGCGGATCGTCCGGCCGACGTCGCGCCTCCTCGTCCTCGACGAGCACGACAGGACGCTGCTCATGCTCACCGTCGCGCCCGACACGAGCGGTGCCGCCCGCTGGGTCACGCCCGGCGGCGGCGTCGACCCCGGCGAGGACCACGTCGAGGCGGCGGTCCGCGAGCTCCGCGAGGAGACCGGGCAGGTGATCGCCGACCCCGGCCCGGTCGTCCGGGTCGACGACTTCACGGTCGCGTGGGACGACGCCGACCACACGCACGGCCATGCCGAGTGGTTCGTCGTCAGGCTGCCGCACTTCGAGGTGGCCGACGACGAGTGGACCGACGACGAGCGCGTCGACATCCTCGAGTCGCGCTGGTGGTCGCTGGCCGAGCTCGAGTCGACGACCGAGCCGGTCGAGCCGCACGACCTCGCGTCGTTGCTGCGTGCCGCTCTCGACGAGGGCTGAGTCCAGCCCCTCTCGAGCCTGACCCTGGGGCGCTGATAATGCACATTATGTCAGGTAGGTGATCCGTACCCCTCCTCCCGGCCCCTCGACAGTCCGCCGGTGTTCAGTCGCCCCATGGCCGACGACGAGACACCCGACACCGCCCACCTGCGCCCCGAGGGCGTCGACGACGCGACGGTCGCCGCGCTCGGCAAGCTGTCCGAGGCCCTCGAGGTCGTCGAGCACGCCCGCGGCCTGCTCTACGGCTTCCACCGCCTCACCGGCACGGCCGACCTGGCCCTCGGAGAAGCCGTCGACCTGCTGCGCGAGGCCGGTCACGACGAGCACGCCGAGATGCTCGAGTCCGAGCTGGTCGGCCGCAACGTCATCGAGGGCCGGTGGACGTTCCAGATCGTCGAGGACTACGACGCCACCTACTGGTCCGAGTTCCGCAGCCGTGAGAAGGACGTCCGTGACGCGCTCGCGGGCGGCAGGCGCCACCTCTTCGAGTCCGAGATGAAGGAGGAGCGGCGCAGCCCCGGTCGGCGTCACCACGAGGCGCGTCCGTCCGAGCAGCACGGCTCCCCCGGCGACGACGCCCGCTGAGAGCCCCCGGCCCCCTGGGAACTGCCTCCGGTCCACCGGGGCCTGCCGCGTCGGCTGGCAGAATGCACGGATGACACCGCCTCCCGTCGACCGGCCCCGCATCGAGGCCGCCGTCACCGAGATCCTCGCCGCGATCGGCGAGGACGACGCCCGACCGGGCCTCGAGTCGACGCCCCGCCGCGTGGCCGACGCCTACGCCGAGTTCTTCGGCGGCCTCGACGTCGACGCCGTCGAGCTCGTCCGGTCGTCGGCCGTCGCGTCCGATCCCGAGAAGCTGGGCGAGCTCGTGATCGTCAAGGGCATCTCGTTCCGTTCGGTCTGCGAGCACCACCTCCTGCCGTTCCTCGGCACGGCGCACGTCGCCTACGTGCCGGGCGACCAGATCGTCGGCCTCGGCACGGTCCCGCGCGTCGTCGACGCCCTGGCGTCCCGGCCGCAGCTGCAGGAGCGCCTCGGCGAGGAGATCGCCGACGCCGTCGTCGCCGGGCTCTCCCCCGCGGGCGTGCTCGTCGTGCTCGACGCGGTGCACGGCTGCGTCACCACCCGGGGCCCCCGTCAGGTCGGCAGCTCCACGGTCACCGTGGCCAGCCGCGGCAGCCTCGCCGACCCGGCGGCCAGGGCCGAGGCGATCGCGCTCGTGGGGACGGGCGACGCGCGTGCCTGAGCCCGTCACGAGCCGCCCCTCCGACCCCCCCCAGGGCCTGCCCTCGTTCATCTCGCCGCCGATCCGGGTGCCGGTGCGCACGATCGGCAGGCGCACCTTCGACTTCTCGCGGCAGGTGGCCGTGATGGCCGTCGTGAACCGCACCCCCGACTCCTTCTTCGACCAGGGCCGCACCTTCGCGCTCGACGCCGCCGTCCAGGCCGCCGTCGACGCCGCCGAGGCGGGCGCAGACTGGGTCGACGTCGGCGGCGTCCCCTTCGCCCCGGGGCCCGAGCTGTCGGCGGCAGCGGAGCTCGACCGCGTGCTGCCCGTCGTCGAGGCCCTCGCGGCCGTCTCCGACGTCGTCATCTCGGTCGACACCTTCCGGCCCGAGGTCGCCGCGGCGGTCGTGGCGGCCGGGGCCTCCGTCGTCAACGACACGACCGGCCTCCACGACCCCCGGCTCGCCGACGTCGTCGCCGGCGGTGACGCCACACTCGTGGTCACGCACAGCCTCGCGGCGCCCCGTCGTGAGCACCCGCGCCCGCACTACGACGACGTGGCCCGCGAGGTCGCCGAGTTCCTCGCCCGCCGGGTCGACCTCGCCGTGTCACGGGGCGTGCGCGAAGACCGGATCGTCGTCGACCCGGGCCACGACCTCAACAAGTCGACCGTGCAGACGCTCGAGCTGACCCGCCGCCTCGGCGAGGTCGCGGCGCTCGGCCACCCCGTGCTCGCCGCCGTCTCGAACAAGGACTTCGTGGGCGAGTCGCTCGACCGTGCGAAGCCCGACCGCCTCGCCGGCTCGTTGGCCGCCGCCGTCGCCAGCGTGTTCCTCGGCGCCCGCGTGGTCCGCATGCACGACGCCCGCGCCGCCGTCGACGCCGCCCGCATGGTCGAGGCGATCCTCGGCTGGCGACGACCCGTGCACGCCGTGCACAACGCGTCGTGAGCGCCTCGCGCATCACCCGCGTGGTCCCGACGGACCACGAGGAGGCGCCCCTCACGGACGACGAGCTGCTGTCCGTCCTCTCCCCCCGCGACCGCGCCGTGCCCTGCCTCCGTGTGAACTTCGTGACGACCCTCGACGGCGCCTCCACCTCCGAGGGCGTCTCGGGGTCGCTCGGCGGCCCTGCCGACGGCCGCGTCTTCGACCTGCTCCGCCGGGTGACCGACGTCGTCGTCGTGGGCGCCGGGACGGTGCGCGACGAGGGCTACGGAGCCATGCGGCTCGGCGACGCCGCCGTCGCGTGGCGCGAGCGCGCCGGTCTCGCGTCGCAGCCGGCCTTCGCGCTCGTGTCGGCCTCGCTCCGGCTCGACCCGGAGTCGACGGTCTTCACCGAGGCTCCGGTGCGCCCCCTCGTCCTCACCACGGGACGGGCCGACCCGGAGGCACGGCGGGCGCTCGAGCGCGTCGCGGACGTCGTGGCCTGCGGCGAGGAGCGCGTCGACCCGCACCTCCTGCGCGACGCCCTGGTCGAGCGCGGACTGACGCAGATGCACTGCGAGGGCGGGCCCCGCCTCTTCGGCGACCTCGTGCGGGCCGACGCCGTCGACGAGCTCTTCCTCACGCTCGCGCCGATGCTCGAGGGCGGTCACGGCCTGCGCGTGAGCCAGGGCGCCGACGGCGAGGACTCCAGCCCGCTCCGGGGCATGCGCCTGGCGCACGTGCTGCAGGACGGCGACGAGCTGCTCACCTGGTACGTGCGCGACCGTTCCCGCGACGACGGGTCCTGACCCCGGGCGCGACGGCGACCGTCGCGGCCGGGAGCACGCCCGCAGGGCACAGAGCGGGGAACGGCACCGAGCTCGGCGCCGTTCCCCTGGCCGTCAGCCCTGCTCGGCCTCGCCGAACCCGCCCTCGATCAGCTCGACGAGGTCGTCCACGGCCGCCCGGGCGTCCGGCCCGGTCGCCATGACCGCCACGGTCGCGCCGATGCCGAGCCCGAGGCCCATGATGCGCAGCAGGCTCTTCGCGTCGACCCCGTTGACCGTGACGTCGGCCTGGAACCGGGAGGCGTGCGTCACCAGCTCCGCGGCCGGCCGGGCGTGCAGGCCCGACGCGTTGACGAGCACGGCCGAGCCCTCGACGGCGTCGCCGCCGCGCAGCTCGCGCTCGTCGGCGTGCGGGTCGGCCACGCCGGTCGCGCTGCGGGCGGCCTCGGCCACCTGGGTCAGCGAGCCGCCCGTCTCGGCCGCGACGGCCGCGGCCACCGCGCCCTCGACGATCGGGGCGTCGACGATGACGACGCGGTCGCGGTCGGCGTCGTCGAGGAAGTCGACGGCGGTCTCCGAGGTGAGCACGGCCGAGCCGAGGTCGCAGAGCACGACGACTCCCCCGCCGCCGTCGGCCGAGCCGAGCGCGGCCGAGACGGCGTCGAAGCTCGTGCCGATGCCGCCCTCGTCGGTGCCGCCCGCGGCGACGAGGGTCGTGGTGGGGGCCATCTGCCGCGCGAGCTCGACGGTGCCCTCGGCGATCTTGGCGCTGTGCGAGACGACGACGATGCCGACGGAGGCCATGGTCACGCCTCCCCGGCGGTCGTGGACGCCGCGGCGGCGACGTCGTCGGCCGCGTCCGCGGCGGCCGCGAGGATGAGCGCGGAGGACTGCGCCCCGGGGTCCCGGTGGCCGACGGCCCGTTCGCCGAGGTAGCTCGCCCGGCCCTTCCGGGCGACGAGCGGCTCGGTCGACTCGGCCCCGCGTGCGGCGGCGTCGGCCGCGGCGCGGAGCACGGCGGCCGGCTCCTCCCCCGCGTCCGCGGCGGTCTGCGCCGCCTCCGCTGCCGGGGTCCAGGCGTCGATCATGGTCTTGTCGCCCACCTCGGCCTTGCCGCGGAGCACGGCGCCGTCCCGCGCCGCCGCCACGAAGGCGGCGACGCCGGCGGAGTCGACCTCGGCGGCGTCGCCCAGGGCGCCGGCGCCCTTGAGGAACGCCGTCCCGAGCAGGGGCCCGGAGGCGCCTCCCACGGTCGAGATCAGGGTCGTCGCGACCATCTTGAGCAGCGCACCGGGGGCGGCGTCGTCCGGCTGCGAGGGCAGCTTGCCGCGCACCGCGGAGAAGCCGCGCTCGAGGTTCTCGCCGTGGTCGCCGTCGCCGATCTCGCGGTCGAGCTCGACGAGCGCGGCCCGGTTCGCGCTGACGGTGTCGGCCGCGCGCTCGACGAAGCGGCGGGCCCAGGTGGAGTCCAGTGTCATGTCGTCCTTCTCTCGGGGGTGGTGGAGGGCGGCCCGCTGACGCGGAGCCTCGGCGACGGCGGTCACCGGCCGCGACGCAGTGCGGCGGTCTCGACCGGTGCGTCCCACAACTCGGTCAGCTCGTCGTCGAGCCTCGTCACGGTGATCGACATGCCCTGCATCTCGAGCGACGTGACGTAGTCGCCGACCAGGGTGCGCGTCACCTCGACGCCCTTCTCGGCGAGCACCTCGGCGGCGCGCCGGAAGGCGACGTACAGCTCGACGAGCGGCGTGCCGCCCATCCCGTTGACGAAGAGCAGCACCTGGTCGCCGGATGCGGCGCCCAGGTCGTCGAGGACGGCGTCGAGCAGCCTGTCCACGATCCTGTCGACGGGCTCGAGCGGCACGCGCTCGCGTCCCGGCTCGCCGTGGATGCCGATGCCGATCTCGACCTCGTCGTCGGCCAGGGTGAAGCTCGGCTCACCCGCGTGCGGCACGACGCCCGCGGCGAGGGCGACGCCCATCGTCCGCGTCGCCGCGTTCGTCCGGCGTGCCACCTCGGCCACCTGCTCGAGCGAGTCGCCCCGCTCCGCGGCGGCGCCCGCGGTCTTCTCGACGACCACGGTCCCGGCCACGCCGCGGCGACCGGCCGTGAAGAGCGAGTCCTTGACGGCGACGTCGTCGTCGACGAGCACCGAGGCCACGGTGATGCCCTCGGCCTCGGCGA
>Ga0265780_10007992_pt1 | contig 12902 bp, 11 predicted proteins | sample P1T30metagenome_FD_192432 | JGI IMG/M metagenome (GOLD analysis project Ga0265780, IMG submission 192432) | Plant litter microbial communities from East Loma Ridge, Irvine, California - P1 T30 | ecosystem: Environmental > Terrestrial > Plant litter > Unclassified | place: USA: California...
TCTTGCCCATGTAGATGTCGGCCAGCAGCGGACCGGTCATCTTCAGCTGGCCTGGGGTCACGCCATCGACGTTGACCACGGCAACCACGCCGCCCATGATGGCCGGGAACTGCATCAGGCCTTCTTTTTCGAGTTCTTCTGCTTTCAGCGGCATGTCCGATGCGCCGAAGTCCACGGTCTTCGCCTTGATCTGCTTGATGCCGGCGCCCGAGCCGACCGATTGGTAGTTCAGGCCGGTGCCGGTGGCGGCTTTGTAGCTCTCAGCCCACTTGGCATAGATCGGGTACGGGAAGGTCGCGCCCGCGCCGGTAATGTCAGCGGCGAACGAGGTCGTCATCACGAGCGTGGCGGCAGCACCGGCGAGGATCTTCTTGAGCATTGTTATTCCTAACTTTGGTTAAGGGGTATGTTTTGGACTACAGGAAAAAGAATAGCTGCCGAATATGACCTGTTTATGACTTGACCATCCGCTGTCTTTTCGCTGTCACGCGACCACACCCTTGCGGTTTTGCTATCATGGGTCTCCCTGTCAAACCCTGGATGACACCGATGCGCACCCTGCCCTGCGTCCTCGCCATTGCCGCCGCCGGCCTGCTGTCGGCCTGCGCCACGCAAGACCACCTGCCCGACGCCCAGTACACGCTGAGCGAGCGCCAGACCCTGAGCCTGCCGCCGCTGCCGATCGACGGGCGCCTGACGCTCACCTACGAGGGCGCCGACGACAGCCGCTGCCCGCACAATGCGCGCTGCATCTGGGCCGGCCAGCTGGCCTACCGCTTCACCCTGCGCACCAACAACACGGCCCAGGCCTTCTGGCTGGTGCAGGGCAAACCGGGCTATACCTCGCCCGGCCTGCGCGGCGCGCGCATCGAGATCGATCCCTCCTTCGTGCCGCAGCCGCGCGGCATGTCCGATAGCCGGCCGGCCTCGTATCCGGTGGTCTTCAATATGTACGGCAGCTGATGGCGCCGGGCCACCCGCCGCGGGCCGCACTGGCGTGCGGCCTGGTCCTGTCCATCATCCTCGCGCCCGCCGCGGCCGCGCCGGTCGCAACCGGCACCGGTGGTGCAGTCGCCACCATCAGCGCGCAGGCCTCGCAGTCGGCGCTGGCCATCCTGAACCAGGGTGGCAATGCGGTCGACGCCGCGGTGGCCGCGGCCGCCACCCTGGGCGTCACCGACCCATTCAGCTGCGGCATCGGCGGCGGCGGCTTCATGGTGATCTACCTCGCCAGGGACAAACGGGTGATTACCATCGACCACCGCGAGACGGCGCCAGCCAGGGCAGGGCCGCAGCTATTCCAGCACGACGGCAAGCCGCTCGACTTCGAGACGGCGGTTGCCAGCGGGCTTGCCGTCGGCGTGCCGGGCACGGTGCGCGGCTGGCACGAGGCGATCGAGCGCTACGGCAGCATGCGCTTTGCGCAGGTGCTGGCGCCGGCGATCGCGGTGGCCGACAAGGGTTTTCGCATCAACGCCAATTTCAGCCTGCTGGTGGGGCAGAACGAAAAGAAATTCCGCCAGTTCGCGCCAACGAGCGAGCTGTATCTGCATCAGGGCAAGGCGCTGCCGGCCGGCACGCTGCTGCGCAATCCGGGCATGGCGCGCGCCTACCGCGAGATCGCGCAAGGCGGCGTGAAAGCGTTCTATGAAGGGCCGATCGCGCGCGCGATCGTCGACAGCGTCAACCGGCCGCCGGTTGCCAAGGGCTACGCGGTGCATCCCGGGAGCATGACGCTGGCCGACCTGGCCAACTACGAGGCGCGCATCCGCCCCGCCCTGCGCAGCAGCTATCGCGGCTACGAGCTATATGGCATGCCGTTGCCCAGCAGCGGCGGGCCGACGGTGGCGCATGCGCTCAACATCCTCGAGGGTTTCGACCTGGCTGCGCTGCCGCGCGCCCAAGCCGAGCACCTGTACCTGGAAGCCAGCCGGCTGGCCTTTGCCGACCGCAACGCTTACCTGGCCGATCCGGAATTCGTCGATGCGCCGCTCGCAGGCCTGCTCTCGAAGCAGTATGCGGCCGAGCGCCGCGCGCTGATCGATCCGCAAAAAGCGGCGCCGGGTGCGGTGGCGGCGGGCGACCCGTACCGCTACCAGAACGACCCGAGCATCCCCTTGCGCGCCCAGCCCGCCGCCGCCGTCAAGCTGGCGCCCGAGAGCGCGCACACCACCCACCTGACGGTGTCTGACAAGGACGGCAATGTGGTGGCGTACACCTTCACCATCGAATCCTGGGGCGGCAGCGGCATCGTGGTGCCGGGCTACGGTTTCCTGCTCAATAACGAACTGACCGATTTCGACTTCGATGCCCCACACCCGAACGTGCCCGAAGCCGGCAAGCGGCCGCGCTCGAGCATGGCGCCCACCATCGCGCTCAAGGACGGCAAGCCGGCCTTCAGCATCGGCAGCCCGGGCGGCTCGACCATCATCACCACCGTGCTGCAGACCATCGTGAATCATGTCGACTTAGGCATGCCGATGGACCGGGCGCTCGATGCGCCGCGCATCAGCCAGCGCAATGCCGCCGAGACGTCGGTCGAGCCGGGCTTTGCGGATACCGCGCAGGCGCGCGCCCTGTCAGGCTTCGGCCAGCGCTGGGAGAGCCCGGCCGAGGAAATCGGCGCGGCCAATGCGCTGGTGTTCAACCCGGACGGCACCGTCACCGCCGTCAGCGAAGGCCGGCGCCATGGCGTCGGCACGGCGCTGGTGCAGCGCCGCGGACATTAAATCCCGAGACCGCCCGCGACGTCGATGACGCCGCCCGTGATATAGCCGCCGTTCGGGCCGGCCAGGAAGTTGACCAGGGCGGCGACCTCCTCAAGCGTCGCGATGCGCCGGATGGGGTGCATGTCCAGGAAGGCGTCGGGCGCCGTCGTGCTTCCCAACGCTTCGACCATCATATCGGTCGGCATGGCGCCGGGCTGGACGACATTGACGGTGATGTTGCGCGGCCCGAGGTCGCGCGCGACGCCCTTGGCGTAGCCGATCAGGGCGGCCTTGGTGCCGGCATAGTCGGCCACGCCCGGGATCAGGGCCAGCGTCCCGTTGCGCGAACCGATGAAGATGATCCGTCCGCCTTCGGACAGCACCGGCGCCGCCGCGCGCGTGGTCGCCACCGCGCCCATGACGTTGACCTGCCACTGGTGGTCGAGGCCGGCGGTATCGAGCGCGGGATCGTCGACCTGCTGGCCCTTGGCGACGACGGCGGCGTTGTTCACCAGGATGTCGAGCCGGCCAAATTGCGCCACCACGGCGTCGACCAGCGGCTTGGCCGCCGTCATGTCGGCCTGGTCGCTGCGCAGTGCGAATGCGCGCCCACCCTTCGCCTTCAGCTTCGCCACCACGGCCTCGGCCTTGTCGTGCGAGGCCACATAGCTGATCGCCACCTCGGCGCCCTCGTCGGCAAGCGCCTCGGCGATCACCGCGCCAAGGCCGCGGGAGCCGCCGGTCACGAGCGCGACCTTCTTCAAACTGTTCGACATACCATCCGTTCTTTCAAACTTACGCAAAGCTAACCGTAGTTAGCTTTCCTGTTGAATTCCTGCTTCACCGGAGAAGGTTTCACTTGGCAATGTAGATGCCAGGCCAGCGCCTTCTCCTCCACAGGCAGGGACGGTGGAACTCACCGCCGGCATCTTCGCAGGCAACCAGATGCAGCCGCCGATGGTGATATGAGGGGTTGGGCACACAGAAGTTCCCCCAGGCCCTGATCGGTTTCCGTGCGATTGGCGAACAGCAGTTGCGCAAACGCTTCGAACGGGCCCAGGCAGAAGGAGACCTTCCCGCCTCGGCGCGGCCCGACGCCCTGGCGGCATTCGTGATGGCCCTGCTGCACGGCATGGCGATCCAGGCCAAGGCCGGCTTCGAGCGCGACATGCTCAATGCCGTGGTCGAGCAGGCGCTGTCGACCTGGCCCGGCGCCTGAAGGTCAGGCGGTTGTAGCAGGCGCTAGACCTGGCGCGCGACCAGCTCGCGCACCCTTTGCGCCATCGCGTCGATCGAGAACGGCTTGGTCAGCACCGACATGCCGGGCGCCAGCCGGCCATGGTCGAGCAAGGCGGTTTCGGCATACCCGGTAATGAACAGCACCTTGAGGTCGGGGCGGGTAACGCGCGCCGCATCGGCCATCTGGCGCCCGTTCATCATGCCGGGCAAGCCCACGTCGCTGATGAGCAGGTCGATGCGCGCCCCTGACTGCAGCAGCTTCAGGCCGGCGGCGCCATCCTCGGCCTCGAGCGCCGCGTAGCCGAGCTCCTCGAGCAGCTCGACCACCAGCATGCGCACGCTCGGCTCATCGTCGACGACCAGGATCGTCTCGCCCTGGCCGGCCGGCGGCGCCGCATCGGCCGCGGCTGTCTCTTGTCCCTCGGCCGCGCCGCGGTGGCGCGGCAGGAAGATGCTGACCGTGGTGCCCTGCCCCGGTTCCGATTCGATCGCCACCTGCCCGCCCGACTGCTTGGCGAAGCCGTAGATCATCGATAGTCCGAGCCCGGTGCCCTGCCCCAGCGGCTTGGTGGTGAAGAAGGGATCGAAGGCCTTGGCCAGCACCTCGGGCGCCATGCCGGTGCCGCCGTCGGACACCGACAGCGCCAGGTAGTCGCCGGGCGGCAGCTCGTGGCCGCGCGCGGCCTGGCGGTCGAATACGCGGTGCCCGGCCGCGATCACGATCCGTCCGCCGTCCGGCATCGCGTCGCGCGCATTGATGCACAGGTTCAGCAGCGCGTTCTCGAGCTGCGACTGGTCGACCAGCGCCGCCCACGGCGCGCTGCTGCAATCGGGTTCGACCAGCACGCCGGGGCCCACCGTGCGCCGGATCATGTCCAGCATGCCGTCCACCATGGTGTCGACGCAGATGGCGCGCGGCGCCAGCGTCTGGCGCCGCGAAAACGCCAGCAGCCGGTGGGTCAGCGCCGCCGCGCGCCGGGTCGCGCCCTGGGCCACGCCGACATAGCGCTCGATCTCCTCGACGCGGCCCTGCGCGAGACGCAGCTTGATCAGGTCGAGGCTGCCCGCAACGCCGGCCAGCAGGTTGTTGAAGTCATGCGCGAGGCCGCCGGTAAGCTGGCCCACCGCCTCCATTTTCTGCGAATGGCGCAGCTGCTCGTGCGCCCGTTCCAGCTCGGCCTGGCGTTCGCGCTCGACGCTGATGTCGCGCGCCGAGCAGTACACCTTGCGCTCGTCCGGCACCGCTACCCACGACAGCCAGCGCCAGTTGCCGGCCTTGTGACGGTAGCGGTTCTCGAAGCGCAGCGCAGGAATGCCCTGCTGCAGCGCATCGCGCCAGACCGCCTCGGTGCGGGCGCGGTCGTCGGGGTGGATGAAGTCGAGGAAGGGCGTGCCGGCCACCTCTTCCTCGGTCCATCCCAGCGCGGCCTGCCACGCCGGGTTCGAGGTTTCCATGAAACCGTCGGCATTGAGCACGCCCAGGATGTCGGGACTGAGCTGCCAGGTGCGCCCGCGCGCCAGCGCCTGGGCCAGCACCTTCTGTTCCAGCTCTTCGTTCAGCGCGCGCAGCTTGAGGATCGCCTCGTCGCGCTCGGCCTCCACCGCGCGCCGGCTCTCGACGTCGATCAGCACGCCAGGGAAGCGCAGGCCGGTACCATCCGGCGCCAGATCGACCCGGCCATTGGCCTCGATCCAGTAATAGCGGCCATCCGTGCGCCGCACCCGGTACTGGTGGGCATAGTGGCCGCCGCGCGCGATGACCGTGTTGATGGCCTGGGCCAGGCCGGCCTGGTCGTCGGGGTGCACGGTGGAGACCACCTGGGCCAGGGAGAGGCCGGTGCGGCCGATGGCAGGGTCGAGGCCGAAGGCGCGCGCAAAGGCTTCGTCGACCGTGAAGCGGTCGGTCGGCAAGTCCCAGAACCAGGTGCCGATGATGGCGCCGGCCTCCAGCGCCAGCTGGACCCGCTCGGCATCGACGCGCGACGCCGATTCGTGCTCCCGCAGCACGGCCTCGTCAGCCGCCTGGCGCCGCTGCTGGAGAATGGCCTCGGTGGTTTCGATGCAGTTGCACAGCAGTCCGAGGATGTGGCCGGCATCGTCGCGCACGGGACCGTAGGAATAGGTGAACCAGGTATGCTCGGCATAGCCCTTGCGCTGCATGACGAGCGCGATATCGTTCATCTTGTGCGATTCGCCGCCCACCAGCGTGCGCTCGACCAGGGGGCTGAGCACGTCCCAGATTTCATGCCAGACGGCCTGGAACGGCTGCCCCAGCGCGGCCGGATGCTTGTTGCACAGGATCTCGGCGTAGGCGTCGTTGTAGAACAGGATCTGCGCCGGTCCCCAGACGATAAAGCTCGGGAAAGCCGAGTCCAGCATGATATTGACGCTGGTGCGCAGTGTGGCGGGCCAGGAGGCGCTCGGGCCCAGCGGAGAGCTGGACCAATCGTGGCTGCGGATGGCCGCCGCCATCGCGGCGCCGGAAGCGGGAAACATGCCTGGGCTACCCATGGAATCGATCGTCTGCCTGTTGGGATGCCAGGACGTAGTTGCGCGCATTCATGCGGCATTATTGCATGCCTCGCAACGTCGGCACGCCGCAATATCGGCGCCGCCAGGCGATTTTTTGCCGCGCACTCGACTACACTGGCAGGACGGCGCGCATGCGCAGTCCGGCGCGCCGACATCCCATAAGAACACCACGAAGGAGACGCGCGATGAACGATTTTATTAGCCTGCTCCCCACCCTGTTGATCGGAGCACTGGCCCTGATCATGTTCGGGCTGGGCCTGTCCCTCACTGTCGGCGACTTCCGGCGCCTGCTTGGCCACCCCAAGGCGGTGCTGCTGGCGCTGGCGCTGCAGGCGCTGTTATTGCCGGCGCTGTGCTACGGGTTGACCGTGCTGCTGGACGTGCCGCCGGTGTTTGCGATCGGCCTGATGCTGCTGGCGGCGTCGCCAGGTGGCGTCTCGGCGAATCTGTTCAGCCACCTGTTCGGCGGCAATGTGGCGATGAATATCTCGCTCACGGCGATCAACACGCTGCTGTCGATCGTCACGCTGCCCCTGATCGCCAACTTCGCCATCGCCAGCTTCTCGCAGAGCGGCCAGGTGGTGCCGATGCAGACCGCCAAGGTGGTGGAAGTGATCGGCATCGTGCTGGTGCCGGTGGCGATCGGGATGGCGGTCAAGCGCATCGCGCCGGGTTTCGCGGCGCGCGCCGACAAGCCGATGAAGATCTTCTCGATGGCGGTGCTGGCGGCGCTGGCGCTGATCGCCTTCGCCAAGGAGTGGGATGCACTGACCGGCTCGTTCGCCACGATCGGGCTGGCGGTGGTGCTGTTCAACGCCGCCAGCCTGGGCCTGGGCTACTACATACCGCGCATCGCCGGCCTCGATAAGCCGAACGCGGTGGCGATCGGTTACGAGATCGGGATCCACAATTCGACGCTGGCGATTTTCGTGGCGGTATCGGTGCTCGGGGACTTCCAGCTGATGGTGCCGGCGGCGATCTATTCGATCAGCATGTATGTGCTGGCGACGGCGTTCGGGGTGCTGGTGCTGCGGCGGCGCGGGGCCGGGGTGACGGTGGTGGCGGCGTCGAGCTGAGCTGAGCTGCGTTGATCTGAGCTGAGCTTACGATAGAATCGTTAGCGCAAGCACGTCGTTCCCGCGCAGGCGGGAACCCAAGTCTTTCGCGTTCCAGCTACCTGCAAGCGCAGGCACTGAGCACGCAAGCTTGGGTTCCCGCCTGCGCGGGAACGACGTGCTGGATTACGCGGCCAAGGCCATGCGCTCGTGACCGGCACGCGAGCGCAGCGGCGCCTGCACTTGCTGCGCCACGCCAGCCTGCGCATCGACCTTGAACACGCCCACCATCTGCTGCAGCGCATGCGCCTGGTCTTGCAGCGCGCCGGTGGCGGCGGCTGCTTCCTCGACCAGGGCGGCGTTCTGCTGGGTCGCCTGGTCCATGTGGCTGACCGCTTCATTGATCTGCTGGATGCCGGCGGTCTGCTCTTCGCCGGCGGCCAGGATCTCGGCCATGATGTCGCTGACACGGGTCACGCTGGAGACGATCTCGTCCATAGTGGTGCCGGCGCTGTCGACCAGGGCGGTCCCCGCCTCGACGTTGCTGACCGAGGTGCTGATCAGTTCCTTGATTTCCTTGGCCGCCGCCGCCGAACGTTGCGCCAGGTTGCGCACTTCGCCGGCCACGACTGCGAAACCGCGGCCCTGCTCGCCTGCACGGGCTGCTTCGACGGCCGCGTTCAGCGCCAGAATATTGGTCTGGAAGGCGATGCCGTCGATGGTCGAGATGATGTCGACAATACGCTTGGACGAGGCGTCGATGGCGCCCATGGTCTGTACCACTTCCGACACCAGCTGGCCGCCGCGCACTGCGACTTCGGACGCCGAACGCGCCACGTTGTTGGCCTGGCGCACATTGTCCGCATTGTGCTGCACGGTGGTGGTCAGTTCTTCGAGCGAAGACGCGGTTTCTTCCAGGCCGCTGGCCTGCTGCTCGGTGCGCGCCGACAGATTCATATTGCCGGCCGCGATCTCGCCACTGGCGCTGGCGATCGACATGCTGCTGTCGCGCACGTTGCGCACGGTGGTGGCCAGCTGCTGCTGCATGGTGGCCAGGCCCTTGAGCAGCGCGCCCATTTCGTCGTCACGGTCGACCTCGACCCTGGTGGACAGGTCGCCATGAGCCATCGCGTCGAAGTGGCCGAGCGCATGGTCGAGCGGACGCATGATGGCGCGCAGCAGCAGCCACGACGACACCGCCGCCAGCAGCACGCCGAGTACCACGCTGGCGCCGGAGATCCACATCAGCATATCGAACAGGCTACCGCTCTTGTCGTAACCCTGCTTGGCGGTCGCCAGCTGATATTCGTCCAGGGCAACCGAGGCCTTGTCGAAGGTGCCGTACAAGGCGGTCATTTCCTTCATCGACAGCGCTTCGATGCGCTCGACGTTTGCCTGTTCGACGGCGGCGGCCAGCGCCAGCATGCCGTCATTGATGTAACGGGTACGCTCTGTCACCAGGTTCTTGGCCAGTGCCTCTTCTTCGGCGTCGCGCGGCAGGGCCAGGTAGCGCTGCAACTCCTTGTTCGAGTCTTCGATGAAGCCCTTGGCGCGGCTCAGGGTTGTGCCGACGTCAGCCGCGTCCGGATGGAACACGGCGCGGTCCAGGCCGAAACGGGCGCGGTTCAGGAAATTCTTGGAGTTATTGATCGCGATGCTCGAGGCCAGCTGGTTCGAATACACGTCTTCCAGCGCCGCGTGGTCTTCACGCATGCCATAGATGCCGAGCAGGCCAACGGCCGTGATGAGGAAGCCAAGCATGGCCATCGTGGCGATCAGCCGGAGTCGCAGTGTCAATTTGAAAAACATGGTTGCCCTGAAGATGAAGGTTTTTTCGTGAGAACGCGTAAAACGAAACCTTATCGTCAGTACGGCATTTTTTCAGCAAAAACCGAAGTTCGGTATCAGAATTGCAGGATGTCGGTTGTTGCGCAGCAACAAAAAATACGGCCGATCTATCCTCTTTGACAACTCGATTAATGAACAGATCACGTCATGACAGGATTGTATTCACCCAGTCAATCCAGCCTTCCTGCCGGAAAAGCGAATGGAGCGCGGACCATGGAACGGTAGCGGCGCGCCGTCATGGCGACGACCAGCAATACCGAAAATACGGCAGCGATTGGAAAAACCGGTAATGCGAGGACGCCGCGCACGACCACCGCCACCAGCAGGCAAACCCCTGCGATCGCAAGCCCGAGCAGCCATTGCAGGACCGAGTTATAACGCGAGCGGTGCGCATGGTTGCGCAACGGCAAGATCATGGTAGGAAGGGCCAGGCAGCACATGGAGGCCACCATCAGCACCTCGTCCCCGCCGGCGCCGGTCAGGATGCTGCACGCAAGCGCCGTCACCGTCGCCATCGCCCAGGCCAACAGGCTGCTGCGCAGCAGCGTCGATGCCAGCAGGCGATTGAAGCGCGGCGCAGTGGCCGGCATGGCCGGCATGGCCGGCGCCAGCCTGAGCAGGGACTGGCCGGCAGGCTTTTCCGTCAGGTTCGCAAGCATGAGCGTGTGCATCTGGAACAGGATCAGCGGCAGCAGGCTCCACATCCAGCCCATCTCCAAGGCCAGTTCGGCTGCCCGGGAATAGTCCCCCAGGTGCATCAAACCTACCAGCGCCAGGCCAACCAGCCCCAAGCCGGCGATGCCGAGCACGATGCCGCCCACCTGCAGGCCGGGGCCTCCGCCGTGCAAGAGCATGGCCCCCAGGTCGCGGCGGCCGCTTGCCCGGCGCAGCGAGCGGGCCTGCCACCAGCGCATGAAGCGGCCGTCCTCGCGATTGCGAAGCCCATCCGTGTCGCGCCATACATTGCGTTTTTCCAGCTGGCGCCAATGGCGGTCGCCCGCACATGGAAAGATGGTCCGGATAGTCAGCAATCCCGGCGCCACCAGCAGTGCCGCCAGCAGCGGCAGGAAGGCCGGATGGGCCATCATGGCGTGCGCCCAGTCCGGTATCACGGACGGCAATCCCATCAGGGGCCAGATCGCGAGGATTACCACCGAGCCGGCGCCGTTGCCGGTTGCCGCCAGCGCCATGCCAAGCGATGCCACCATCCACCAGACCACGCGCAAAACAACGTCGGACGGGCTGCCGGCATTGGCGAGCGCAAGGCCGGCGATGCAGAGCATCCATACCGTCATGGCCAGTTCCAGCAGGCGTGCCCGCATCCCCGGGGTCAGCTGGGCGTTGGCGGGAGAATTGAGCTTGAAGGCGCCGGGCAGGAAGCCCCAGGTCCAGGTCAGGAGTGTCATGCTGCACAGCGCATTCGCGCCCCAGCTTGCCGCAGTGGCCGGGCCGTACACCTTCCAGGCGAGCACCACTGCCGCCAGCGACAGGACCGGTGTCAGCCACAGGACGATCCGATGGGCATACGGGTGCACCTGCGCCAGCGCCGCCCGCCACAGCAGGCCGTAGAGCGCGATGCGCGGGCTCACCGGGTCACCTCGATGAACAGGTCTTCCAGGCTCTTCGGCTGGTGCACACCGTTCACCACCTGGCCGGCGGCGCCATCCAGCAGGTCGTCGAGGTCGCCTTCGAGCACGATGCGGCCGCCCTTGAGGAAGGCAACGTCCAGCGCCACCCGTTCCAGGTCAGTGAGGATGTGGGTCGAGAACACCACCGTGGTGCCGCGCTCGATGACGCCGTCGATCAACTCGGTCAGGAAGTCGCGCCGGCCGGCCGGGTCGAGCGCCGATACCGGTTCGTCCAGCACCAGCAGATCGGGATCGTGGGCCAGCGCGCGGATGATCGACAGGCGCTGCTGCTCGCCACCCGACAGGCGCCGGATCGGCCGGTTGCGCATGGCGACGTCGATGCCCCAGCGGCCCAGCAGGGCCTCGACCTTGGCATCGTTCCAGCGCGGGTACAGCGCCTTGAAGTAATCCAGCATCTGCAGCGGCGTCATCCAGTCGAACAGGTCGGATTTCTGCGGCACGTAGCCGATGCGGGCGCGGGTCGCGTCCGACAGCGCGTCGGGCGACTCGCCGAACAGCGCAATGCTGCCGCCGTCGATCTCGCGCAGGCCCAGCAGGCATTCCATCAAGGTCGACTTGCCGGCGCCATTGCGCCCCAGCAGCCCGATCACCTGGCCCGGGCCGACTTCCCAGTCGAGGCCGTCGAGTACGGTCTTGCTGTCGAAGCGCCTGGCAACGCCGCGCATCTGGATCGGGAGTACGGTCACGGAGATTCCTTCAGAAGGTTTTTGAAAAGAGAGAGAACGGTGTCGGGATCGAGCTCGAGCTCGCGCGCCTCGCGCGCGGCGCGCTCCAAGGTTGGGCGCAGCAGCGCCAGGCGCGCGTTGATGTCACCCTCCCCGCTCCTCTTGCGCGGACGGTCCGCGACCAGCATGCCGACGCCGCGCCGGCGCTCGAGCAGGCTTTCCAGCTCGAGCAGCCCATAGGCCTTCGAGACGGTCATCGGGTTGACCGCGAGCTGCAGCGCGACCTCGCGCACCGATGGCAGCGCGTCGCCCGACGCCAGCTGGCCGCCGGCCACCAGCCGGCGCACCTGCTCGACCAGTTGCCGGTAGATCGGCTCGGTCGAACCTGGGACGATCGAAAACAGTTGGGGAGAATGGCTGGTCATTGCGTATTGGTGTATTAGTTGATTGATACACTAAAGCCGCAAGACCAAGCTGTCAACCGTGGGCGGCATTTCATGCATCGCGGGTACGACGACCGCCCTCAACAACCAGGGCGTACCATCGGGTAGGGACGAAAAAAAACCGGAGCCACGGCTCCGGTCATCCTTCAATCGACGCAGCCGATTACAGATGCACCGTAATCTGCGGCATCAAATCGTCGAAGGTACGGCCATTGCCGTTCTCGCCGATCGCATGCATCTTCCACTCGCCATTGTGGCGGTACAGCTTGGCCATGATCTGGGCCGAGTGCGTACCCGTCACCGACAGGTTGAAGCGCGCCACCTCTTGCTGGTTCGCTGAGTTTATCAGGCGGCAGTAGGCGTTTTCGACGGTCGAGAAATTCTGGCCGGTGAAGCTGTTCACCGTGAACACCAGCGCCTTGACGTTTGCCGGCACGGCGTTCAGGTCGACGTTGATCTGCTCGTCGTCGCCATCGCCGGCGCCGGTACGGTTGTCGCCCGAGTGCGAGATGCTGCCGTCGCGGCTCTTGAGCTGGCGGAACCAGACCGTATCGATCGCGTTGTTCGATTCGTCGAACATCACCACCGAGGCGTCAAGGTCGACAGCTTCGGACTTGCCGCCGCCGAAACCGAAGAAGCCCTTCGACTTGATCGCGTCCCAGCCCAGACCCATGGTCACGCGGGAGAGGCCGCCACCGGCCTCCTTGTCCAGGGAAATCTTCTGTCCCTTTTGCAGATTGACTGACATTGTTGTTCCTCCTTA
>Ga0265780_10007993_pt1 | contig 12902 bp, 8 predicted proteins | sample P1T30metagenome_FD_192432 | JGI IMG/M metagenome (GOLD analysis project Ga0265780, IMG submission 192432) | Plant litter microbial communities from East Loma Ridge, Irvine, California - P1 T30 | ecosystem: Environmental > Terrestrial > Plant litter > Unclassified | place: USA: California...
AACCGTTATGCCCGGGCTTATCGATTGCCATGTGCATTTAGAAGATGAGTTTACCAAAACATCTGCTTTAGATCGTTTCCGTTTTACCGATGCAGATATTGCTTATCATGCAGCCGTTCACGCCAAAACTACGCTGATGGCAGGCTTTACCACCGTGCGCGATCTGGGCGGTTCGGGTGTAAACATCAGCCTGCGTAAAGCGGTTGCCCAGGGTTTGGTTGATGGCCCGCGCATTTATACTGCCGGTCGGGCTATCTCGGCCAGCGGCGGCCACATGGATAGCTCTGACGGTTTTAGGGACGATGCATTTGCACACCCACAAGGGCCGGATGATGGTATTGCAGATGGCAAGGATGAATTGATTAAAGCAGTTAGATTGCAATTTAAACGCGGATCAAATGTTATTAAGATTGCATCAACCGGTGGTGTGTTGGATTTGAGCGAAGATGGGTCGGGCGCTCAGTTCAGCATCGAAGAAATTAAAGCAGTGGTAGAAACCGCTAAAGATTATGGTATGAAGGTAGCCTGCCATGCCCACGGTGCCGAAGGTATCAGACGTGCTATTTTAGGCGGCGTAACCTCAATAGAGCATGGCACATTTATGGATGCCGAAGATATGGACCTGGCCAAAAAGAACGGTACTTATTTAGTGCCTACCATTATTGCAGGGCGTTCGGTAATGGATTCGGCTAAAGTTAAAGGCTACTTTCCACCGGTAATTGCACGTAAAGCTTTAGAGGTTGGCCCGCAAATACAAAACACTTTTGGCAAGGCCTACAAAGCAGGCGTAAAAATTGCCTTCGGTACCGATGCAGGCGTTTATCCGCATGGCAAAAACTGGATGGAATTTGGCTACATGGTTGAAGCCGGTATGCCGCCAATGCAGGCAATTAAGGCCGCAACAACCAGCGCTGCTGACTTATTAGGCATAACGGCAATAACCGGTAGCATTACTAAAGGTAAATTTGCGGATATTGTGGCCGTTGACGGAGATCCGCTGCAAGACATCAAAGCAATGGGCAACATGGCCTTTGTAATGAAAGAAGGAAAAATTTACAAGAACCAATAATTATTATGCATTTAAAATACCCTGCTTTAGCAATAGCAGCCCTATTTACCGCTTCGCTTAAACCATCGGGAGTACAAGCACAAACAGAAAGTAATGCCGACCCGATGAGCATTTACCGCGAAACGACTACCAAAATTAACGACCTGGTACATACCAAACTGGATGTAAGGTTTGATTATAAAAAACGCTACCTGTACGGCAAAGAGTGGGTTACTTTAAAGCCACACATGTATGCTACCGATTCGTTAAGGCTTGATGCAAAAGGTATGGATATTCATAATATAGCTATTGTTAAAAATGGCAAAAATGTCCCGCTGAAGTATACTTATGATCAATTATCGCTCAATATTCATCTCGATAAAAAATACGCCAATACCGAGAGTTATACGATATACATAGATTATACATCGAAACCCGATGAAACGAAAGCCGGCGGCAGCGCAGCTATCAACTCGGATAAAGGACTTTTCTTTATTAACCCCGATAGTACGGAGAAAGGTAAGCCGGTACAAGTTTGGACGCAAGGCGAATCTGAAAGTTCATCAAAATGGTTCCCAACAATCGATAAACCGAACCAAAAGACTACCGACGAGATCAGCATGACTGTTCCGGCTAAATATGTAACCCTTTCTAACGGTCGTTTAGCTTCGCAGAAAAAGAATGCCGACGGCACCCGCACCGATACCTGGAAAATGGATTTGCCGCATGCACCTTACCTGTTTATGATGGCGGTGGGTAACTTTAAAATTTACCGCGACCAATGGCGCGGCAAAGAAGTAAGCTATTACCTGGAACCTAAGTACGCTCCTTATGCTAAAGATATTTTCGGCTTTACACCCGAGGTGATGGAGTTTTACTCTAAAACTTTAGGCGTTGATTATCCCTGGAATAAATACGCACAGATTGTAGTGCGCGACTATGTAAGCGGTGCCATGGAAAACACCTCTGCAACCTTACATGGCGAGCAGGTACAGCATACCCGCCGCGAGCTGATTGATGGCGGCGACGAAAGCCGCATTGATATTGTGCACGAATTGTTCCACCAATGGTTTGGCGATTATGTAACCGCCGAAAGCTGGAGCAATTTAACCGTTAATGAATCATTCGCCGATTTTAGCGAAACCATGTGGATGGAGCATAAAAACGGTATGGATGCCGGTAACGAATATAATTATAAAGCGATGCAGAAATACTTATCGTCGCCTAAACTATATACCGAGCCGTTGGTGCGTTTCCATTATGATGACAAAGAAGATGTTTTCGATGTAGTAACTTATGAAAAAGGCGGCCGTATTTTAAACATGCTACGCCATTACTTAGGTAACGAAGCTTTTTATAAAGGCTTAAACATTTACTTAAAAACCAACGCATTTAAAACAGGTGAAGCGCAACAGGTACGTTTGGCAATGGAAGAAGCTAGTGGTAAAGACCTCAACTGGTTTTTTAACCAATGGTATTACAATGCCGGCCACCCGGTGTTAAACATCAGCTACCAGTGGGATGAGGATACTAAAACCCAAAAGGTATATCTACAGCAAACGCAGGATGGTGACGCCTTTATTTTGCCGCTGAATGTTGACATTTACAACAACAGCAATAAAGAGCGCAAGCAAGTTTGGATGCGCCATAAATCTGACACGTTAACTTTTAAATTAGGTGCCAAACCTAATTTGGTGAACGTAGATGCCGACAAAGTTTTATTAGCCTTAAAAGTAGATAATAAAACCCCTACCGAATTTGCTTACCAGTACTTTAACGGCCCGCTTTATCTAGACAGGCACGAAGCTTTAGAAGCACTTGCCCCTCACCAGGATAATGAAGGCGCACGCAAAGTATTAATTGCTGCCCTGCAGGATAAGTATGCCCCCTTACAAATTGAAGCCATTGAAGGCCTTAACTTAAATAACGCCGATGTACGCAATGCCGCATTGCCAGTTTTGGCAACAGTAGCGCAAAGCAAAAATACATTGGTGCAGGCAGCGGCGCTAAATGTGCTGGCCAGGCAAAAATCGCAAGCTTATTATAGCTTGTTTAAACAAGGCATCAGCAGCGAATCATACGCTGTACAGGCAGCGGCCTTAAATGGTATCTACCAGATTAACCCTACCGAAGGGCTAACCTATGCCAACAAGTTAAAAGCCGATAGCGAGGGCCCGTTAAAAATTCGCGTAGTTTACATACTTGCAGCCAGCGGCGAGGATAAAGAATGGCCTTTTGTTTACGACCAGTTTAAAACGTCGCGCAGGGCCGAGCGCGTGGAGTTGATAAAGAACTTTGCCACCATGACAGCCCATGTAAAATCGCCGGCTTACGCCCAACAAGGTATTGCCGAACTGTTAATAACCGGCAAAATGATTAGAAATGCAGGCTTTGTATCTGCCATAAACGAATACCTGAACAACATTCGCGATGCCCGCTTAAAAATGGGCGATGATGCATCGGCTAAAGCAGCAGAGGAAGCGATTAAGGGTTTGAAGTAAAGGAATTAGCCTATCACTACCCATCACGTCATTGCGAGGAACGAAGCAATCCCCGGCCTACAGAGCGGCTCTGTATAGTTCGCGATTGCTTCGTTCCTCGCAATGACGTTCTTTGTATTTGGCAGCCTGCTCTTTTTATACTTTTATTCACCAATATCTTGTAACTTGCTTCTTATTAACCAAAGAAAACATTGAATCACATGAAATTCACAATCTTAAAAAAATCATTCCTGCTGTCGTTATTCAGCATGCTGATGACGTTAACCATTATGGCACAAGATAAACCGGCCCCGGCAAGCCCTGCCGAAACAGCAACTGGAAGCATCAAAGGCGCCAATGTAACCATCGCTTACAGCAGCCCGGCAGTGAAAGGCCGTACCATCTGGGGTGGTTTAGTACCGTATGATAAAGTATGGCGTGCAGGCGCTAACCAGGCAACCATTTTTACAACAGATAAAGCATTAACCATCCAGGGTAAAACTTTACCTGCCGGCAAATACAGCCTGTACGCTATCCCTGGCGAAAAAGAATGGAAAATCATTTTAAATTCACAAACCGGCCAGTGGGGTATTAACCGCGATGGTTCTACTACCGATGATGCATCGAAAGATGTATTAGTAGCAACCGTAAAACCAATGAAAGCACCAGAAATGAGTGAGCGCCTGGTTTACAAAATTTCTGATAAAGGCTTTGCTCTGATCTGGGATAATGTGATGGTGCCGGTAGCGGTGAAATAAGAAACAACCCTAAAATTGTCATTGCGAGCGATAGCGTGGCAATCTCGTAGGATGCAGATCGAATAACATGCGACGAGATTGCTTCATTCTTCGCTATGACGATTTAAGCGAATCCCATTAAACAAGTAAGACTGCCAGTGGCAGCCTTACTTGTTTAAAAATCTTTATTCAATAGCTTCTCCAACTCGGCAAAGCTGATATTCATCTTCACCCTTCCCTGCTTGGCATAAGAGATCTCGCCGGTTTCTTCAGATACGATGATGGCTGTGGCTTCATTGGCTTCGGTTACGCCGATACCTGCACGGTGGCGTAAACCAAATTGCGGCGGCAGGTTAGTGTTGTCAGTAAGCGGTAAAATACAGCTGGCAGATTTAATTTTATTGCCCGATATAACCACTGCACCATCATGCAGCGGACTGGTTTTTTGGAAAATACTTTCCAGCAAACGTTTAGATATTTTACCATCAATAACCTCGCAGCTGTTCTGGTAAAATTGCTCATCATAAAACTTGGCGAATACAATAAGTGCGCCTGTACGGGTTTGTTTCAGGCTTTTACAGGCATCAATAATAGGTTTTATGCGGATGTAGTTATTCTTCTCGGTCTCGGCCTTGCCGAAAAAATATTGCCACCAGGCTTTATTCCGCTGCAGCGAGGCATTCTTCCCTACCAGTAACAAAAACCGCCTTATCTCCTGCTGAAAAACAACAATAACAGCGATGATACCCACATTCATGAAGTTACCCAGAATATTGGTCAGCAGCGTCATATGCAGGGCCTTCACCACAAAATACAACAGACATATAATAGCCAAACCGATAAAAATATTGGCTGCAATAGTCCCCCTGATTAAATTATACAGCTGGTAAATAATAAGCGCTACCAGCACGATATCGAGGATATCGAAGAAATTAAATTTCAGGAAACTGAAGTCGAAGTAATGCATGCATCGCAAGTTATAAAGAATTTATTTATCCGCCCAAATGCAATTTACCAGTGCGGATGCAATAGCTGTTAAATTTTGTGAAACGGGCAGCCAGTAATACTTCGGTAGCTGCAGCCCCGCTGTATGCTCTACTAGGTGCCGCGCCCATCGGGTTTATGGCCGAGCGGTTAGTCTCGATTTTTGATTCTCTTAATCCCCCTTTAGGGGGCTGGGGGGCGTCGCCTTCGGAAACACCAACGATGCCACCACACTTACCGCCAATATCCCTAAAATAATAAATAACGAAATTGTGGTAGTAATACCAATATGCACGGCATACTCACCGGCCAGCATTTTTAAGCCGATAAAGGCCAGTAACGCAGCCAAGCCTATTTTAAGGTAATGAAACTTATCCATCACGTTCACCAGCAGAAAAAACATAGACCGTAAGCCCAGTATGGCAAATATGTTGGAAAAGAAAACCATGTAAGGATCTTTAGTTACCGAGAAGATAGCCGGGATAGAATCAACCGCAAACACCAGGTCGGTTACTTCGATAATCATCAGTACGAGGAATAGCGGGGTGATCATCCGTTTGCGATCAACCTTAATAAAAAACTTACTCCCCGAAAACTGTGGATAAACAGCAAAATATTTAGAGGCAAACTTAACCACAGGGTGGTTTTGCGTATCAACCTCATCTTCTTTGTTACGGTTCACAAACATCATAATGCCCGTATAAACCAGGAATGCACCGAAAATGTACAGCACCCAATGAAAACGGCTGATTAATGATGACCCAATAAAAATAAACAGGAAACGCATGATAACCGCGCCAATAATCCCCCAGATCAGCACCTTATGATAATGCTTTTGCTCTACCGAAAAGGCGGTAAATATCAGGATCATCACAAAAATATTATCTACAGATAGCGCGTACTCTACAATATAACCGGTAATAAATTCGAGCGAAAGATTTTTGCGGTAAATAGCCAGGCTTCCTTCAAAATCATTCGGGTTTAATTTGAGGCGATGCAGGTGGCTAATGTTAACCTCCTGCAAACGTGCAAAATCATGAATGTTGTGTAGCAGGTGGCCATAGTTGTAGATAAGCGTGTAGAAGCCTAACGCCAACACAACCCAAACGCCGCTCATAATACCGGCCTGGGTAAGGCTAACCGGTTTATCAGATTTACTGAACAACCCGAGGTCTATTGCCAGCATTAAGGCAATAAAAACCAAAAAGCCTGCAATAAACTCTATCTCGGTCGACATTTATTTGTTCCTTTCCGTAGTAAAGCGTACCAATTGTTCCAGTCCGCGGCGGGCATCGCCATCGGGCATCGTATTCAATATTTCGAAAGCCTCCTCCTGGTATTTTTTCATTTGGGTGTCGGAGTATTGTAAGCCGCCGGCATCTTTCACAAATTTAATAATCTGGGCTATCTTATCTACATCGTTATTATGGTTCTTCACCAAATTAATAATGCGTTTTTTCTCTGTATTGTTGGTAGTATTTAATGCGTAGATGAGCGGCAGGGTCATCTTTTTTTCCTTAATATCGATACCTAAAGGTTTGCCTACATCATCGGTCCCAAAATCAAACATATCATCTTTGATCTGGAAAGCGATACCTGTTTTTTCACCAAACAAGCGCATTTTTTCAACCGTTTCGGCATCTGCACCCGCAGCTGCAGCACCGGCACCACAACAGGCCGCAATTAAAGAAGCTGTTTTCTGGCGTATCACCTCATAATAGATCTTTTCATCTATATCCATGCGGCGCACCTTTTCCATCTGCAGCAGTTCGCCCTCGCTCATTTGCCTTACGGCCTCAGAAACAATTTTCAACACCTGGAAATCGTCGTGCTCCAGCGATAACAGCAAACCTTTAGATAGCAGGTAGTCGCCCACTAAAACGGCTATCTTATTTTTCCATAAAGCATTGATAGAAAAAAATCCCCGGCGCTGATAAGAGTTATCAACCACATCATCATGCACTAAACTGGCGGTATGCAGCAGTTCAACCAAACTTGCAGCACGGTGGGTAGCTTCGCTGATCTCCCCGCAAATGCTGGCCGAGAAAAACACGAACATCGGCCGTATCTGTTTGCCCTTGCGCTTTACAATATAATGGGTAATACGATCGAGCAGGGGCACCGAGCTATGCATAGAGGATTTGAATTTTTCCTCAAAAACATCAATATCCGCAGCAATCGGTTTTTTGATTTCGTTAATGCTCAGCATCGAGTGGTGTACAAGCTTTATGTTTCGTTTTGCCTTACGGCTTTTGTGGCAAACATAGCTAAAATTATTTTCTGAATATAGTTGATGACGAAAAGTGACAAGAGCTAAAGATTGCCTGGTATTAACTAACGCGCTCTTCCAGCCTTTCCGTCATCCTCTTCACAAAATCGCAGCGCCATTAAGCTTAGTCAACCATTACTTACCTTAACCTTCCTCAACCTATTATCAATAAAAAAGCGGCCAAAGCCGCTCTTAGTCATCCGCGCATTCCTATAATCTGGTTATTAAAACACTAACACTTGTTATAAAACCACAATCAACACCATTGCAATGTGTATCAACACGCTGGCTGCTAATAATGTCAAAGTAGTACGGATGCCTTCGCCGCTCATATTGGCAATAATAGTAGTAAAAAAACACACCATGGTAACAGCCAATACAGCTAGGTTAGCATCATAGTAATACATTAATACAGCAGGGATTGGTAAAAACAATACACCCTGGCCAATTAGCGTAATAAAAAACCATAAGGTTTTATTTGGTTTTTGGCTATCGGCATAGGCCATAAACCTGGCCCATAAGTTAAAGTTGCCTTCTGTATGGTTTTCAGCTATCCAGCTGTTTTGATCAATTGCTTTTAAAGTTGCCATATCGTTGTTGTTTTTGATATAGCAAAGGTGCCGCTAAAGTGCGGCCCGTACCATGACGCGCATCAGTTTAGAAAGTAATTGTGGTCACTTTTTTAAGGCGGCAACTTATTGATCTTTGTGATGTAATGAGGATGTGCGTGTATTAAATGCAAAACCCCAATAGCCTTTGCAAGCTATTGGGGTTTTTGTTATTACTTAAAAATGCTTTATTATTTCAGTACGCCGTTAATGCCGTTTACAACGCCATTGGTACCTACCATATCATACAAAATAACTTCGGCACTGCTGCCTGCTGCATTGGTTAACTGCAATGTTTTATTCGGGCTAACCGATAAGGTTAACACCTGGCCATCAAGCGTGGTTAAGGTAGCTTTACCTTTACCGGCAGTTAAGGCTTTAATAATTTCGGCTTTGGTATAGTGCCCGGTTACCACATGGCCTTTTAACAAGGTAGCCAATTTGGCGGGGTCTTTCATTAAATTATCCAGGTCGCCGGCTGGCAGTTTGCTAAACGCTACGTTGTTTGGTGCAAATACAGTATAAGGCCCAACACCTTTTAAGGCAGCATCCAGGCCTGCTGTTTTAACGGCAGTGGCTGCGGTAGAGTAATCGGGGTTGGCTGTTATAATGGCTGCAACATCAAGCGTTGGGGCGGCTGTGGTTGTTGTAGTGGTAGTAGTTGTGGTTTTATGAACCGTATCTTGTGTTTGTGCAAAAACACTACCGGCTGTTAAGCACGTAAATAAAGATGCTGTTATTACTAAAAGGGACTTTTTCATGATTGTAAGTATTTAAAATGAAAGCTTCTGTTAATAAGTAATGTTTATTCGATATACGGCACGTTAAATAAATACTTTCTCGATTTTTTATTAACTGTAACTTAAATTCAGACAGGATTGTTTAGCATAAATTCTCCATTAAGCTCTATTCTACTGATAATCAAAAAGAAAAAATTGACTTTAAGCTACTCAAAAATGAGGTTTTGTCCGATGAATCGGCGTGATTTTCCCACTTCATCAGGCATAATTTTCGGCCTTTATTATCAATATATGATATACAATGGTTCATATTTAACTTTCATTGCTTAAATGCATACTTTATATTGTAGCAAAATTCAGATCTCCATGAAGCGGTTGTTTATTTATGTTGTATTGTTATTATCGGTTACGGCCGGTACCGTAAAAGCCCAAACCCTTAACCCCGACAGTACGATACTTGCCCTCCATAATCTAAAAACAATTCAGGCCCAACTGCTACAGCAACCAGCGGCCAATGGGCCTGCAGAAGTTACACTGATTAGCAATATGCTGAAACTTGGTTTATGGGATAAAGCCCTGCAACTGATTAACGCAGGTAAGCCAACATCGGCAGATTATAAATTATTAAAGGCCGATTACCTGATTTTAAACAACGATTTTAAAAATGCGGAGCTTTTAGTAAACGGTGTTTTAGCAAGCAAACCCACCAACCAAAAAGCCATTCGCCTAAAAGCATATTTACAGATACAGGCCTGGCGTTTGCCACAAGCTATTGCTACCTGCAAAAAATCGCTGGCACGTAACCCCAACCAGGAAGAAACCGAGTTACTGATGGGCCGGGCCTTGCTTCTGCAGAAGAAATACCCGCAGGCATTATCTATCGCCAAAAAACTGGAAGCTAAGAACGAAAACAACGCCGGCGCATATTTACTGGAGGCCGATGTTTATTTCTGGAACCAGCACCCGGAGCAGGCAGAGGCACCTTTAAAGAAATCGCTGAGCATCGACCCTTATAATGCCGATGCCCGTTTCAGTTATGGCTATGCCATATGGCGCCGGGTTGATGCCACCCAACTAAATGCCATGGCAGCGCAATGGGAAATTGCCCTGGCTGTTAACCCCTTGCATTTCTCAACCAACTGGCATTGGGGTAACGGGCATACTAATTTAACCTATGCCGATTATGCCGAAAAAAATGATGAAAAGGTAAGGAAAGCTTTAGCCCCGGCCGATTCATTGTTCAGCGCAAATAAGATCAGCGAGGCCATTGCCTTTACCCGCGCTATTCAGAAAAAATATCCTGATTCGGTATTGCCATTGATGCATCGGGGTTCGTTGTATTACAGTGCTTTTGATACAAACAGAAAACTGAGGTTGGATTCAGCAGAAAATATTTTCCGCCAAATCCTCGCCCGTAAAAAACATTACGGACCGGCTCACAATGGCCTGGCGGCAGTAATTAAATCTAAACGCATACCCTACCTGTATCTCTATGATTCGGTAACCCATGTGTTGAATACCCTGAAGATAGCCGATGAGAAAAATTTTGAAAAGGTTTTTCCGGATGTATCTTACTATCCCGGCCGCCTGGCTAAGGCAATGGTTTATAATCAGCTTTATGCCGCCAAGGTTTATTTTCCGTTTTTGGCTAAAGAGGGCAACGCGTTTAGGGTTTCGCCCTTGCATATCGATTTGGCTATAACCATGCAAGCACCGAGTTTCAGGTATTCAACCACGTTTGATAACCGCCAGTGGATGGATATTCGCGGCGTAGGCAGCGGTGCGGCTGATATTGAATATGTAGAACGCGGCGCTTACGAAGAGCGCAATGTGATTTTGCACGAATACACCCACCTGTATGATGGCCGTGTATTTACCGACGATGAAACCAGGCAAGTGCGCGCGCATTACTATAAAGCCATGGCCGAGCACCGCACACTCGATTATTATTCGCAAAATAATGAGTCGGAATACCTGGCGCAAACCTACCCCGCCTACTTTGAACCGGTAAAAGTGCATCCGCTCGATTTTAAATCGATGAACACCCGTGCCGACCTGATTGCCAAAGACCCCGGCATGTATGCGTTTATTGATAAACTGGTTAAACGCCAGCGCGCTTATTTGGCAGGCGATAAAAGCGCAATGGCCAGTAACTGGGCCGAGGTGTATTTGAACCTAAGTAACAGATCGGCCAGAAGAAAAGATTCGCTTAAAACAGCCTTGTATCTTGATACTGCACTAACTTATGATGGTAAATATCTGCCGGTTTACCTGGCTTATTCGCGGTTAAAGACTAAACAGAAAGATTTTGCAGCCGCGGCACAATGGCTGCAAAAGGCCGAAGCCGTTAACGCCAATTACGCCCCAATATACGTAGCCCATGCCGATTTGGTGAAAGCGCAGTACATAGCAAAACTGATAGATCAGCCTACATCGGTAAGCCAACAGGCAGACTATCTGACTAAAGCTGCCAAAATAGAGGATGACTACATGGAGCAAGCTGCTATTAACAGGCAGCTACGCGAAATGTATAGCGATAACAGGCAAATTGCCGATGCCATTGATGCAGCAGCTTACTATGTTAAAAACGGAGCAACGGTATCAACCTATTTAAGAGATCAGCGGGATGATGCGGCAGCTTTTGTGGCGGTCAATAAATCGGACTTAGGTTATTCTGAACCGGTAGCAGAACTGCAGCATTTGGTAGAGCAAAAGCCTCAAAACTTCGGGTTGCGCAGTATGTATGCCGATGCGCTGGCAGCAAATAAGCAATACAGTAAAGCCATTGAAACACTGCAACAGGCACAGCGTATTTTAAAAGCAGGAGGCGAAGCAAGCTCATGGTTTAATTTACAAATTGCGACTTATTATAACGAATTGGGTCAAAAAGATTCGGTAACTAAATACCTGCCACCACCCACCGAGTTTGCGAAATACCATGATGAGACCGGCCTATACTACGTGCGCCTGCTTAACGCTTCGGGCAAGGTAACAGAAGCGGTTGAGATGTTAAAACCTTTCCCGCTTACAGGCACACAAGCTTATTTAAGCGACCTTGCTTATACCCAAGGCAAACTGCAGGAAGCCACCCAACCCCAACTGGCGGCAGCCAGTTATGAAACGGCGATAAAGTATAATCCTTATCTATTTAAAGCCTATGCATGGTTGATTAAGTATTACAACAAGAACGGGCAGTCCGCTAAAAGTGATGGACTAAAGAACAGCTTGAAGAATTTAAAAATACAACCCGGTAGTAGTTTAGAAATCATATAAGTCGATGATAAAAACAAAGGGGCCCGAAGTGTATAAACGCTTCGGACTCCCTGATGTGCCGATAGTTTTTATGCCAGATGCATTACTGCATACAATGCCGTAGTAGAGATTAGCACCCATAGCACCACACCCTGCAATAACGGTTTAACACCTACCGATGCCAGCACCTTGCGCGATAAGCCCGCGCCGATTAAAAACAGCGTAAGGGTTAACCCAGCTTTAGCTATCATAATTAAATATGGGCTAACGATGCCTACTGCAGGGATATAGGTATTAGCTATCATAGCCAACACAAACAGCCCGATGAAGTAAGGGATCTTAATTTTTTTTGATTTGTTCTTAAAAATAAAGGTCGAGATAAAAGCTACCGGGATAATCCAGAGCGCCCTGGCCAGTTTAACGGTAGTTGCAACCTCTAAAGCATGCGGGCCATATTTACTTGCCGCGCCAACAACAGAACTGGTATCATGTATGGCAATAGCACACCAAAGCCCGAATTGTGTTTGAGACAGATTAAAATGATGCCCGATAACCGGAAACACAAACAAAGCGATAGAATTAAGGATAAATACACAGCCCAGCGCCACAGAGATCTGCTTTTCTTCGGCCTTAATAACGGGTGAAATAGCTGCAATAGCACTGCCTCCGCAAATGGCGGTTCCGGCAGAAATAAGATAAGATGTTTTTTTCTCGATACTTAACCAGCGGCCCATCAGGTAACCAAATATTAAGGTACCGCTGATAGATACTATGGTAAACAATA
>Ga0265780_10007996_pt1 | contig 12897 bp, 7 predicted proteins | sample P1T30metagenome_FD_192432 | JGI IMG/M metagenome (GOLD analysis project Ga0265780, IMG submission 192432) | Plant litter microbial communities from East Loma Ridge, Irvine, California - P1 T30 | ecosystem: Environmental > Terrestrial > Plant litter > Unclassified | place: USA: California...
ACATGCGCTTTGCGCTTGCTGGTATGACTCTTCGTGGCGGGAGCCATGATGGCGAGCGCTTTCTTCTTGGCGATGCTCTTGCGGCCAGAGGACTTCCTAGCAGTCTGCTTGGTTCGTGCCATGGTGGCGATCTCTGACTCGACCGGGATGATCGTGCCCTTCTCGCGTTTCCGGCTTGCTTGCTTTCGACGGCGGCGAGGAAGAGCGTTCTAGAGTCACAGAGTGATCGCTAGTTCGAAGATATGAGGTGGCGAAGCACCATGCTCTTCACATGTGAATATGGTCGTCATTGCACGTGATAGCGATATTGTTTGCAAAGCTCGTGGTCTTCACTTCATTGGAGGTCAATGACTCCATGCATGTGACAATTGCTCCAAGAGGATAGAGGGAATGCTGTATGGGATGATAATACCAGGTTCAGACGTGTATTGTACGACTCGTGACGATATAGTCGAGTGGTGTCGCTGTGAGATGGTGTTGTAGTCACGTACCAAATAATGACCAAGATCGATACTCCAATGTAGCTAGTTTTGGTGGCTTGCTCGGATGCATGTGACTTGATCGAAAGCACACAAGCGAAGAACGGACCACAAGAGCACGGAAACATCGAAGGCAACGACGACGTCAGCAAGATCGTGCTTATCACGATGTCAGTTCTCGTGTCTGATTGCGAGATTTGCACAAGTGATCAGACGACTGAACGAACGTTGAGAAGGAGGAACTTGGTGGTAGGTTAGCAGTATCAGAATAAGAGATCTCGATCGCCCAAACCAAACATGTGCACCATAAATCGGCTCCATTTAATTCCGGTTTAGACTTTCCCCTTATCGTCAAGGATTACCTTCTCCCCCCTCTTCCATTTCACAAGTCTTTCATCTTCTGGATCTCTCTCAAGGCCCTCTGCATTCCTCCCAACCTAGCCTTCTCCCTCACAACCGTATCCCTAGCCAGCTTCCTCAACATCTCTTTCCCAACCTTGACATGCTCCTCCTGCCAACCCGCCAACTCGCTCGCAACGGTCTGCTGCGTGTACCTCAGCTCGCAGCCTAGGCTCTCAAGCTCCCGACGAGCTTTGGCGGCTTTGTTCCACGCGTCCTGCGCTGCAGCTTTCTTCGTATCCTCGAACATTCCGAGATTGGGCGTCCAGCGGTTGGCCCTCGAGAGGGAGTTTTGGGTGCGAGAGATGGTGCGCTGAGACTGTTCCATGCTGCCGATCAGACTTGCGGGACGATCGAGCGCATTCTGGATGGCGGTTGATGTGCTATGGATTGAGTGCAGGGTGTAATAGAATTGAGTCAAGGGGTTTGCGTCGGATAACGCAAGTGCTCGGGTGTAGCGGTCGAAGGCGGTGAGATGTGAGTTCGGCAAGAAGGTTAGAGTAGAAACGGCGTTCGAGGCAAGGCTTGCGGATTCTGAGAAGTCAAGCTGGCGCATGCGGTATTGGTTCACGGTGCGGATGGCACGACGCGTGGTGCCTGTGACTCCTTTGACTTGTTCGCGGGCGTGGGCGACGAAATTGGAGACTTCGAGCGTGTCCGTCACCGGTTCGTAGTCGTCTTTTAGATTGTCGACTCGTGCTTCGGCTTTGCGTTTGCTGCGCTCAAGCAACATTTCGCCGTCAATCTCGGGTACGAGGAAGAACTCCCACACCAGCTCGTGAGTAGAAAAAGTGGCATGCGTAAGCAGGGTATGGAAAAAGTTATCGAGGCGGATCTGAGTGTCCCGTAGCAAGGCTCTCGACGGCTTGCCAGGAATCAGGAAGGGGGACGCCAGGTTAAATTGTGTTGGCAGCCAAGATGCCGGACACTCAATGTTCAACCACTTGGATAGATTGGCGAAGTCGTCAGGAGTACGTCTGCAGGTATTAACCGTGATGGTACCGTTCGGATTCTTCGCGCCAGACTTCAACACAAGCCTGACTGTGGCATCTTCCACGAAGAACGAGCGGACTATTCTTGTAATTCGTTCATCAGCACCGTTCGAAGCCGAAAGCAAGACTAGGTCGTCAAAACGGTTTCGCACGTCATCATCCTTCGCCAACTCTACCGCCGAGAGGCCACGTAAATCTCTCAGCGTCGTGTCAGTCCTGGGGTCTCCAAAAAATGCACGCACCAGATCGAGCCTGCCGTATTTGCTTGCCACCATCAACGGCGTGAAGCGCTTGTCGTTGGCTGCGTTGACTTCCACGTCGGAGCCGCGAAGAATCTTGATAGTGATATCTGTGTCGTTGATAATGTGCAGAAGTGTATTACCCTTCGCATCGACGTGGTCGTCATGATGGAGTGGTCGGCCATCGCCTTGTGTTTCGGCAGCAAGCGACAGAGCAGTATCGATCATTGAGTGATACTGGTCATGGTCGTACGATCGAGAGAGTGCGAATAGTGGGGTTTGACCATTCTTGTCTTTGAGTCGCCATGGTAGGTATTTGCCAAAACGTTTTATGAGATGAGGCTGATGGAAGAGGTAGTGTCCTACACATCTGCCTCTGCTGTCTTGCACGGCTAAGTATTTCTTAAGCTCGTGCTTGGTGACGTTACTTTCCAAATAATGCAGCAGCTCCTCGGTAACTGCAGTATTGCCAGACTGTACGGCGGCACTGAGCAATGTCACACCGTCGTTATTGACATCGTTCAAAATGCAGTCCGCTCGGAAGTGTGTAGGTAGGCTGAGTAGGAAGCGTAACGTATTTCTTTGACCCGCTTCGACTGCCATCATTGGGACAGAGTTTCCTTCAGCGTCTTGGGTCTGGGCCAGCTTTTCAACAGACATGTCGTTGGCAACGCCGGAGCTTGCCATGGAGTCAATGCTCTTCGTTCGAGAATGTGATCTCGATGAGATGGCGGATGACTGAGACATGCTGCGGGGTGCCAAAGAGACTCTCTTCTTTTTCTTCTGCCCCGTTGCAGTGGCGACTTCAGGTGGTGGAGTTGGGGGTTTCTGGAAGGGGAACACGTGCTGAAGAGAGCCTCCAATAGCAGCAAAATTTCCCTGAGCGTTGTCAATCGCAATGGGTGGCTCGTCCCCATCGGGGTTTTCTATATCGAGGGATGTGTCCTGGTCATCCGTGGAGTCTTCGCCGACGAGAGGTGATTCAACTCCCAGATCATCTTCCGCAAACTCTATGTCCGGCTGCAAAACCTTTTGCAGAGCTTGTACATCTCCATTTTTTGTCGCTTGCCACAAGGCGCGGTTTCTCTTGCTTGCTTTGCGAAGTATCCTAGACTCGCCGGATAGATGTGCTAGTACAGCTTCCATGGTGGCTAGAGCGTAGCCTTGCTCTCCTGACTCCACCTCATCAATGAAGATGAAATATCGCATGTAGAGCAGGCGAGCATGCAGGTGACGAACAGAACTGCGTATGACAACAATCAAGAGCATGGAGACCAGGACATCTGCATTGATTGTGAGATTGGAAGGAGGCGCATCATCAGTTTGGCCAATCTCCATTGCTGACTTCGGTGCCGTTTCCGGTGAAGTTATTGCTTTTTGTGTGGAAAGTAGAATGTCCAGCATCTCCTGAGGGCTACTTGCAACGCCCATCTTCTTGAAAGCATCAATTCCTTTGTTGAGTCTCAGTGCTAGATCGCGCTTCCCTTGCATGCCATCCTCGATGGGAATGCCGACCTGCGCGATATCGACGTCCGTCATTCTCCGGATCTTGCTTTCCAGATCCGCATCGTCCGGCCTCCTGATAGCGCAGACTTTGGGAAACAGTGTCTGGTCATGGACTTGCTCAGTGATGTAACGCTCTATCATATGCTCGACAACAGGCCCAGTAAGCTCTGTATTTGTGCCAAGCAGAGAAAGTTGTGTCTTGTCCACACCCTGGAAAAGGTCGATTGCAGCTGTCACAGCGGTTTCCAAAGATGTTCTCATAGTCTCCTCTTCAGGTTCAAGCTCCAAAGCGGTCGGATGTATCATCGTGCTGCCAGAAAGGGAGCTCCTCAGAGAGCGTATAGATCCATTGATCGAGGGTGCGGAGCGCTGGGAGCTCATTGATGATCGCCTTGAGGAACGCTGCTGTACGGGCTGGTCGTTCGCCGCAACAAACTCTCTGATGATTCTCTCTAACCCACTATGCATTTGGCGCGAAATCATTGGATATTGCATGAGAAGGTCGCCAAAGTTCTTGATAACCTTCTTCTTCGGGAATATCGCACCGCCTCCGGTATTTGTAGAAGGTCCTGCACTGCTAGAAGCCTCTGCCAACAGCTTCCTGCGCTCTTTGCTCGGCTCGTCACTGATTACTGCAGAAACGATCGGAGTAGCCTGAAAAGAGCCGATCAAAGGTCGCGAAATGTAATACACCAGCCATTGCTGGCCATCGTGAGTGTCCGCGTAATGTAGAGTATCCGTCAATAGCTGCGCCTGATTGAGCGCTTTGAAACCCTTGTTGCTGTACACGAAGGAATCTTTCACCACGACTGTCCTCCCATTAACCGTGCTGTATTGCTTTGCCTTGCTCTTAGACTCCCTCACGTTCTGGCCATCCTTCCCGACCTGCGGCTGCCCGCCCCCAGGCACCCGGATAACATGGCTGGCAAGAAACTCCTCGCTCGCAGCAAGCTCCGCAAACGAGACGCCGGTCTCGCGGTCTTTCGATGCGAACAGGATCTCCGTGGTCGGACATAAGAGAATGTGGTGGCTAGCCGGCTGACATTGCGAAGGGAACGCGCTCTTGAAGAAGGCGCGCAGGAAAGGATTTAGTGGGGGCATTCAGGCAAGTTTGTCGCCTATCATCGGAGGAGGTCGTTGAGCGCGGAGGCGCCGAATGCGGTCGAGATAGCTGGCGCTGCGTTTGAATGTCGGTTGTGGGTAGTCGTCGTTGCGACAGAGGCTGGAAGCAGGTCGCTAGGTTGGGCTGTGGTTCATTAGGCGACGGCGAAAGAGAGGAAGAGGCCGGGTAGGGCAATTCGAAGGTCGATGATGGTGTAGGCAATTACTGAGGGTGGGGTGGTGTAGGTAGGTAGGTGTAGGCGATAGTTCGAACCCGCAAGCTTGGTGAAGCAATCAATATGCTCGCCGGCTGACTGTCACATGTCCGCGCAAGCGAGACGAGAGGTATGGTTTGGAAGCTTGGCCTGCCTGCAGATCCACCCCCGGCGCCGGTGCATGTGAAACGGGTTTTTGACATCATCTCGGGGTGCTACCACCTACCTTTCTCGCGTGGCTTCTCTTCCATACCACCGAGACAACATACATTCATCACCGCACATGCATACCTACCGAACTGCACCCACGTGTCAGCCATTTTAGAGCCGCCAGCACTCAGTAAAAATGCCATCTACAGACGACTACTACCCGGTAGACTGCCCTTTCTGCAACATCGCCAATGCCTACCCGGCAGAGGCATCTCCAGTACCTCGGAACCCAGATCCAGATCTCGTCTCACCTCAGGCTCATGTCATCTTGTCGACGCCGCACGTAATGGCATTTCTTGACATTCTACCAATGGCGCCTGGCCATATCCTACTAACGACACGCGACCACTACAGAAAGGTAGCAGATCTCTACAACCCCGAAACTGGCGCGGATTGGGTATCTCAGCAACATGCTTTGAAGTGTCGGGAAGACTCGAGAGCCATCGGCGAGTGGCTACCGCTGGTTAGCCGTGCCCTCATGCGGGCAACAGGAATAGAAGACTGGAATATCGTACAAAACAACGGAGAGCGGGCAGCCCAAGTGGTACCACATGTCCATTTCCATTTAATTCCAAGATACCAGGAAGGAAGAAGGGACATCGCCGGCAAAGGCAAAGTTGACTTCGAAAAGATGAAAAGCTGGAGGATGTTTGGACGAGGTACGCGCGAGGAACTGGATGATGATGAGGCGAAAGACATGTCTGCAAAGTTGCGGGATGCGTTGCGTGCGGAGATCAAAGAAGAGGACAGTATCCGCGCGAAACTATAGGCGCGGTTTGCGCTTCCAAGACCGCTCATATCGTCTCGCCGCTCCACATGGCACAGACGCGGTATGCGATACCGTCCAATCACATCTGCATCACCATCCTTTTATCCGCCAGTGGACCTGTCACAAACAAGATCCAGCAGTGTTGCTCCTACGCCTGCAGCATGGGGGTGTCGGGCTCGTTTGATGCGATCAATATGCTACCAAAATCCATGTTTGCGCCTACTGCATTCACATTCACGAATTCTACCAGACACTTGCGACTCTCGTTGCGATCAGATCTCGATTGAAGTTTGAAGATGGCTTTGGCATACTACAAGAGCTCTCTCTCTGACCATCCTGACAGCGAGCAGAAAAACATGAAGGCCAGCCAACACCCTTACTAGCGACATCTTCCCATCACGCCACTAGCGACGCTATCTATGCCAAGTAAAAGTGTCCTGCACATAACGAACACACGCACAATGCCGAGCCCGAGCATATTCAACCACTGAACTTCCTACCAGAAGCTTCACGCGTCTTTTTCAGAGCTGCTTTGGCCATGCTTGATGCCACTGTCTTCATCTCTGATCCGCTCAGCGTTGTCAGACTGTTTTCAAGTTCTCCAAGCATGCCTGTGTCGTCACTGCCCACTAAGATCACGGTGCGTAGTGATTCTACGAGAGAATCCATGGCCAGATTCTCAGTTTTGACTGCGACCCTGGCGGTAACTCCCCGGCCTCCTTGGTCAGTACTAAGGATACTCACTCTCCCGCAACCTGACCTGCGAACATGTTAATTTGTGGAAATTGTTTCGCGTGTCAATTCAACGGACCTGACGCCATCGACGCATGTGGCCTCTGTGCCTTTCGGCAAATGACAATTGCGTATGTGTTCTTTCAGGTGGTCCTTCCTCTTGAAGACCTTCTGCTTGTTATGATGGGAGCAGATGGCGCACGCGTGACTCTTGTCCCCATGTGTGGCCCGATGCCGAAGAAAGGTGTCTCGCCGTGCATACGTTCTTCCGCAGAATGGTTCCGCACATCGCCAGGCTTTGTGTGGGACCCTTTTGGTGTGTTGGTCCAGTTCTTGAAAGTTCCTGAAGACTTTGTTGCACTCCTGGCAGATGTGGCCCTGTTGGTCGTCCTCGTTCGAGTATTCCGTCTCGGTCGACGAATTCGAGCGTGTTGAACTAGGTCCCTTGCTGAGGTGAGAGTATGGACTTCCGGCGAAGCACGGAGTGCTCACGTCAAAAGGATGTCCAAATACGTCGACGGCGAGACTCGGATGTTGCTGGTGTGCGTATCCATCGAAAGGGACAGCTGCGGAAGGGAATGGATCGTACGAATCCGCACCGTCTCGACTCGCGTAGTGTTCGCTGATGGGCGCGTACATGGCTTTCTCGCTGTCAAAGACCTCGCACGCGAGGAGATCAGGCTCTGCCATGTATGGCTCGTCGAGCCAATTTTGCCCACCAGACGAATCCACTCGATCGAGATTTGAAGATTGCCATGGGACGAGTGAAGTCATTGGTCGATAATGTGGAATGAACGAACGAACAAGTGAACTGATGAAAGAAAGGAAAAGAGCGCATCTTACCAGTCTAGAGGTGTGTCCCCTTTGAATCCGGCTGTTGCTATCTGCGGACATCCCACAGGACTGCGAGCCGTAGCCGCACACTCCAGTAAAATTTCAGGAAGGTGACCTTCTTAGGTCATTCTCGACAGAGATGGTGCATCAAGTGGTGTGTGTGTTTGACTGATGCGGGACAAGGGGCCGCAGTACCTTGTTCATGCAGGTGAGCTTCCACAGCTGAAAACCGCTTGCGCCACACCAACGCAAGGCTGGGTTGACCTCACGTCGCGGCGTCGCGCAGCTTCTGAACGGGCAAAAAGGCAACAGGCCGACAGGCAAAAGGGCAAAGGGCCAGTTTACGTCCATGTTTTGGCTTACATTCGCAATGCTGCCAGCAAGATCTATAAAAGACTGCGACATTTCCCTTCTGGAGACCGATACACTCTATGCTGGGCCAGTCATGCCTCAGGCGTCTGTCTTCATACCAAAAGTAATACGACTGCGGCCGATCGACGATACCCGCAGTCTCGTTTATTATCTCTCTCTTTGGCACCCGCACCTCCGTCACCATGCAGGCTCCAGCCGTAGCTTGAGGGCGGCCTCTTGTGCTGGAATCAAGGAAACATCGCCCACCATCAGCCTGATCGCTTGTGACGAAGCTTGCAGCATGAGATAGCTTAGCCGGCGACGTGGTTATCTGGTGCCGTATCATCACTGCCAGGGCGGACTCCCGGGATCCCCTTCCCCTTACCTTGACCATTGGGAAACCTCCCCGGTAATTTGCCTCACCTGCAATGCACTCGACGCATGATGCACCTGCAGCGTGAATGCCACCAACCTCTCCTCCCTGCTTCGACCATTGGGAAGCTCCCCTGGGGCTTTGCCTCGACTGCAGAGCACTCCTCCACGCATGATGCACCTGCAGCGTGACTGTCACCAACTTCTTCTCCCTACTTCGACCATTGGGAAGCTCCCCTTGGACTTTGCCTTGACTACCATGCGCTCGACGCATGATGCACACGCAGCGTGACTGCCACGGAGGTGCAGCTGACCCTGCTGGCGGCATCCAGAGCGGTACGGACATGCTCGCAGAAGCTGCGCCAACACCTCCGTGCCAAAAGTGGCTGAAATGATTGGACTGCGGATTGCCGGCGACGGTACCGCAGGCATGCGAAAAGAAAGAATGGGTCAGGGGATCACACAGCATCAACACGAGGCGAGGATGGCTGAGCAATAACGGAGATTGACTCGCCGGAAGACGCATACACCAACGGAAACCAAGGCATGCGCTATACAGAAGCGAGTAATATCGGTTTCCCGCAATGGCAACAAACAAGAGCATTGTCCGGACACGTATCCGAATCGCTGGAGGCATAAGGACTGAAGTAGCCCGGTGTCACCACACGACTTCCTCGCGGGTATTTGGGCACTCGAGACATCACTGGTGTGTCTGTCTGAGGCCACCCAGGACGGAGCTCGCCGGCCACGACGACGATTGCGCTACTGCATCTACTCCTCGATTCCATCACCTCGCGGCGGACCTCAGGCCACATCTCAAGGAGATGCCTTGTTTCAAGTCCGACCTGTTGTCGTGTACTCGACGCCCAGGTATGCCTGATCTTGGGAGATCGGTATCCGACAACAACATTGCGAGAGGCGCGCCTGTCGACGGAGATTCCTCCTGACGGTGGCGAGTCGCTTCAGTCGTGTCCCGCCGTGTCCTGTCAGAGGGGTGTCTGGCCTGCTTGGAGTGACGGCAGAAGCAGTTGCGCACTGGCGCCAGTCATGTGTCCTCGCTTGCACCGCCGATTGGCTTGCTCTGGATGTGGGCGGATTGGTAGCCCTTCCTTTACGAATGCGTTGGCAGATTTGTCGAGCTCGCTCGTACCCCTTCTTCTTCTTCTTTTCCTCCTTTTTTCGTGCAAATCGACATCCCCATCTTTCCACAATCCACAAGTCACCATTTCTTCCAAACAAGCCCAAATACTACAGAGCCATGCCTGATCGCCACTCTGACAGACGTGGAGAAGATCTTTACCGTGGCGAGTTCTACCAGATGCGAGGCCCAAGATCTGCTGTGGTACAGCCTGGAAGTGAGTACTCACTCGGTTTCACACCGTTACACCGAGGCTAACATATCACAGCTATGCACTCGAGACCTCGTCGTGTCGGTGATAATGATCCCTCTGAGCAGCCGAACCAGTCAGGCTCTCATGCAAACCGACGTGGTCCCAACCGACAAGAAAGCCACTCCGACCACCTTGGTACGCTTGCGCCCGCCGGACGGAGCTCAACATCTCGCCAGCAAGCTGAAGGCAACTCTCCTCGCCCACCAAATCAGTCTAATTCTCACCAACCCCAACGTCGTCACGACTCCGATGGCAGACGTTCTGTCGATGCAACAACGAGGTCGAGGTCGTCATCCCGTCGCGCCCGAGACGCTTCTTATCTCGAACAAAGCAACCACCAATTTTCTCAATCGCAGGATCTCTTCTCGTCTACCGGAGATCAGTTCCCGCCTGGCATCGAGTCCCAGTACCCAGCCAGATTCTCGACATCTGTATCACCGCCTCCTCAACCGTCGAACAGACCTCGCCGCCAAGACCAATATCATGACGAGCGTCGAGAGTATCACCGTCGCGCTGCACATTCAGAGGTCTTCGAAGGACGCAGACGGCCGGAGCGCTACGATTATGCTGACGCTCGTTCACTACGCGATCGCCATGACGATGTTGACCCTAGGCATCATCGCCGTCTGCTTCAAGGGGAGCGACAGCAGAACCGTGAAGAGCCTCAGATGCCGCAGGGACAGCGCCAACGTGTCCCGGGGCAAGAGCCGCATCGTGTCGCACCACAACAGCCACAACAACATCCTGCCGACCGCGAGCGACACACTGAACGGCCACGTCGACGTGACCATGGCCCCGAAGAAGACGAGTCCCAGTATCGTTCCCGTCGTCACCATGACGCTCATCGTTGAAGAGATATTTCACACATCGCGGCTCTGTAAACACCTGGAGCTCCTTTCTCGCGCGGAGTACATCTCCGCCTGCCACGGCCAATCAACAACACTTTTCTTACTCGATACCCCTTACATCATGATGTTTATCTGTACATCATCGCCATCATACAGCAACCGGCGTCTACATCAGCTCAAGACCTCACTTGCAACCGAACGCTGACACTCTCCTCTGCACGTGTCAACAGTTACACCACAAGATCTGAGCAGTCCTCAGAGTGCGATTTCCCTTCTTCGATTCCCTTTTTACTTTCTCGAGTGACTTGTTACTACTCTGTGTTACATAGCCGTCGCACTTTTTTTTGTAACCTCGTTGGTCGGGTCTCTGCCGTTTGCAAGTAGCGATGGTGAAGCATTACGGTCGAGACGAGCCTGGACGGCTGCTGTATGCGTTCAAGATTATTACATAGAATGATACCCACAATGCAAAACAATGTTCAATCACTGAACAGAATCACACGTTTTTCAAATCCTTCCCTGTAGACATGTGCTTATCGAAACAACATCTTCTTGTCATTTTATCTGCACACCCTCCCACCTACGAAAAAAAAAAGCCCACATCCACAATCTACTACACCCTCACCCCATCACCTGAGGCCACGCCCTCCTCCAAACTCCACCTCCTCAACCCATCCATGAATCCCGGGTTGCAGCGCTGCAACTCCGGCGTCCAGTAAACAACCTGGCAATCACATTTGCTGTCCGGAAGTGGCGGCGCGCTAGGAAACCCATGAAGGCAGTTGGGCAGCAGATGATACTCCTTGTGAGGGAGTGAAGGCACGTACTGGCGCCAAGTCCGACTGGGAGCACATCGGTCGAAGGATTGTGCCGTTCGGCCTCCTTCTATGTCGATGGAGAATCCGTCAGGGACGTTTATATCGTGTAGTTGGATGGTCAGGAAGCCTTCTTTTGCGACGTCGAGAGGCTCGTATCCGATCGTGGGATATGGAGGTGGGGGCGGGGAAGGAGCAGGTGGGGGCGCGGCTCTCCTCTTACGCGTACGAGGTGTGGTTTTCGGAGTATCAACCTCGTGCTCCTTGGTCTCCACGTCGGTTTGATGCTTCGGACGCGGTGCGTCACCTGCAGTGCTATCACGGCAGCTACCAGTGCTTCCAGCTTTTTCCTTAGCTTCTGGCTTGTTCAAAGTTCCGTTTTCGATACCGTCGCCAATCCTCGTGCGATGCTTGGGATCCTGCAGATTCCTTTTTTCCCTTTCAGGCCTCGTCGCCGTGCTATCGTTGCTTGGTGCAGCGACTACGCTCTTCATATATTCATCTCCGTCTTGACTTCTCGCAGATACTGGGTGTTGGATATATGATGTCGTGCTCGCATTCTTCGCGCATGCAGTCTTGGTATCCTCGGCGATTTGTCCGACTGGTGTCGGTGATGGACTCAGGACGGGTTGCTGTCCCGATGACTGGCGGTCACGATCGGTGTCATTGCTGACAGCGTTGTGATCGTCGCACGTCAACGATCTGATAAATTCGACTAGCTTGGTGCGTTGCTCGCGAACCATCGAATCCTTGATGCCGAGAGATCTCAGATTCCGCCGCAGCTCTTTGTATGCTTGCTTGTCGTCGTCGTCTCCATATGTGGTCATCACGGAACCTCTGACAGTTCGCGATTCTTCAATTCTCTGATCGATCATCTTGCCGAGTGCAGCAGGTAATGCGTTCGATACCATTTGTGGCAGGCGATCCAAAGTAGCTGGGAGAGAACTAACATCTTTCCCAATGGATTCGAGTTCCAGTGAGAAAAGAAACGGCGTGAGCATATTTATGTGCCGTGCAAGACGATTTCTAGATTCGTTCACGTTGCTCGCTGCTGCTCCTAGCCTGAACCTGTCCCAGTGGCCCAGATTCCGTCGGCGTTTGATCACCGTGCGAAGCTCAGAAATGGTCTTCTTGCAGCCCCTCAACAATTCTCCAATCTCCTTCTGCTTCTCAGCACTGGTCTCGGTCCCGATGAGCGTGTCAAACCGGCGTTCGACGTGAGATAAGAGTATTTTGCATTCACTCAAGGTCTGGACTACGTCCGCATACTCCGTCGGAGCATTCCGCCAACCATCGTACGTCCTCTTAGTCAGAGCCAGGAGGGCCACTATGTCGCCGATGGAGAAGCCGAAACTCATGTCGAGGATCGGGCGAGCCGCGAGCGTGATCTGGACTTAGTTCCTGGATATGGGCAGAAAAGTGTACGGCAGGATGCCATCGCGAAAGCATTCCGGGATGTGCTAGGATGTAGCTTCAGCTTGCTTACATGCATGCATGATGCATGCCAGCGTGGCCAGCATGCGAGAAAACAAGCCAAGTGAAAGATACAGTAGCCGATGTTATCGAAGCGGGGCTGTGCCAAACAACCTAAGTACTGTACAGCATCGCTGCAACCTTAGCGAGCTTGGTGGGATGGAGGGACAG
>Ga0265780_10007997_pt1 | contig 12896 bp, 8 predicted proteins | sample P1T30metagenome_FD_192432 | JGI IMG/M metagenome (GOLD analysis project Ga0265780, IMG submission 192432) | Plant litter microbial communities from East Loma Ridge, Irvine, California - P1 T30 | ecosystem: Environmental > Terrestrial > Plant litter > Unclassified | place: USA: California...
CTACAGTTCCTTGTTGAGGTTTCTCTTTAGCAGTATCCGGAATGAAGATACCAGACGCAGTCTTTTCTTCGGCGGGAGCAGCTTCTACTACTACTCTATCACCTATAGGTTTAATGTTTAATGACATAATTATAATTTGTTATAATAATTGAGTGTTTGCATCCTATTCAACACTAATTATGCCAACAACCGGCATGGCATAAGCAGGCTGTTGTATTGTCAGTATAATATTTGCCTGTTAATATTGAATTAATTTAAGGCAGGGTTATGTTTGAACCATAATGCCATCATGGCAGGCAGTTCTGCTGTTGCTCACTTCAAAATCAGGCAATTTAATTAAGCAGCTTAGTCGGCCTTGCTTACTTCCGGAAACCACACCATCATTTCGCCCTTGCCGCGGTTAGCCCAGGCATAGTAGGGTATAAACGTTACTTTGCTACTTTTGAACGCGGCATCTGCCGTATCTTTCTTCAACGCGGTACCGTTTAGCACCATTACGCCATTAAGTAAATTGGGTTTGTATGATGGCGTTAATACCGCTTTAGGTCCCAGTTTAATGTTACTTACATCGCCGTTATTATCTGCCCATTCGCCACAATAAACTACAGGTCCGCGTTGCAAGGCTACCTTACCTTTGTCGTCTTTTAAGTTTTGATTGGCCATAATGTGTTTAACTTCCATAGGGAGATTAAGCTTTACTTCATCTTTAGGCAGCCATGTACGGGTAATAACCGCATAGCCATTTTGCATGGTGTATTTAACCGGCTTGCCGTTTAAAGTTAAACCGAATGCGGGTGCTTTAACATCTGTAAAGCGGTAAAGATCGGACGATATGGCTTGGTTTTGAACCCAGCCGGGTATGCGAAACCTGAGTGTGAATTGTTGTTTTGCGCTGGGCGCTATACTAAATTTCAGACCGCCATTCCACGGATAGCCGTTTTGCTGCGTGATAGTTACCGGCTTGCCGTTAATATTTAAATTGGCACTACCGTTAATATATAAATTGATGTAGGTATCGGCACCGCGTTGTGCGTATACATACCCCGGCAGTGAGGGCAGGAACAGGGCCATATTGGTTGGGCAGCATGAGCACTCAAACCATCCCGAACGCTGGGGCTCTAACTCTTTATGCGTAAAACCGTTGGTTACCTGCAACGCATTGGTATAAAAGAATGATTTACCATCTAAACCCACACCGGAAATGAGGCCATTGTATAATACCTTCTCCAGTAAATCAATATATTTTGATTCGCCATGCAGCAGAAACATGCGCTGGTTCCAATACACATTGCCAATGGCGGCACAGGTTTCATTGTAGGCTGTAGTGTTAGGCAAATCATAATTATCGCCAAAGCGTTCGCCGTTGGGTACGGCACCTATACCGCCCTGTACGTACATCTTTTTACTTACCATATTGCTCCATATCTTGTCAATGGCAGCCAAGTATTCCTTATCGCCGGTAAGGGCGGCAACATCGGCCATGCCCGAATATAGGTACATGGCACGCACGGCGTGCCCCTCAGCTTCGTCTTGAACTATAACCGGGGCATCGTCCTGCCAGTATTTGCCATTCTTCCATACATCGGCACTGGCCTTATTATAAGCACGTTTGCCACGTTCATCAATAAAAAATTTAGCAAGTTGCAGGTATTCTTGTTTGCCGGTGATGCGGTAGAGGCGCACGAGTCCCATTTCCACAATCTCATGCCCCGGAGCCACACCGCGCTTGCCCGGGCCAAAGGTGGCCAGCAGCAAATCGGCATTCTTGAGGGCAATGTTTAAAAAGTTACGCTTACCGGTAGCCTGAAAGTGAGCAGCAGCAGCCTCGAACATATGGCCGGAGTTATAGAGTTCATGGCTCAGTTCGTTCTCTCTTACCCAACGCTCCATACCTGCCCAGGCATGTGGGTGCAACGGATCGATAGTGCGGGCGGTATACAGGTACCCATCAGGCTCCTGTGCATTGCCTACAATGGTAATCATGGAATCTACATACTTATCTAATTTGGCATCGTAACTTAAAGCCAGCGAGTAAGAAGCACCTTCAATGGTTTTATAAATATCAGTATCATCGAACGGAAACGTGGTACAAAACTTGCCGCTCCGGGCGGCTGCCATTTCAAAATTTTTGACCCGGCCTGTATTTTCACAACGGGCAAATGATGCAGGTATGGTTACCGCCGCATTGGTTTGTATACGGGGCAGCCAAAAATTATCGGTAAGCTTTACATTGGTAAATGATACCGGCTTTATTGGATAGTCTTTTTGCTGCGCACAGGTATACCCAACAGACAAGAACACAAGCCCGGCAATGATACTGCTCCTCTTCATAACATAATTGGTTTAAACAATTTTACGAAATATATTATACAAAACGAACTTTAAACGTTAAAACGACAATTAAAAAAATTAGCAATAAAAAAAGCCGGTTGATAGATCAACCGGCCATTTAAACCTATAAAGGATTATATTTTTATGCTTATTTCTTAGTAGTATCTACCGGTTTAGCCGCGCCAGGCAAAACCATTGGGGCAGCCGCCGGAGCGTTACCACTTGGCTTTGATGCTTTTTGAATTTGATCGCGAACTGCAGAACTACCTGTGTCGTTTGTACCACCTTTAATAGCTACGTTAATAGCTAACGATAGTACCATTAAGGTAATAGCCAGTACCCAGGTACCTTTTTCTAAAATATCACCTGTTTTTTGCACACCTAATAGTTGTGATGAGCTTGAAAAGTTTGACGATAAACCACCGCCTTTAGGATTTTGCACCAACACAATTATGCCTAATAACAAGCAAACCAGGATGGCAACAATGATTAATACTAAGTACATCTTTTATGTTAATTTATTTTCTTTTCTAAATTTTCAATCTGGCTGGCAAAGTAACGTCTTTTTTCCGGATTTTTCAATATTAAAATTTTATAAGCCGCTATGGCTTTTGAGTATAGCATTTGGTCGGCGTAAATGCGGGCCAGGGTTTCGGTAATCAGCTCTTCCTGATCTTCAACGCTATGTTTTGCTTTATTTTCGTTATCCAGCTTATCGCCGCTTGGCGGGCGTATTTGCGGTTCTTCCTGTATAAAGCGTTCTACTATTTCTTCCTCTTTGGTACGATCTTCTAAAACGTCCTTAACATGGTTTTCGGGTACAGCAGCAACTGCATTTTCGCGCATTGCGGGGTTAGCAAATGGCTGGTATACCTGGCTGTGCTTATTACGCGTTTTATCGAGCCACCATAAAAAGCTATAGGGCATCTTATCATCGTGATAACGGGTAACGCCCTCGTCTGCCGGTTGTGCAAGAGTTACGGTAGGCTTAACAGGTTCTGTGATCTCCTCAGGTTTAACTGCCTCGGGCTGCATCTGGTTACGATCGGCAAAAGCCTTATCAAACACAAAATAGTCGTTAGCGGCTATATTTTCTATAATGAGTTTTTGCGTTTCGTCAAAAGGCTCTTGTTTAAATATAGGCGGAGCAAACGCAGGCTCTTTGGTTGGTTCAGGAATACTTACATCTAACTCCGGTTCGGGTTTAGCTTCCGGCTCACTAATATTCTCCGTTAAAGCAGTAGTTTGCAACTCAGGTGTTGTAAAAACCGGTTGTTGTTCTATCTCTTCTATTTGAGGTTCAATAACAGGCTCGGCTTCAACCTCAATAGCTTCCTGCTGTTGTACAGGTTTTAGCTTCGGCCTCGACCTAACAATAATTTCTGCGGCAGTAACTATAGCTAATGCTTCAGGTGCCTTTACTACCTTTTCCAGCAATTGGCTGGTGCCAAACCAGGCAGCCGCTTGCGTTAAATGCTCCGCAGTTGAAGTACGGGCTTGTATGGCATGTAACACTCCGCATTGCGGAAAACTGTAAAGCAGTGTTTGCAATTGATCTATATGCGCGTTAGTAAGCACTGCCGGACTTGCCAGTACCTGCTTAAAAAGCTGCGTAGGATGATTATTATCTTGTTGCACGTGGTTGAAACTACTAAATTGATTACCAGTTTGCAAAAGCTTTGTTAAAAATATCTTCGGTTAACTGCTGGTTTATGATCCTGATTAGGTTTTGCTCCTGCGAGTTAATATCACCGGTAAAATCGGTATAGCGCGAAAAAGACTGTTCAAAATCGGGCGATACCTTCTTGTCTTTATTGTTGGTATACTTTACGCTTACCGTAATGGTTAAGCGGGTGGCCGTAGCCAGCGGAGCCGTATTATTATTGGTGGCCTGTACCGATACCGGAGCATAAGTAAATCCCGTAATGGCCCCCTGCATTACCGCGTCAGACTCCCCACGCACTATGCTTAAAGGCGATTGTGAACGAATACGTTCCTTCAAAGCTTCGGTAAACGACTGGCTCAGGTTATTAACCACTAAGGGCGCGTTGTTTTCAAAAAACTCCACGTTAATGGTTTTCATACCGGGTGGTATAGATGCGGCATCTAACCTGATAGTGCAAGATGAATACACCATAGCACTCATGACTATGGTTAAGCTCAGTAGTTTCTTCAACATTATAAATCCAGTTCTTTAATTTTACGATACAGCGTACGTTCAGATATCCCCAGTTCATGAGCGGCCAGCTTGCGCTTACCTTTGTGCTTTTTTAAGGCCTTGCGTATCAGGTCCGACTCTTTTTCTACCAGTGATAATGATTCTTCTACCTCCTCGGCGTGCGGGGTAATCAAAGCATCATTGTTGTTGCTATTGCTGTGCGTATTAACAACGGGCTGCTGTATAGTAAATTGTGCTTCCTGCCTTGCGGGCAGTTCAATATCATGATATAGCTGATTTAGCGTTTGCGTATTGGGTGTATAGTTACCACCGGTACCGCCGTGTTCTATAATTTCGGCCACCAGTTTTTTCAGTTCAACCATGTCGCGTTTCATATCAAACAGCACTTTGTACAAAATATCGCGTTCCGAAAAATCTTCGCGCGGCTGGTTATCTAACCGCATGGGCAAATTGCTGCGGCCGGCCTCCTGAGGCATGTAGGTTAATAACGTGGCAGCAGTAATGGTACGGTCGCGCTCTAAAACGGCTAACTGCTCGGCCAGGTTTTTTAACTGGCGCACGTTGCCCGGCCAGCTATAATTCATAAGCACCTGTTGGGCACCTTCATCTAAATGCAGCGCAGGCGTACGGTATTTATCGGTAAAATCGGCCGAAAACTTACGGAACAGCAAATACACATCTTCTTTCCTGTCGCGCAGGGGTGGTATTTTTAACGGAACAGTGTTTAAACGATAGTAAAGATCCTCACGGAATTTGCCAGCTTTAACGGCTTCATAAACATCTACGTTAGTAGCTGCAATAACACGTACATTGGTTTTTTCTACCTTAGATGACCCGACCCGGATGAATTGACCTGACTCCAGCACACGCAGTAAACGTGCCTGGGTGCCTAGGGGCATCTCCCCTATTTCATCCAAAAATATGGTACCTCCGTTTACGGTTTCAAAGTATCCTTTACGTTCGCCAACGGCACCTGTGTAGGCACCTTTTTCATGCCCGAACAACTCGGAGTCGATAGTACCTTCGGGTATAGCCCCACAGTTCACGGCAATAAAGGGTCCGTGTTTACGCGGACTCAACTGGTGAATAATATGTGAAAATGCTTCCTTACCGCTACCGCTTTCCCCGCTTATTAATACCGAAATATCTGTAGGCGATACCTGGTTGGCAATATCTATAGCCCGGTTTAACAACGGTGAATTACCGATGATTCCGAAGCGTTGTTTAATTTCTTGTACGTTCATAGGTTGTAAAAAATAGAAACAAGAACCAAGAGACAAGAACCAAGATTATTTAAAGAACAGGCCGATTGATTACATGTTCTCGAAAGGCAAAAATCATTTTCTGAACCTCTTCTAATAAGCTTAAGCAATTTTCTAATTTTTCTTCATTCCCATATTGTCTTCTTTTACATATCAACAACTGTGTCTCTAACTCAAAAGAGGAAGTTAGGGACGTAGATAGAAATTCTGCAGTATGTATGTTTGTTCGTTTACCCGATCCTTCAGCTATGTTTGATGGTATGGAGCAAGAGCACCTGTTTATTTGATCAATTAAATTATAACGCTCTGTTGATGGTAAGTCACTGCAGTAGGCGTAAGTTAAATCGGTTAAGTCCATTGCCTTTTGCCAAACTTTCAGGTTTTTGAAATTGTGTTTCATTCAAACAACTTGTTTCTTGGCTCTCGGTTCTTGTCTCTTTAATTGGCTCTTTATTATATTATCTTTCCCATCAAAGTTGCCGAGGTGCAGCGTTCGGCTAAAACGTAGGCGTACATGCCTGGTTTGTATCCTTCTTTTACCGGAAATACCACCATGGCATTTTGATCGCTGCGGCCGGCGTAATCGTCTTTTGATTTTTTAGAGAAACCTTCGATCAGCACTTTTTGCACTTTGCCTAACTGAGCTTGCATGCGCAGGTGCGAGTGTTGCTGTTGCCTGGCTACAATTTCGGTTAAGCGGCGGCTTTTTACTTCGTCAGGAATATCGTCGGCATAACGCTTGGCGGCTAAAGTACCGGGGCGCTCAGAGTACATGAACATGTAGGCAAAATCGTATTGCACATAGTCCATCATACTTAGCGTTTCCTGGTGTTCTTCCTCTGTTTCGGTGCAAAAACCAGTAATTACATCGGTTGATATTGCGCAGCCCGGAATGATACGACGGATAGCATCTATCCGGTTAATATACCATTCGCGGTCGTAAGTACGGTTCATTAAATCGAGTACACGGCTGTTGCCTGATTGTACCGGCAAATGAATGTACTTGCAAATATTATCATGGTCGGCTATAGCCTGCAGCACCTCGTCGGTAATATCTTTTGGATGCGAGGTAGAGAAACGCACGCGCAACTCCGGGCTTATGGCAGCCACCATAATGAGCAGTTGGGCAAAGTTAGTAGTACCTTCTATTGAAGGTAGGGACTTCGAAAGGTCCGCCTCAATATCAGAATCCTTCTCTCCAGTGAAGGGTTGAGGAGGGGCTGCCTGGTTGTATTTGTATGAATCTACATTTTGTCCTAACAAGGTTACCTCGCGGTAGCCACGTTCAAACAGGTCGGTACATTCTTTTATAATAGACTGCGGATCGCGGCTGCGTTCGCGGCCACGGGTAAACGGCACTACGCAAAACGAGCACATGTTATCGCAACCCCGCATAATAGATACAAAGGCATTAATGCCATTACTATTTAAACGTACCGGGTTAATATCGGCGTAAGTTTCCTCGCGCGATAGCAGCACGTTAACGGCGCGTTGGCCGCTGTCTACCTGTTCTATCAGGTTGGGCAAATCGCGGTAAGCATCGGGGCCTACTACTACGTCTACCAGCTTTTCTTCTTCTAAAAATTTAGCTTTCAGGCGTTCGGCCATACAGCCCAGCACGCCAACCACCATACCAGGGTTATTGGCTTTGGCTACTTTAAATTCTTTCAGGCGGTTACGAACACGTACTTCGGCATTCTCGCGAATAGAGCAGGTATTGATAAAGATTACATCGGCATTGGTAAAATCTTTAGTGGTTTCGAAACCTTTATCCAGCAAAATAGAAGCAACAATTTCACTATCAGAAAAATTCATGGCACAGCCATAACTTTCTATATATAGCTTACGGCCGTTATTTTTATCAGGGGTTTGCTCCAGCATCAACGCTTCACCTTGCCTGCTTTCATCATGTTGTTTATCCGGAATTAGCAAATCCATCATTAGTCAAAATTAAGTTTGCAAAAATACACAAATTTTAAATAATAGCGTGACAGATTGGCAGTAATTAAAAAATTGACTTCCTCTTGTTAGAACACTCGTGAAGTGGAAATAACCCTTTTGCGTAAATTAGTTTTCATTATCAACTCTATTAGCTATTTTGGTAGAATTGTAATGGCTTACGTTATCCCAACAATTAATAAAGAAGGCTGGAAGGTAAATGACATCTAAATTTTTAAAACACAAGTGGCAAAAAATTCTGGCTACTGTTTTATTAGTTTTTTTGCTGTTAATTACGGTAGTTGCATACTTTGTGAACAGGCACTGGTCGCCCATTTTGGCCGACAGGGTTAGGAATGCGGTACTGGAAAGCTCGGACAGCTTGTACCAGGCTAATTTTACAGATGCCGAATTGCATATAGTACAAAGCAAACTGGTAATCCATAATTTAACATTAACACCTAACCAGGCAGTTTACAAACGTTTTTTAAAAATGGGGATAGCCCCTAATAACCTGTATACCATTAAGGTAAAACGCCTTGTTTTCAAGAATATCCACCCCTTAAAGCTATACTACCACCAGAAATTAGATATTGGACAAATTATTTTAAGTGCGCCCGAGTTACAGGTTAGCTATACCCTTAACCGTAAGCGCGACAGTACAACTAATATTCCCAATGCCTGGCATCGCATTAAGGGTATGCTAAAATCGGTACATGTGAAGGAGGTTTTGCTTAATGATGTGAAGTTCACTTACAAAGACTATTCAGGCAATAAACTTGATATTTCTGAACTGAAAGAAATGAACCTGACCGGTAAGGAGCTATTAATAGATTCTACCACGCAAAATGATTCGTCGCGGTTTTATTATTTTAAGGATCTACAGGCGGAACTTAACAATTTTAGCCGCCCATCCGACAATGGTTTATATCAGTATAGAATTAAGCAATTGCAGTACTCTACATTAACCTCGCAGCTTAAAGCCTTTGGGGTTGGACTAATACCCGCGCCCGATTCAGTTTTTATTAACCGCAAGGTGCGTTCCTGGTTCCGTTTTCATACCGATACACTTAAGCTTAATGATTTCGACTTTAAAACCTATAATAAATACCGTTTACTGCATGCTTCGCACCTTTTATTAAAGCGGGGAAATCTGGTTATTTTTGCCAACCCCGCATCACAGCCACCACTTAGAGGCAACAGACTGCCTACCTTTCCTAACGAGGCTATACACCAGTTAAAAAACGATTTTACATTAGATACCGTACATCTTAACCGCCTTAACATAACCTACAAAGGCTACGGCAAACAATCGCACAAGCAGGGCATGGTTTCGTACAATAACACAAACGGATACATTTATAATATTACTAATAATACAGAAGCTCTTCACAAGAACAATATTCTCCGGATGCAGCTAAGTACTTATTTAATGGATAGCGGACTCATGCAGGCTGATCTTACATTTAATTTGACCGATTCGGCCCGAAGCTATGCCTATAAGGGTAGCATTGGCGCCATGGATTTGGGCAAATTGAATAAAGCTACCATGCCTTTTGCGCTGGTCAAGATCACCTCGGGCGATTTGGATCAACTAGTTTTCGACATCAAGGCTAACCGCAACGTTTCAACAGGTAACGTTACCATGTTATATCACGATTTAAAAATACACGTCCTGAAAATGGATACGGTTGATGACCTTTACAGGCACCGGGGCATGGCTTCGTTATTTGCCAATGCATTAATAGTAAAACGCAACAACCCCGACCAACCAGGCGGAATGCCGCGCAGTTTTAACGTAACTAATGTGCGCGAGCCCAATACTGCCTTTTTCAAAACCGTTTGGGAAACCCTATCCAAAGGTATTAACGCCAGTGCAGGTTACAACGAAGCCATGCAAAAGGAGGTTAAACGGCATATAGCTCAGCGCAAAGCCGATAAAATAGCCAGTAGTGCCAAAAAAGCTTTGCGTAACCGGCAACGAGCCTTACATAAACGCCGATAAGGAATAGCTTTTATTACTTACTGCAACATCAGTTTCAGGTTAATACCAAAGTTGGTAAAAGCCGTATTAAAAGATTGAGAGGTGTAAGGCCGGGTAATGTTAGAATCGTAAAATACGTTGAAGTTAAACCGCTGGTTGATCACGTAATCAATAGACGGGCGTATGGTGATGTTCTTGGCACCCGACGATACTTCGGCGGTCTCTACATCGGCACGATAGATCACTATCTTATTATCGCGCATGGCAAAATCTATTTTAAAGTTGATATCGTTCTTCAGCTTAAAGTTGTTGAACAGGCCAAACGGGAAATGAAAATCGCGGGTGCGGTAGCCGAAACCAAACACCATAATGTTTTCGTTTTGCTGCGCCAACTGGCTATTTAGCAAGCTTAGGCTCAGCGTACGGCTTTTACGGTACTCGGCGTTAACGGTCATACTATTTTTAAAGCGAATATCCATACCAACCAACGGCACAAACTGTTCAAATAAAGTTACCTGGCTAAATTGGTAAAAAGGCAAAAAGTCGCTGTTCACGTCGCGCTCTACCGGGCTGCCATCTACCTCGCGGTAGCGGATAAGCGAGTTGTAGCTGTTTACGCTATAGGTAGACCGGTAACCGTGCCGCAGATCGAACGAATCGAAAAGCTCTTTTAGCCAGCTAATCCTGCTTAAACCGTTATAAGTAACCTGCCAGTTAGGGATAGGTATTTTAGGAAAGCTATTTAACTTAACGCTGCCCGGATCTTTCCCACCGTAAGCCGACATAAAAGCCCCTACCAATACATCCTGCTGGTTTGGCCCGTAGCCATCGCGGTAGCCGTTAGTTGCTGCACCGGTTGAATTAGAATTTTGTGCCCCTAAACGCTGTGATATAATTTGCCGGTTATCCAGCAAAGCCTGAAACGTGCTGGAGTAATTGTTGATGCCCTTGTCTTTACTAAAAGCCGTACCTATAGACATATAAGATACGCTATATGTACCCGAAGTAATAGGACTTAAATTTTCGAAGCTATTGGTAGCCGCATTAAACTTAAAATTGGTTTGAAAGTTACGGTCTTGCGTGCGGAAAGCCGTTAGCTCAATAGTTAGATCGGCAAAAGGCCTGATGGTGCTGCGCAGGTTCAGGTTTTCGCTCAGGGTATTTACATACAGTTGATTTTGCAAGGTATCGGTACTTAGCCAGCCGTTAACTGCGGCACGCTGGCGTATATCGGCCTGGCTGCCCAGCAAAAAGCCTATGCCCGGTGCATTGTAGCCAAAATCTTGCCCGCCAAATGAGGTGGTTGGCAGGTAACCCGGCAAGTAAGTACCATCGCTGCGGGTATAAGTGGCGCCAACGTTTTTAATACTGGTAATAAGCCCAGCCAGAATGCCGCTTTTTCCATTGTTGCTGCGCAGGGCAGCAAACTTGTTATACAATCCGGTAAAATTAAGCGTTGGGTTAATTTGTACAGAGCGTGAGTTTTGTATGGTGTTACCTACGTTAATATTAGCGTCATCAATAGCAAATTTGGGCTGCGTTTGCCAGTTAAAGTTAGTACTGTAACGCGCAATGGTGCTTACCCAATCCAACCCCGGCACTTTATTAATAGGTACCGTATAATTAAAGTTGATGGTATGGTTATAGTTAGTTGTACGGCCTAGTCGTTTTAGGTTTTCCCACAAGGTGTCGCGCTTTAAACCGTTTACGCGGCCTGCGGGCTCATCAACTACCGACAGGTTGGTAGCATCAATATCCATTTGCAGCGATTTGGTGATGTTCCAGCCTATACCGTAAACGCGGGTAATGTTAAAATTTTTATTGAAGGTGGTAGAGGGCACCGGTAAAAAGTTATCAGGATCGTTATTACGCAGGGTATTTTCTGAATAAAAGCGATCAAAGCTAATAGCAAAGTTTAACCTCGATGGCAGGATGCTGAAATTCACATCTTTCAATAAAGACAGTATATTGCTTTTGATCACCTTTTCTAAAGGAGTATAGTATTTGGCTTGGTTAAGGTAATTGTAGGCCAATGCTACCTTATAGATCTTTTGCTGATCATTTTCCGTCACATAATCATGGTGCTCATACTCCGAGTAAGCATAAGTACCGGTAAGGTTCTCCACATCCCATACCTTTGCCGGGGCCGAGGGATTAGTTTTAGCCTTATGAATGTTGGTAAAGTTGATGCTTTTACGCATGGTATAATCTTGCGCAGTGCGTTTAATTTCCTCACGCTTTTCATCAGTCGGCGCATTGCGCAGGCTCTCTTTCAACTCTACATCGGGTTGTGCCGGGTTATATTGCGGCATGGCTACCTGCTGCGACAGGTTCACATACATAGGAATATGCATGCCTGTTTTAGCTGGAAAAAGCTTACCTAATTCCATGCTGCCCGCTACATCAAAGGTTTGGTTGTCGCTGCGGCTGCGCTCGCTTACGCGCTGTTCAATAGAGCCAAAGCCAATCGTAGTTTTACTTCCGGCCAGGGTAATATCGGCAAAGTCGGCCAGCTTGGCGTTCAGCCTTGCGGTGGCTGCCCAGCCGCCGCGCTGGTCAAAATCGGTTAAGCGTAGCTCGTTAAACCACACTATACCGCTTTTATCAAACCCGCCGGTAACATTATAGGGGTTACGCACACCCAGCATAATAGCACGTAAACGGCTGAGATCGGGCTGGCCTTTAATGGTTATTTTAGCGTTGCCATCAATAACCGTAAACGGTACGGCAATAGAACTTAACTGACCGCTGGCTATGGCATTATCACGAGCCAGTTTGGCGCGGGTAAGTGCAGCCAATTCCAGGTCAATATTATTCACCTCCGGCCATATCGCATTAGGGTCTGTTGTACCGGGGCGGGTAATTTTCAGTGGAATTTCGTATTCGTAATAGCTGTCCTGGTAATCTACCCCTAAACGGATAAAGGCGCTCAGGTCATTATCGTTCAATTGATTTCCTTCGGCGTGTACAAACATTTGCAAGCGTTTATAAGCACGCAGGTCATTATAAAAAGTACGGTAGGCTGCACGCGAGTAACCGTTGCGCAGGTTAATTACATTTAAGGCTAACGATTGCTCGTTTAAACGGGTATCGGTACGCAGGTTATTGTAATCGCGCTGGCGTTCAATACCCGGTGGTAAAACATAAGGTATGGGCGTACGGTTACCGTTGGCTTCCAAATTCACGGCTTGCACGTTCAGGG
>Ga0265780_10007998_pt1 | contig 12894 bp, 7 predicted proteins | sample P1T30metagenome_FD_192432 | JGI IMG/M metagenome (GOLD analysis project Ga0265780, IMG submission 192432) | Plant litter microbial communities from East Loma Ridge, Irvine, California - P1 T30 | ecosystem: Environmental > Terrestrial > Plant litter > Unclassified | place: USA: California...
AGTCGCGCCGTTACTCGATGCGCGACGTCGTGCAGCTCCGCGAGATCGCACGACTCGGCGGCGAGGGCATCTCGCTCGAGGGGATCAAACGCATCCTCGAGCTCGAGAACCAGGTGACGGCGCTCCAATCGCGCGTCCGCGAACTCGAGCGGGCCCTGGCCGACGAGATGGTCAACCGGCCCGGGGCCCGTGTCTTCGCCGCGGGTGAGAGCGGGGTCGTGCCGCTGCGGCACGGCACCCGCCCGTCGCGGCAGACCTCGGTGGTCGTGTGGCGGCCGCTGCGCTGAGACCGCAGGGGCAGACGGGCGGCGGCCCGCGCCTCCCCGGCCCGACCGATACCGTGGTGGCGTGATCGACTTCGCGCAGCTCCGCCGGTGGCCCGACGTCGAGGCGCCCGAGCTCGTCGCGCACGACGCGACCGATCGACTGCTGCTCGACACCGCGCAGGAGGCGCTGGTCGCCCACCCGAGACACGTCGCCGTCATCGGCGACCGCTACGGCGCCTTGACCCTCGGAGTCGCCGACGTCGTGGCAGCGCACGCCGACGGCGCCGAGGTCCGTGTCCACCAGGACGCCCTGTCCGGAGAGCGCGCCCTCGAGGCCAACGCCCGGGCGGTGTCCCCGCGGGCTCGCTGGACGTCGCACGGCCTCGAGCCCGACCTCGTCTCGGGCGCTCGCGTGGTCCTCGTGCAACTGCCGCGGGGCCTCGACGCCCTCGACGAGATCGCCGAGCTGATCGCCGCCCACGCCCACCCCGGGGTGCAGGTCTTCGCCGGGGGACGCGTCAAGCACATGACGACGGCCATGAACGAGGTGCTGCGTCGGCACTTCGACGAGGTGCAGGCGGGGTTGGCCCGCCAGAAGTCGCGGGTGCTCACCGTGGCCGGGCCCCGCCCCTCGGGGGTGTCGGGCTGGCCCCGGTCCGGACGTCACGGCGATCTCGTGATCGTGGCCCACGGTGCCGCCTTCGCGGGCACCACGATCGACATCGGAACACGGGTGCTCCTGGCAGCACTCGACGCGGACCCGCCCGGGGCCCGTCACGTCGTCGACCTCGGCTGCGGCACGGGCGTCCTCGGTGTGAGCTACGCCCGGGCGCACCCGACCTCGACGGTCGTCGCCACCGACCAGTCCCGGGCCGCGATCGACTCGGCGACCGCCACCATCGCCGCGAACGGTCTCGGCGAACGCATGGAGGCGCGGCGCGACGACGCGGGAGGCTCGCTGCCCCCGGGCTCCGCCGACCTGGTGCTGCTCAATCCACCGTTCCACGTCGGGGCGACCGTTCACCCGGGCATCGCCCACAAGCTCTTCGACGCAGCCGCGCGGCTGCTCCGCCCCGGCGGCGAGTTGTGGTGCGTGTGGAACAGTGCCCTCGCGTACCGGCCCGTCCTCGAGCGCGTCGTCGGTCCGACCCGCCAGGTGTCCCGTACGGCGAAGTTCACCGTGACGGTGTCGACCCGGCGTTGAGGCTGTCGGCGCGGAAGCGGTCAGTCTTCTGTCGTGAGCGAGGCGTCGATGAACGACAGGAGGGCGAGGGCGTAGGCGTCCTCGGGATCGCCCGAGAGGTGTGACTCGTCGTTCTCGGCACCGGGGCGACGCGTTCGGACGTCGTAGGCGACCGTCTCGCCGTCGAGTCCCTCGCCCAGCGCGGGCACTCGCGAGAGGGACCGGAAGGCGCGTCCGAGCAGGTCGCGTAGCTGGTCCTCCCGAGGCAACCACAGGCTGTCGTCCGCAGCGACCGAGTCGAGTGCCCATTCGGTCGTGCCGTTGAAGCCCAGGACCGTTCCGGTCGGGTGTTCGTGGGCCTCGATGGTCATGTCGCTCAAGATGAACACCTCGTCGCCGAACGCGTCCCCGTCGATGACGAAGCGGTCGCCGGGGCGGGGACGCCAACGCAATCCGGATCGCCGGAGTCGGCGGGCGAGGTCGATGCTCAACATCGGACCATGATGCGCCCGCCGACTGACAGCCGACAGCCCGCACCGATCGGGACGGGCCGAACCCGCTCACCGGCTCGAGACGACGCTGCCCGTGGTGCCGTTCTCGTTGACGACGGGCGCGGTGCCGGCGTGACTCACCGTGTTGTCGTCGCCTGCGAAGTCCACCAGCTCGACGGAGTCGATGACGACGGCCAGCTTCGTCCCCTCGACGACGAGGTGTCGAACGGTGCCGAGCGAGACCGTCCCCCCGGTGCCGATCACGCTCACCGTGTCGCACGCGTCGGTGAAGACGGTCTCGGGGGCCCCGGCTTCGACGACGACCGCCGCGGTCCCGTCGACGCACGCACCGGTCACGAACGGCTCGGGCGTGGTCTCGCCGGTCGCCTCGTGGGGGCGGTCACCCCGGCCGTCGGGAGACCCGTTCGAGGTGCACCCGGTCAGTCCGGCGACCAGGGCGAGACCGCAGAGACCGGCGACCCCCGCGTGGCTCCCTCGCGTCGGACGCCACGAACGGGCGACCCCCTTCGTCGACGTCATCGTGAGGGAGCCCAGGTCAGGTCGGGCAACCGGTCGCCCTGTCCGTTCATGGCCTGTTGCTCGATCACGAGCACGTAGTCGTGATCGGGCCCCCACGCCCGGTCGAAGCGCCAGCGACCCGCACGGTCGGCCTCGACGGTGCGGTAGACGGTGTCGCTGACGCCGGACCGGACCGTGACCGTCGCGAAGGGAGTGGCGGTGCCCTCGAAACGGACGGGAACGAGGTTCTCGTAGGTGTCACCGACCTCGGGGGTGCTGAGGCTGAGGGGGGCGAAGACCGGCGCCGTCACCGTGATGGCAGCCTCCGAGGTCGTCTCGTCCGGGTTGGTCTGGGTCACGGTCACGACGTGGTCTCCCGTCGCCGACCACGAGCGGGTCGGCAGGGACCACCGGCCCTCGGTCGTCACCTCGGTGTCGCCCAACTCGACCCGGCTGCCGGCGACCGTCGCCACGGCGGACACCCGGGCGCGGGGTGTGCCGACGCCGCTCAACGTGTTCGGGCCCGGCCGGAACATCTCGCCGTCGACGTGACTGGTGATGCGGACCGGCACCGTGGACGACCTGTGGTCGAGGTGCAGGATCGATCGGCGGACGTCGGACCCCCGGGTGGCGACGAAGCTGATGTCGTAGCCGGCGGCCGTGGGCCCGAGGTAGCGGTCGAACGACCAGGACCCGTCGAGTCCACTGACGGCGGTGCCCATGAGGGTGTTCCACTGGTTGCGGGCGACGACGGTCGTGTTCGGGGCGGCACGACCGGCGAAGGTGGTCACGCCCTCGGTGTAGGTGCTGTTGTGCGCCGGGCTCGTCACCTGAAACGCGAGGCTGCCGCCGTAGACGAGTCGCAGGTTGGTGACCTGCGGCGTCCCGCCGGGCCTCGTCGCGGTGAAGGTGAGCTCGTAGCCCGTCGAGGTGGGCCCGAGGTTGCGGTCGAACGCCCACGTGCCGTCGGTGGCGTCGGCTGATCCCATGAGGGTGTTCCACTGGTTCTTGGCCACGACGGTCGACCCCACGGGGGCCGTGCCTCGGAAGGTCGTCGTGCCCACGTCGTAGAGCTGGCCGTCCACGTGGCTGGTGACCCGGAGCGGTAGGTCGGCGGCGACGCGGGTCACCGCGACGCTGACGCTCTGGACGTCGTCGCCCGTCGTCTGGACGACCGTGAGGGTGTTCGGGCCGGTGGCGAGGTCGCGCGTGGGCCGGACGGTCCAGGTGCCGCCCTCGACGGTGCCGGTGCCGATGACCTGGCCGGGAGCCGTCTCGACGGAGATCGTGGCCCCGTCGTGGCCGTGACCGGAGATCGTCGGACGGGGCGTGGTGACTGTCGTTCCGTCGGCCGGGCTCTCGATCGTGGGTGCGGCGATCACCGGGGGCTCGGGTGTCCCTTCGGGATTGAGGGTGACGGTCGCGACGGTCGTGTTGCGGCCCCGCCCGCTCTGCGTCGCCTCGAGGGCATGCCTCGTCGAGTCGACGTCCACGGTCGTCCGCAGGCTCCAGCGACCGTTCTGCAAGACCGTCGCGCTGCCGAGGACCGTCTGGCGCCCCTCCTCGCGGACCCGGATGCCGGCCCCGGGCTCGCCCGTGCCGGTCATCTCGACCCGACCGCCGCCGTGGGCGGCGTCGTCGACCGGGGTCGTGACGGCCACCGCGGCGCCGTAGGACACGGTCGTCGTGACGTGACCGGCGACCTCGCCGTCGATCTCTTGTCGGACGGACACGTCGTGGTCGCCACCGGCGTCGGGGGCGGAGACGGGCGTGGACCAGATGCCTGCGCCCGACGACGCGGGAACCCGTGCGAGTTCGGATTCGTCGGAGTCCCGGACGACGACGACGACGGCGCCGGGGTGTGCGGTGCCCGACAGGACGGCACGATCGTTGTGATCTGCAGGGAAGGCGACCCGGGTGATCACCGGGCGCACGGCCAGCTCGACGTCGAGCGTGGTCTCGGCGGTCGGGACCTGGTTCTCGTACTGGGTGAAGGTGAGCGGGTTCGAGCCCAGGGCGAGCCCGGTCAAGGGCCCCGACCACGTCCCGTCTGCCCCGGCCCGGAACTCGGGCCCCACGGGGGTGCCGGGCAGGCCTTCGACGACGACGTAGGACTCGGGGGCGGCCTGGCCCGAGACGACCGCCGAGCGGTTCGGGATGTCGACCGAGTCGACGTCGACGGAGAACGCCCGGAGGTCGTCGACGTCGCCGACGACCCTCAGTCCGCCCTCGGCACCGAAGCCGAGGACGTTCCAGGTGTAGAGGCCGCTGGCCTCGACGAAGGTCGTCGGCCCCGTGACGGTGAGGCCCGGGTGGGCCGCGCTCTCGAGTCGGTCGCCGACGACGCGGAAGCGGCGGGCGTCGTCGTCGTCGCAGAGCTTCTGGTAGACGACTTCGAGGGCGGCGTGCTCGACGGCGGCGACGGAGGATGCGCAGCGTCGCGACGCGGGGTCGCGCAGCTGGAACCACCCGCCCGGGGACGGCAGGACGTCGAGGCGGAGGGCTGCCCCCTCGGCGGCCTCGGCCGTCGGGTGCGTCGAGTACCCCGTGACGACGCCCTGGTCGTAGCTGAACTCAGGGGTGAAGTACGCCCCCGGCCCGCCTTCGAAGACGAGGGTGGCGCTGCCGGTCGATCGGGGGAGGGGGGTGAGGGGCGCCTGGGCCGACGGCTCGTCGGCAGATGGGGGAGCTGGTGCCGCTGTCGCCGCGGGCGAGCCCAGGATCAGTGAGGCGACGGCGGTGGCGACCGCGAGCCCCAGGGCGCCTGCGCGCGTGAACGTGATGTGCATGGAGTCGTCTTTCTGGTCGTGGCAGGGAGACCGACGCATCGGTACCGAAATGCTAGACGTAGAAAGAGATATGACACAACAGGGGTGCTCCCGCCTGTGGACAGCCGATTCGCGCTGTCCGGCTCGGGCGGTGCCCGGCTCAGGTCGTGGCGACGGGACGGAACGCCTCCGGTGGGGGGTCGGTGAGGACGGCGTCGACGTCGAGGTCCGATGCGTCCAGCGGGGGAACTGTCGCGTGAGAGATCAAGGGGTGGACGGGGCGGACGTCGTCCTCGCCGACGCCGTTGAGTTCTTCGTGGAGTTTCTCGCCGGGTCGGAGCCCGGTGAAGACCACGTCGACGTCGCGACCCGACAGGGCGATCATGCGCTCGGCCACGTCGAGGATCTTGACGGGTTCACCCATGTCGAGGATGAGTGCTTCGCCGGGCCCTCCGATGGCTCCGGCCTGGATGACGAGGTGACAGGCCTCGGGGATGGTCATGAAGAACCGGGTGGCGTCGGGGTGGGTGACGGTCAGGGGGCGGCCCGTGGCGATGAGGTCGCGGAAGAGCGGCACCATGCTGCCCCGGCTGCCGAGGACGTTGCCGAATCGGACCGACAGGTAGCGTCGCCCGCTCTTCTCGGCCGCGCCTGCCGTGAGCCGCTCGGCGAGGCGCTTCGAGCGGCCGAGCACGCTGGTGGGGTTGGCGGCCTTGTCGGTCGAGATGTTGACGAAGGTCTCGACGTCGACGGCTGCCGCTGCCTCGAGCACGTTGAGCGTGCCCATCACGTTGGTCTGCCAGGCTTCGGCCGGGTACTGCTCGAGCATGGGCAGGTGCTTGAGGGCGGCCGCGTGGAAGACCACCTCGGGGCGTCGTGCACGGAAGATGGTCGTCAGGGCGGTGGCATCGCGGATGTCGGCGAGGACGACGTCACGGGTGTCGAGCAGGCCGTGGCCGCTGAGCGTGACCTGCACCGATTGCAGGGCGGTCTCGTCCCGGTCGAGCATCATCAGCTCGGCGGGGGCGAAGCGGGACAACTGGCGACAGAGCTCGCTGCCGATCGAGCCACCGGCACCGGTGACGAGCACCCGGCGGCCTCGCACGTAGTCGGCGATCGACTCGACGTCGGTGTCGACGGGACGTCGTCCGACGATGTCCTCGACCGAGACGTCGCGCAGGTCGCTGGTGCTCGACCCGCCGGTCAACAGGTCGTCGAGCGGTGGCACGGTCAGGATGCGGAGGCCGATCGCCGACGCGCGTTCGGTCAGGTCGCGCACCAGTGCCGCGTCGGCCCGGGCGACGGCGAGGACGAGGGTCTCGGCGCCGGTCCGCCGGGCCGCATCGGCGAGTTCGTCGCGGCCGCCGGTGATGGTGATGCCGGCGATGCGCAGCCCCCGGCGAGTCGGATCGTCGTCGAGCAGCTCGACGGGTCGCAAGGGGCTGGTCGGGTCGGTGAGCAGCTGGCGCACGAGGTGCTCGCCGAGCACGCCGGTGCCGAAGACGAGCGTCGGAGCCGCATCGGGCCGCGGTCGCAGGGCGCGTTCGACGCGCCCTCGGACGAGCGTGCGGGTGCCGGCCATGATCAGGGCGGCGACGGGGAACGCCACGAGGGGCAGCGAGGGGGGCCAGGCGGATGTCGGGATGGCCTGCCCCGGAGGCACGAGCGGCACCACGGATGCCGCGACGCCGACGATCAGGGCGGAGGCGACCAGGCCGTGGGCTTCGGCCAGGCTGCCGGGGAGCCAACGGCGACGGTAGAGGCCGATCGCGAGTCCGGCGACGAGCTGGGCCACGACCGTGAACAGGACCGCCGAGGCGACCCCGGTGCCGGTCTCGGGCTCGACGAGTCCGACCAGCAGGGCGGTCGAGGTGATCGCCGCCGACCACGCGAGGGCGTCGACGGTCATCGCGAGAGGGCGTGGGTACGACCTGGAGGCGCGGGCCGGCTCGGCCGGAGAGTCGCGGCGGGCAGGGGCGGTGGGTGGGGAAGCCACGGGCATGGGTCACCTCGCGAGGAAGTCGGGATGTCACCGTTCGGCGACTCGATCCAATCTAACATTTTACTTCTGGATGAGCAATGCCATGTGCCGACGGGGTGATGCGGATGAGGAACTGTTCCTCGGCCGTCACGGCACGGCACGGCACGAAGCCCGACGCCCTTTCGGGTCGTCGGGCTTCGGCCGGGGGAGGCGGATCAGCGCGCGGTGACGGTGTTGCTCTCGGGGGCGTCGCTGAGGTCGTCGACGGCGGGGGCTTCACCTGTGTGGGTGAGGGAGTTGCCGGTGCCGGCGAACAACAAGCTGGTCACTCCCTCGGTGGTGAGGGTGTTGTCGTTGCCTTCGATCGACAGCGTGGTCACGGCGCCCAGTGTGACGTCCGTCGCGTTGCCGAGGATCGAGACCGTTTCACAGTCACCGAACGTGACGGGCTCGCCGGTGGCCTGGATCTGGGCGAAGCCGTCGACGCACTCGCCGAGGTGCGCCTCGGCCTGGGCCTCGGCCTGCTGTGCCTGCTCGGTGACGGCGGTCGGGGTGGGGGTCGGCTCGGGGCCGCCGTCACTGGTGCAGGCGGCGAGGCTCAGGCTCAGAGCGGTGACCGTGAGGGCGGTGGCGAGCAGTCGTCGGGTGGGTCGTGCCATTGCGGGGGTTCTCCTTGGTCGTGGTGTGGTGCGCGCCGGAACGGTCGGTGGCGGCGGTGCGGTGGGTTCGAGAAGGCGAGGGCCCGGCAGCCGTGGAGGTGCCGGGCCCTCGTGGGGTGGGTGCGGTGTTACGGGGTGGGGGTGGGGACGAGCCGCAGGGTCATCTCGCTGACCTTGCCGTCCTGTTCCGGCTGGCTGATCACGATGTCGTAGGCCTTGGTGCCGCCGAGGCCGCGGGCCATGGTGTAGTCGCCCTGTGCGTTCGCGACGGTGGTCGTGGCGTACTGGGGGTAGTCCTTGCCGAACCAGTAGAACGTGACGGTGGCGTTGGAGGACGCCTTGCCGCGGATCGTGGTCAGACCGGTGGGGGCGAAGGCGTCGCCGTCCTGGTGGCTGCTGACGGTGAGGTCGGCGGGGCCGGTCGCTTCCGGCACGAGGCGCAGGGTGACTTCGCTGATCTTTCCGGCCTGGGCGGGCTGGGTGATCACGATGTCGTAGGGCTTCGTCCCGCCGAGGCCACGCGAGATCGAGTAGTCGCCCTGTGCGTTCGCGACGGTGGTCGTGGCGTACTGGGGGTAGTCCTTGCCGAACCAGTAGAACGTGACGGTGGCGCCGGAGGACGCCTTGCCGCTGATCGTGGTCTGACCGGTGGGGGCGAAGGCATCGCCGTCCTGGTGGCTGCCGACGGTGAGGTCGACGGGGCCGACTCCGGCGGGCACCAGGCGCACGGTGACCTCGTTGACCTTTCCGGCCTGAGCGGTCTGGGTCAGGGTGATGTTGTAGGGCTGCGTTCCGCCCATGTTGCGCGAGATCGAGTAGTCACCCTGGTCGTCGGCGGCCGTGGTCGTCGCGTACTGGGGGTAGTCCTTGCCGAACCAGTAGGCCGTGACCGTGGCGTTCGGCGTCGCTTTTCCGCTCAGCGTGGTGGCGCCGGGCTGGGCGAAGGTGTCGCCGTCCTCGTGGCTGGTGAGCGTGAGGTCTGCCGGTGCGGCAGCGTCGTTCTCGGGGTTCAGCGTGACCGTTGAGGCGGTGGTGTTGTTGCCCTTGCCGGTCTGGCTGGCCTCGAGCACGTGCTTGCGGTCGTCGACGTCGGTGGTGCGGATGGTCCACTGTCCGTTGGCGAGCACCTGGGCGGTGCCCAGGACGGTGCTGCCGCCCTGTTCGCGGACGGTGACCTGGGCGCCGACCTCGCCGGTGCCGCGCAGGGTGACCGGGCCGCCGTCGTGGGCCATGCCCTCGACGGGAGCGGTGATCGCGACGCCGGCGCCGTAGGCGACGGTGACGACGATCTCGCCGTTGGCTTCGCCGTCGATCTCTTGGTGGATGCGGACGTCGTAGTCGCCGCCCGCGTCGGGGGCGCCGATCGGGGTCGACCAGGCACCCGAGCCCAGGCGGGCCTCGGTGCGAGCGATCTCGTCACCGTCGACGTCGCGGATCACGACGGTGGAGCCGGGGTGGGCCGTGCCGGAGAGCACGGCGTCCTGCTCCAGATCGGTCGGGAACGAGACGACACCGCGGACGGGCGTCACGTCGAGGACGACGTCGAGGGTGGTCTCGCCGGTCTTCTCGCCGTTCTCGTACTGCGAGAGCGGGATCGGGTTCGAGCCCAGCGTGAGGTCGGTCACCGTGTGCGACCAGCGCCCATCGGTGCCGGCCTGCACCTGGTCGGGGACGGCGGTGTCGATCAGGACGAACGCCCCGGGGGCCGCGGTGCCGGAGATGACGGCCGTCCGGTTGGGGATGTCGACCGAGTCGACCTTGCCGGAGAAACCGTTGATGGCGATCTCGGTCCGGACGCCCTGGATGTAGCTGTGAATGTAACCGGTGCTCAGAGCCGCGGCGGCGTCGTTCAGCACGAACGAGAACGTGTTGTCCGCGGCCGCCTTCTCGATCTGGACCGCGTTGGGCGAGAGACGGTCGGGGCCGACGTAGACGTTCGCGCCGGCCATGCCGGACGCCTTACCGCTGACCGTGACCTTGCCGTCGTCGCCACGCACGACCTGCAGGTCGCCGATGGCGGGCAGGCGCCCCGTGGAGACGGTCTCCCACGTGCCCGACTCGCCGTACTTCATGCGCACCGTCTCGCCGGCACTGAGCAGCGAGGACAGGGTGATCGTGGCGTTACCATCGGCATCGGTACGGCCGGTGGTGCCGTTGTTGCCGGACATGTCCTCGATGGTCACGTCCGCGTTCTTCTCACCACCGGTGATCCGCAACGACACCGTGTCGTCAGCAGCGACGTACGAGGGAACGTGCGACGTCATCTGGTCCCGCAGGTCAGTCGCCGGGTACACGTCGCCCGACTCGAAGTCATGGTTCACGAGTCGGTTTCCGGGTGAGTTGGTCGACCCCTGGATGCGCAATTCTCGCGGGGCGTCGGCTCGAACGAGTGCGCGGCCCGTGACGAACGCGTTGCTCTCATCGGTCCACGTGAACTGCTGGGATGCCGAGGCATCGCAAGTCGCCAACACGACCCTGCTGTTCGACGTCGCGCCTACCGAGAGGCACCTCACGCCGTCGGAGGTGACGAGGGTGACGGGGCCGACCTGGGCATCACCGGGGAAGGACGCCAGGTCTGATCTCGCCGCAGCCGCGGACGGAGTCGAGTGAGTCCTGGAGGTCAGGGCTGTAGCGCTCGCGGCGGCGTTGCTCCAGAAGGTGTTGTTCGCGCTGGCGAGCACGAGCGGTCCGGAGAAGCGGCCTGCGGGCAGGGTCCCGCCTGCGTAGATGGCATCGGGTGAGATCGCAGCGTGCGATCCGATGCCGCTTCCGCCGGTGTCGGAGGCGTCGCCGGTCGGTGCAGCGACGGCCGCGGGGCCGAAGCTGAGGCCGGTCACGATCGTGGCTGCGGCCAGCCCGATCGCGCCGGTGCGCTTGAGAGTTTTCTTCATGTGAGAGAGGTGTTCTTTCATGTCTGGGCAGCGCGATGTGCCGCCAGGCGAACAGATAGTGAAATGTTAGACACAAAACAAGGCATGCACAACATGACGATCGCGAGGGGTTGCGATCCGGGCGTGTCGGCGTAAACTTGAGCCAGCTCCACTCAAGTTTCGAGAAAGGCACATCCATGGCGAACATGCAGGGCGCTCCGGCCTCCACCGAGAAGCAGAAGACGGCCCTCGAGAAGTACGGCGTCGACCTCACCGCCATCGCCCGTAGTGGCAAACTCGACCCCGTCATCGGCCGCGACGCCGAGATCCGGCGCATCAGCCAGGTGCTCACCCGCCGCACCAAGAACAACCCGGTCCTGATCGGCGAACCCGGCGTCGGCAAGACCGCCGTCGTCGAGGGTCTCGCCCAGCGCATCGTCGAGGGCGACGTCGCCGACAGCCTGAAAGACAAACGCCTGATCAGCCTCGACCTCGCCGCCCTCGTCGCCGGCGCCAAGTACCGCGGAGAGTTCGAAGAGCGCCTGAAAGACGTGCTGAAAGAGATCACCAAGAGCGACGGCCAGGTCATCACCTTCATCGACGAGCTGCACACCCTGATGGGTGCCGGCGGGGGCGAGGGCTCGGTCGCCGCCTCGAACATGCTGAAGCCGATGCTCGCCCGCGGCGAGCTGCGCCTCATCGGCGCCACCACCCTCGACGAGTACCGCCAGTACATCGAGAAGGACGCCGCCCTCGAGCGCCGCTTCCAGCAGGTCTACGTCGGCGAGCCCAGCGTCGAGGACACGGTGGCCATCCTCCGCGGGCTCAAAGAACGGTACGAGGCGCACCACGGGGTCACGATCACCGACGGCGCCCTGGTGGCCGCCGCCTCCTTGTCGAACCGTTACATCCCCAGCCGTCAGCTGCCCGACAAGGCGATCGACCTCGTCGACGAGGCGGGCTCCCGCCTCAAGATGGAGATCGACTCGTCGCCCGTCGAACTGGACCAGCTCTACCGGGGCCTGGTGCGCCTCCAGATCGAGGAGCTCGCCCTCAAGAAGGAGACGGACGACGCCTCGCAGGCGCGCCTGGCCGCCCTGCGCGAGACCATCGCCCAACAGCAGGCCGCCTACGACGACCTGAACGCCCGGTGGCAAGCCGAGAAGGCCGCCCTTCAGGGCGTCGGCACGCTGCGCAGCGACCTCAACGACGCACGCATCGACGCCGACCGCGCCCTGCGCGAAGGGCGTTACGAAGACGCCGCCCGCATCAGCTACGAACGCATCCCCGACATCGAGAAGCGCCTCGCCGACGCCGAGTCGTTCGAGAAGTCGGGCGACCGGCTGGTCAGCGACTCCGTCAGCGACAGCGACATCGCCGAGGTGGTCGCCGCCTGGACCGGCATCCCCGTCGGGCGGCTGCTCAGCGGCGAGACCGAGAAGCTGCTGCACCTCGAGAGCGAGCTCGGGAGGCGCCTCATCGGTCAGAAGGCGGCCGTCCAGGCCGTCAGCGAGGCGGTCCGGCGCACTCGCGCGGGCATCAGCGACCCCGACCGCCCGACCGGCTCGTTCCTCTTCCTCGGCCCGACCGGTGTGGGAAAGACCGAGCTCGCCAAGGCCCTCGCCGACTTCCTCTTCGACGACGAGAAGGCGCTCGTCCGCATCGACATGAGCGAGTACGGCGAGAAGCACAGCGTGTCCCGGCTCGTGGGCGCGCCTCCCGGGTACGTCGGCTACGAGGCAGGCGGCCAGCTGACCGAGGCGGTGCGTCGTCGCCCGTACAGCGTCGTGCTGATGGACGAGGTCGAGAAGGCCCACCCCGAGGTCTTCGACGTCCTGCTGCAGGTGCTCGACGACGGGCGGCTGACGGACGGACAGGGCCGCACCGTCGACTTCCGCAACACGATCCTCGTGCTCACGTCGAACCTCGGCTCGCAGGTCATCACCGACCCGTCCCTCAGCGACCCCGAGAAAGAAGAGCTCGTGCAGGGTCTCGTGCGCCAGGCGTTCAAGCCCGAGTTCGTCAACCGACTCGACGACATCGTCGTGTTCTCGACCCTCAGCACCGACGACCTCGGCCAGATCGTGTCCCTCTACGTCGACCGCCTCGGCCGGCGGCTCACCGATCGCCGCCTCTCGCTCGCCGTCACCCCCGACG
>Ga0265780_10007999_pt1 | contig 12893 bp, 16 predicted proteins | sample P1T30metagenome_FD_192432 | JGI IMG/M metagenome (GOLD analysis project Ga0265780, IMG submission 192432) | Plant litter microbial communities from East Loma Ridge, Irvine, California - P1 T30 | ecosystem: Environmental > Terrestrial > Plant litter > Unclassified | place: USA: California...
TGGTGCCGGGGCCCAGAGGCACCGCCATCATGATCGTCGAATCGCACATCGTGCGCGGCCTGGTCGACAGCGCCTACAACACGCGCCGCGAGCAATGCGAAGCGGCCGCCCGCCACTTCGGCGTGGCGGCGCTGCGCGATGTCGATCCCGGCATGTTAGAGACGCAAGGGGCCGGGCTCGATCCGGTCGTGTGGCGCCGCGCGCGCCACGTCGTCGTCGAGAATGAACGCGTGCAGGCGGCAGCGCGGGCGCTGGCGGCTGGCGACCTGCAACAGATGGGCATATTGATGGCAGCCTCGCATGCGTCGATGCGCGACGATTTCGAGATCACGGTGCCGGCCATCGACCGCCTGGTCGAGATCATCAAGGCCGCTATCGGGCCGGCTGGCGGGGTGCGCATGACTGGCGGCGGTTTCGGCGGGTGCGTGGTGGCGCTGGTGCCCGAACACCTGGTGGAGCAGGTACGGCTGGCTGTCGCACGCGGTTACCGCGCGCCGAACGGGGCTTTGGCTACTGTTCATGTGCAGCTGTCAGCAGCGGTTGTAGACTGATACACGCAGCGATTGAAAACTGAATCGCCACGAGTTTTCTAGACACTCGCGAGCCGCTGGAAATACTGCTTTTCATATTCGACCGGCGACAAATCATTGCTGAAGCTGTACCGTCGCTTTGGATTGCAAAACATCTCGATGTAATCGAAGACATCCTGCTTTGCTCCTTCCCGAGTGCCGTAGGTCTTGCGCCTGATTCGCTCCCGTTTCAGGAGCTGAAAGAAGGTCTCGGCTACGGCATTATGGTGGCAGTTCCCGTGCCGGCTCATGCTCTGCTGCAGGTTATGCTCATCCAGGAAGTCCCGCCAGTCATAGCTGCCGAACTGGCTGCCCTGATCGGAATGCACCATCACCGTATTCTTTGGCTGCCGCCGCCAGACGGCCATCAAAAGCGCATTCATCGCCAGCTCACGATCGATGCGGAAACTCATCGACCAGCCCACTACCTGACGCGAAAACAGGTCCAGTACAACGGCCAGGTAGAGCCAGCCTTCGTAAGTGCGGATGTACGTGATGTCTGTTACCCAAACGCGATTCGGCTCCTGCAAGTCGAACTGGCGCTGCAGATGATTAGGCGCCACCAGTGAAGGCGCCCCGCCGCGTTTGTACTTGCGCTTGGCGTAGCCCGCCTGCGAACGAATCCCGGCCACGCGCATCAGTCGGTGGACGCGGTTGATGCCGCACTGCTCACCGAGCTCGCGTAGATCGCCGCTGACCTTGCGGTAGCCGTACGCTGCCGCTCTCGAGCCATGACTCCTTGATCGGCACGAGCAGGCGCTTGTCTTCCTCGGCGCGCAGGCTTTCAGGATTGAGTCGCCAGGCATCGAAACCACTCGGAGGCACCTCGAGCACTTTGCGCAGCCTGCGCACCGGGAACCGGTCCTGTAACTCAGCAATTAATGTGTACCTTACCCGGACGTCTTGGCAAAGTACACCGCGGCCTTTTTCAATATGTCATGCTCCTCCGTGACGCGCTTGAGCTCGGCCTTCAGGCGCCGCATCTCGTCAGACTGCGCATCGACAGCCTTGCGCTCTGCCTCGGGCACGCCGTAGCGCTTCGTCCGGGCGTACAGGCTACGGATGCTTACCCCGAGACGCTCAGCTACTTCGCTTGCCGGGTGCCCACGCTGGGCTACCTGCTTAACTGCTGCAATCTTGAATTCTTCTATGTACCGCTTGCCGCTCACAGGTTCTCCTTGTGCCCAATATTATGGCTCAGGAGTGTCTATGATAGTCGTGGCGATTCAGTTATTGCCGTGGCGTCGGAATGGATGCAGGGGCGATTGTCGCCAGCGGCATGGGATGGCAGGCCGCGGCCGCCGTGCTGCTACTGGCGTTTGTGTTCTCGCATTACCTGTTCGCCAGCACCACGGCCCATATCAGCGCGATGATGCTGGCATTCATGACCGTTGGCGCTCAACTGTTGCCGGCAGAATACCTGATTTCCTTTCCGCTGATGATGACCGCCGGCTCGGCGATCATGATGACGCTGACCCATTATGCCATTGGGACATCGCCCATTATTTTCGGCAGCGGCTAGGTCACCATGGGCGCCTGGTGGCGTGTGGGCTTCTTCATGTGTGTCATCGGGTTGCTGGTATTTGCCACCGTCGGCACGACCTGGTAGAAGTTGCTCGGCTACTGGTAAGGCACTGTGATGGCGGCTGGTCCTTCTTCAATGACTGACAGGGCCGTCCACCGTATCAGGGATCGAACAGGGAGAAACGCGAGTTCCTCCGGTGCAGGCGGTGGGTGAATACGTGGCGCTGGTGCAGCGTCTCAAGGAGGCTGACGTCGTCGATGACGCTGCATGATCGCAAGGCCCACCTTGCGCGCGTTTTTCAGGGCCGCCGCGCCCATTCGTAGATGCCGCCGTCCGCCATCAAGGACAGGAACAGCCGGTCACCGACAATCCTGTAGCCACGCACGAACTCGATGTCGCCGGGAAGGCGGGCGCTCATGGCTTGCTGAGGACACATCGCGCGTGTCGTGGCGACCGCGCCGAAGCGCAGGCTGCCACTGCCGTCAAGTGTGTCGACCGTCTCGAAGCTACCGTTGCCACGGTTGCAGTCGAACTGGAAGTTAGCCTTGCCGTCCGCGCTGAATGCCACCTGGAACTGCTCCAACGCTTGCGGCTTGATCACGCCCACCTCGTCGCTCGATGAAGTGAAAGAAACCAGGTTCCAGGCACTCCCGGCCAGGACGGCTTTCTGCGCACCCGCGGTATCGGCCGGACCGCTGGCGCAGGCCGAGAGCAGGGCGCCTGCCAGGCCGATGCCGGCGATGCGCCGGGCAGGCGCCAGTGCAGCATGCAGCCGCTTCTTGATGCGATTCGAGCTTGTCATCGGTAATTCCTTTCAAGTGTGGATCAGGTAGCCCATACACCGACCAGTTGTACCAGCAGGATCTTGAGCACTGTCATAGACGGAAAAATCATCGCGTAGCCGATATCCGGCCTGTCGGTCGGTGCGATGCGGTTGGCAAAGGCAAGAATTGCCGGATTGCCGGTCGCGCCGGCGACGATGCCTACCACGCTGTCGAACGGCAGGCGCAGTACCAGCAAGGCGATCGCCATCGTCACCGCGACCAGCAGCGCGACAATGGCGCTGCCGAGCAGCAGATACAGCAGCCCATTGGCGGAAATCGTGGCCGCGAAGGTCGCGCCGGACGACAGCCCGACCACGGCCAGGAAGAGGGTCAAGCCGAAGTTGCGCAGCACCAGGTTGGCAGAGATCGGCATCGCCCACTGGAGCGGGCCACTGCTGCGGCGCCAGCCAAGCAGCAGCGCCACCAGCAACAGGCCGGCAAAACCTAGAGACACCTGTCCCAGCAGTGGCAACGGCCAGTGGATCGCACCGAAGCCGAGCCCCAGTGTGACGCCGACGCCGATGCCGGTATAGCTGATGTCGCCGGTGCTGCGGACCGAGTCGCCGAACAGCTGGCGCAGGGCGGGGAAGCTCGCGCGCGGCGCCAGGATGCCGATGCGGTCGCCGGCTTCCAGGATGCGCCCGGACGTGAGCGGCAGGTCGGCGTCGCTGCGTCGCAGGTGCAGGATGCGGGCATTGAGCGATTCGGGAATCGCCAGCGTGGACAGGCGCTGGCCGATCAGCGTCGGGTTCGAGATGAAGAAACGTTCGTAGTCAAGGTCGCTGCGGTCGCGCAGCATCCGGCCCGGATGCGCTTTCCCGAAGCGGGTCGCCACATCGTGCAGCAAGGCCTGGTCGATGCCGGTTACCAGCAGTACGTCGCCGGTTTCGATCCGTGTGGCTTCGTCCGCCACCAGGTTGCGATGGCCGCGGCGGATGGCGGCGATCGTGATGCCGTCGGGCAGCCGGCGCGCGGCCTCGCCAAGGGTCATGCCGAGCACGCTGAATTCATCAACGTCGATTTCTTCGACGTGCATGGTCGAGGCAGCACGGGCCGAGATCGCGGGCTTGCGCACTGCGTTGTAAATTCCGAGCATCAGGATCGGCACCGCGACGCCGAGCGGATAAGCAACCGAGTAGCCGGTGGCGGGCCCGGTCCCGAAGGCGGCAATGGCTGCCTGCAGGGCGGCAGTACTGGTGCCGGCGCCGGCAAACGCGCCCAGTGCCTCACCCAGGCCGAGCGCGGGCATCCAGTGCACCATTGCGAGCATCAGCGCCAGTGCGCACATGACTGCCGTGGCGGCGGCGATATTGGCCCGGACGCCGTCGGCACTGCTCAGGCCGCGCCAGAATTGGGTGCCATAGGCGATGCCCACGCCGTACAGGAACAGCAGCAAGCCCAGGTTGCCCAGTAGCGGCGGCAGCGACAATGCAGGCACGGCGGCGCCGATGCCCAGGCCGACAAACAGTACTGCGCCAGACCCGAGTGCAAAGCCTTTGACATTCACCGCGCCCAGCAGGTAGCCGACGGCAATCGTGAGAAACAGCGCAAGCAGGGGCTGGGCGGTGAGAAAGTGGCCGATGTCCGTGAGCATTGTCAAGGCTTTCAATTCTGCTGGATTGCAACTATTGTAATGGGGGCAGCCGAGCACGGGCAAACCAACTTTCAACTTTCGAAGAGGGCAACCATGAAAACTGCGGTATTCAGCGCGCGGCGCTACGACAGGACGATGCTGGCCAATGCCAACCAGGAGGGACATGAACTGCGCTTCATCGAAGACCGACTGACGCCTGCCACCGCGGTCCTGGCCACTGGTTGCGAAGCGGTCTGCGTGTTCGTCAACGACAGCGTCGACTCCGAAGTGCTAAGCCTGCTGGCGGCGCAGGGTACGCGGCTGGTGGCCACCCGCTCCACCGGCTACAACCATATCGACGCCGCGGCGGCGCAGCGGCATGGCATTGCTGTAGTGAGGGTCACCGACTACTCGCCGCATTCGGTGGCAGAGTTCGCGGTCGGCCTGCTGCTGGCGGTGAACCGCAAGATCGCGCGCGCCAGCGTTCGCACGCGAGAAGGTAACTTCGATCTCGATGGATTGATGGGCTTCGACCTGCACGGCAAGACCGTGGGCGTGATCGGCACCGGCAAGATCGGCACGATCTTCGCGCGCATCATGAGCGGATTCGGCTGCACTGTCGTCGGCCACGACAAGTTTCCCAATCCAGCCTTCGAGGCGCTGGGCGGGCGCTATATCGGTATCGACGGACTGCTCGAATGCAGCGACGTGGTGTCGCTGCACTGCCCCCTGACCGAAGAGACTCACCATATCGTCAATGCCGATTCGCTGGCGCGCGCCAAGCGGGGCAGCATCCTGGTCAATACGAGTCGCGGCGGCCTGGTCGATACCGAGGCTACCATCGGGGCGCTCAAGACCGGGCAACTGGGCGGGCTGGCGATCGATGTCTACGAACAGGAAGCGAGCCTGTTCTTCCAGGACCTGTCGTCGACCATCATTACTGACGACGTGATCCAGCGCCTGGTCTCCTTCCCGAACGTGATCGTGACCGGACACCAGGCATTCTTCACGGTGGAAGCGATCGGCCAGATCATGCGCACCACCATCGAGAGCATCACCGCGCTCGAACGGGGCGAGCCGCTGCGCGACCGGGTTCCGCAGGCCTAGTCAGCGCTTGGGCTCGAGCTGTCCGATTCGCGTCAGGTAGCGCCGATTCAGGCAGCGCTCGATGGCGGGCTCGCGGGTGCATGACTCGCGCGCCGCTATCCACTGGCGCTGGTCGCGCCGGATCTGTTCGGCGCGCGAGGCAGGCGCACCTGCCAGTGCATCCCGGTAGACAAAGGCCAGCCGGGCGTCGAGCTCGGCCAGAACCGGGCTGCGGCAGACCGCGATCTCGACCACACCGCTAGCCCTGCGGCAATCGAAGCTCGGGCCGCCTGCCTGCCCTGTGCCAGGCCGCTGCGCCTGTGACCCGGATTGGCGGATCCGCAAGGTGAATGCGGTGCGCTTGCCGCGCCGGGCGTCGTTGCGCATCAGGTAGACGTGCACCTGGTAACGGCCACGCTCGTGCACGCTGGCCTGGAACCGGTTGCCCTCCATACTGCCATTGAAGACCATGGCGCCGGATGGCGCGATCACGTTGTGATACAGCGACGCCTGGCCCGGGTGGCTCAGTTGCACCGTGACCTCCTGACCGACCGCAGCGTCGAATTGGTACACCAGGGTCTGGCGGCCGGTGACTTGGCCGCTCACCTCGATCTCGGCCTGGCCGGGAGCCAAGCGCAGCGGGGTCGGTGCTGCATCCTGCGGCTGGGCTACCACTGGCACGACAACGAAGAGGGCGCATAGCAGCAGTGCTGGTAACGAGCGTAACGAAAATGTTTGCATCGTGAACCTTTTCGGAGGGGGGGCGGGAAATGGATCGGGGCGTTCAGCCGGTGCACGAGAACGATGTCTTTCTCGGCATCGTGGCGCTCGACCACAGGGCCAGGACGATGATGGCGGCCGCGAGGCCGAGCCGGGGCATGCGCATGCGCGTGGCTTTCAATCAAACTCAGGTACACTTGGTTGTAGGATATATCCAATTTAACAAGTCGTCGATGCCCTCGTCAGGCAAGTCGGCCGGTGTGTGAGCAGGCATCTGTTTTGGGAGAGAAGAGCAATGAGAGCCATGCCCCTGATCTTGCTTTTTGTCGCAATGACTGCGAGCGCCCAGCACTACGAGCGCCAGGACCGCGAGCGCGGCGATGGACGATGGCAGAGCGATGACCGGCGTGACGATGGCGATGATTTGCAACTGGTCTGCTTCGGCGAGGGCGAGAAGACCACGATCGAGAACCACGCCGGCTATCAATGGAACCAGTCGACCCACAAGTACGAGCCCAAGTCGGAGCTGGTCACCGGGCGCCAGGACTTCGACACGTCCGTGAACGTATCGATCCATGGCGACCAGGGCCGGATCCGCATGCCGAAGGGACTGATCCCGCCGATGCACTCGGGTGGCAACGATGGCTGGTGGAATCTTGACGACATGATCGTCGGCCACAACGAGATTCGCGCCAGGTTCAGGCTCAACGCGCTCAATCGGCCGAATGTGGTCATCGACCGGCGCAGCGGGACGATCTCGGTCGATGGCATGATCAAGTTCAGTGGGCGCTGCGAGCAGGACAGCGGGCATCGTCGCTTCTGATCGATACCAGGAGAAGCATATTGTCACCGAAGGTTGCGCATAGTCCATCGATTGTGGCGTGCTGCGCGGCGGCTTGCCTGTCGCTGGCGGCGTGCATGGGCGCAGGCAGCGCGGCGGCGCAGGGCGCCCCCGCATCCGCGGCGGTCGAGCTGGCCAGACAGGCTGAGCAGCTCAAGCCCGGACAATGGGTGTGGGCGCCCGAGATCGCACCGCAAGGGCCCTTGCTGGTCTTCGTCGATCTGTCGAAGCAGATGGCGACGGTGTATCGCAATGGCGTGCGGATCGGCGTGAGCACGGTGTCGAGCGGGAAGGCCGGCCACGCTACCCCGACAGGTGTGTTCACCATCCTGCAAAAGGATGCGAAACACCGATCGAGCACCTACCACAATGCACCGATGCCCTACCAGCAGCGCCTGACCTGGGACGGCATCGCCTTGCATGCCGGCGGCCTGCCCGGCTATCCCGAGAGCCACGGCTGCGTGCACCTGCCATTCGCGTTCGCACGGGCACTGTTCGACGCCACCGGCCATGCCACGACCGTGGTCATCGCCGGCAATGCGGGGCGACCGGTCGCCACCGACGGGGGCGACGTGCTGCAGCCGAATGCCGGCGCGGCAGCGACCGCGGCGTTCTGGGCGCCCGAGCGTTCGCCATCGGGACCGGTCACGATCGTCATCTCGCGTAGCGACCAATCGGTCGTCGTTCTGCGCAACGGCGTGGAAATCGGGCGCTCGGACGTGGTCGATGCGTCCGGTGACGAGGCGACGCATGTGCTGACGCTCGCGGCATCAGGGCCGGGCGAGCCGGCCTGGGTGTACGTGGGGGTGCCAGGCCATGAAGGTGATGGCGGCCGTGTCCTCGATGCCGCCACCCGGCAGTTGGTACAGATTGCGCCCGATTTTTATGCCAAGGTCGCGCCGATACTCGTCCCTGGCACCACAGTCCTGGTGACCCAGGCGCCGTTGAATGCGGGCGCTGTCGGCGCCAGGCTGACCGTGCTCAGTGGAGCGAAATGACATCGAGCGCCCGTCGCGGCGCGCGGGATTGATCATCGAGGATAGAGAATGAGGTTCGATTGCCAGGCACGACCGTTGAATGTCAGGGCGCGCGGCGAGACCGCGCGGCTTGCTGGACGCGCCGCAGCCCTGGTGCTGGCGGGTGCGCTGGTGTCATTGTCCGGCTGCGTGACGGTGAACCAGGATGCGCCGATGCCACAGGAGATCGGCGCGCAGGGGATCGTGATCGAACGCAGCTTGCCGAAATCCTTGCCAGAAGACAGCAAAGCGATCCCTGGCAGTCAGCTGGTGCTGGTGCCGACCGAGAGTGCGGCGGGTCTGTTCGTACCGCTGCCCTTCGTCAGCGAGGTCGTCACCGACGTCTATCACCGGTATGAAGCGTCAACGCTCGCCACCCATTACGCAGCCATTGACCTGTACGGTACCGTTCAGCGCGCGCTCGATGGCAGCGTGCTGCTCAAGGGCGGAGCGGGAAGCAACCCGCTGTATCCGATCGGCTACGTCGTGGCGTGTGCGGACGGGCGCTACCGCGTGGCCCTGGCCGGGCGTATCGAACAGGGCAAATGGACCGGACGCTATGTAGTCCACCTGCCGACCACCTACAGCGAGGACGAGGTCGCCAAAGCGACACCGGCGACGCTGTCGGCCATGCGCCGTGAGTTCGGCGACGCTGCGCTGATCATGCGGCAGTTGCTCGAACGCGACGCCGCGGGCGCGCTGCCAGAGAGCCGCACTCGCGCCGACGTCGGCAGCCTGCATCTGGCCTGTGCGAAGGCTGCCGGCTTGCTCAAGCCAGAGCTGGTGCTGGCGCGGGGCGCAGAAGTGCTGGAGGACGGCGCCGATCATGTGATCGTACGCGTTGCCGGCGACTTGCGCCAGTCGGGTCCATCCGGTGGCTTGCTCTACGGTGTCCACTACTTGCGCAAGGATCAGCTTCATACGTTCAAGCGGAAACCGTGATGCGCCTGATTGTCGATCGGGTCGCCCGGTGGATCGGGCTGTGTGTGGTTCTGTTCCTCGCACTGGCCACGCCCATGCCTGGGGCATCGGCCCAGCCTGGCGACAAGGCACACGACGCCCCGGTCGCGCCGATCGCGGTGCAGAACATCCTGCCCAGTGTGGACGACCAGGAGCAGCGGATCGGCAGAATACGCAAGATCCTGGCCGGTCCGGATCCCGCGCTGCGGCTGCAGCGCCGACTAGACGCGGTCGCCCGCAGCAAGATGGAGGTGACTGTACAGTCTGCGTCTTTGTGAACGACAATGTCGATGCAGAAGTGCTGAACCTGCTGGCCCGGCAGGGCACCCGGCTGCTTGCAACGAGGTCGACCGGTTACAGCCACATCGATGCCGCTGCCGCCGGGCGCCTTGGCATCGACGTCGTGCGGGTGACGGAATACTCGCCTCATTCGGTCGCGGAATTCGCCGTCGGTCTGCTGCTGGCAGTTAACCGTAAAATCGCGCGCGCCAGCGTGCGCACACACGACGGTAATCTCGATCTTGACGGGCTGATCGGCTTGGATCTGCACGGCAAGCTGCATTGCCCTTTGAACGAGGACACCCATCATATTGTCGATGCCGCCTCGCTGGCGCGGGCCAAGCGGGGCAGCATCCTGGTTAACACCAGCCGCGGCGGCTGATCGACACCGAGGCCGCCATTGGGGCGTTGAAGACCGGCCAGCTGGGCGGCCTGGCGATTGACGTCCACGAGCAGGAGGCCAGCCTGTTCTTCCAGGACCTGTCCTCGAGCATCATCACGGATGATGTGATCCAGCGTCTGGTGTCTTTTCCGAACGTGATCGTTACTGGCCACCAAGCCTTCTTCACAGGGGAGGCTGTCGGCCAGATCATGCAGACAACGCTCGAGAGCATCAGCGCGCTTGAGCGCGGCGAAGCGCTGACGAACCGCATCCCGGCGCATGAAACTTGACGGGCACTACGGCAGCACATGGGCGTTTGTGCCGGCAGATGGCCCATCAACCCCAGCGCCGGTGTTGATGCGGCTCCCAGCGAGTGCAGAAATGGCTGAATTCGGCGGCATTGAGCGGGGCCGAGATCAGGAAGCCTTGCAGCTCGTCGCAATCGCGTTCGACCAGGTAGTCGCGCTGGCGGGCTGTCTCGACGCCTTCGGCGACCACACGCAGGCCAAGCGAATGGGCCAGGGCCACGATGGCGCTGACGACTTTTGCGGAAACGACATCGTCGGGCAGCCCGGCGATAAAACTCCGGTCGAGCTTGAGCACGTCGAGCGGTAGCGATGTCAGGTATCCCATGGAGGCGAAACCAGTACCGAAGTCATCCAGTGAAATGGACACTCCCATCGTGCGCAGGTCGCACAGCACTTGCAAGCCGGCTCCCTTGCTGTCGAAAAGATCATGCTCGGTCAGCTCCACCGACAAGCTCTCCGGGTCCAGGCCGTATTCGCGCAATGTTGCTTCGACGATTTGGACGGTGCCAGCGCCGGACAGCTCGCGTGCGCACAGGTTGACGGCGACGCGCATGGGAGCGTGCCCCTGCGACAACCATTGGCTCGCATCGCGACAGGCTTGCCCGATGATCCAATGGCTCACTTCGGGCATCGTACCGCTATGCCGCAACAAGTCCAGTACCTCCACGATCGGCAGGCACTTCAATGCTGTGTGATCGCAGCGCAGCAGCGCTTCCGCACGATGGATGCTGCCGTCGCCGGTGGACACGATCGGCTGGTACTCGAGGTGGAACTGGCGTAATTGCACTGCTTCGCGCAATGCCGCAATATGCTCGCGGTGACGTTTCGCCATGTCATCCAGGGTTTGGGTGAAGTAGCGGTAATTGTCACGGCCATCGCTTTTGACGCGATAGAGTGCGAGGTCGGCCTTGCGCAGCAGCTCGGCAGCCGACTGGCCGTCGCATGGTGCAGTTGCGATGCCAATACTGACCGATACGGACACCTCATGATGGGGAAGACGGATCGGCTCACGAACCGAGGCCACCAGCTTGTGTGCGAGATAACTCCCGTCAAGCAAGGAATGCGCCCCTGTTTGCAGGATCGCGAATTCGTCTCCGCCCAGGCGCCCGATATAGTCCGAATTGCGGGTCACGCTCCTGAGCCGGGCTGCGACTGCACCCAGCACCTCATCGCCGGCCGCATGGCCTAGGGTGTCGTTGATCTGCTTGAACAGGTCGAGGTCGACCAGGTGCAGGATCGCGAAACTGTTTGCGCGTCCATTTGCTACCACACACTGGTCGAGCTTTTCGTAGAAGACCCGGCGGTTCAGCAATCCGGTCAGTTGATCGGTGCCTGCGTAAGCGCGTATGGCTTCCTCGTTCAGGTAACGCTCATGTACATCTTGCGCAATGCGCATGTAGCCGATATGCAGCCCGGCGCCATCGAAAAGCGCTGTCAATTCGGTTTCGACCCAACTGTCGCCGCTTCTGCTTACATGACGGCACTGGCGCGTTTCCGCCACGCCTTCATGGTTCAGCGCCCGCCGCATTTCGCTCTCTGGAAGGCCCGATTGTCGTTGGCGGTCAGTGAATATACATGCCAGACTGGTGCCGATGAATCCATCGTGCAGGCCAAATATGGTCACTGCTGCGGTGTTGTAGTTTACCAGGCAGCCATCCGGGTCGGTGATCACCACAGCGAACCGCGAGCTTCCCGACAGCATGGCAGCGCACAGCGCCTGATCAAGCATGGCGGCAGTCGAGCGCATGATCCCGCCGCCGGCATCGACCTGGCTCGCGGTATCGAATGGTCGACGTGCCGCACTTGCCGCCATGTCCGCTGGGCTCGTTTTCACCATGACTCCCTATAATCAAGCCGGTTCGTCGTAACAGATAACGACAGCGCCGACCCTTGCAGCGATGGAAGGGCAGGCGCCAGAACGCATGGAAAGACGTGCGAACGCACGTCGGCTCGGGCGCTATCCTTGCCGCCCCCCTTGCGCTCCATCTTGTTAAAACGGTTCACCGAGATTTTTCATGCATTGTTATTTCTGGCGTGTGCTGGCTTCGCCCTGTTCCGCGGAGATACGTGTCACCTCGTCTGCCAGTGCCTGAGCCGTACTCGATGTTTCCCGGCCATGCTGCGCGGTGACACGTGCAAGATCCACCTGCGATCCTGCCGCGATACGGGAGATATGCTGCCGGTAGGTGTGCATATGTTCGGTGGCCGATTTGCCATCCGGCAGAACTGTGCGGGCCGTGGCGCTGCCGTGCCCGTTTATCAGCATGCGCCATCCAGCGCCGAGGGACTCCTCCAACATGGCCCGGCCGAGCTTGAAATTTGCCTGGCATACATTTTGAAACGAAGACGACAGCGACTGCGACAAATCGTTGAAAAAGGCGAACTGCGCGTCAAGGTGCGATCGCAGGGCCGGATTGACGGATTGGGTGAATGGAAACATGAGCTACCTTTCAGTTGAGCCGTACGTAGAATGCTCACTGTCAGTACAACTGGTGGGGGATTCCTGGCATACCAGGGAAGAGGCAGCGACTCGCTGCTCGAATGCAGGATCTCGAAGGAACCGTGCGAACAAGATGACTATGCGCTCTTTTAAGGCCGCACGGGACGAACTGGAATAAGTATTTACGTGCATAAAATCCCGCACGTGTCGCACGTGGTGCGCCCGGCTCCTCCTGTTGCCCCCACACGGTGACATGGGTCAGGCGCATGGCCAGGGCGTCTGCAGGAGCATTGGCGCGCAGCCGCGGGGACGGCAATGCTGCATCGTGCTAGCATGGATTCATGGTCACAATGACCGAGGAGCTATCATG
>Ga0265780_10008000_pt1 | contig 12893 bp, 8 predicted proteins | sample P1T30metagenome_FD_192432 | JGI IMG/M metagenome (GOLD analysis project Ga0265780, IMG submission 192432) | Plant litter microbial communities from East Loma Ridge, Irvine, California - P1 T30 | ecosystem: Environmental > Terrestrial > Plant litter > Unclassified | place: USA: California...
TGCCGCAGCGCCCTACTGCGTTACCTGGACATACCCATCCGATGGCGTGGAGGACTTCGGCTGCGATAGCGTCTCAACGGGTTCACTCATCACTGTTCGTCAGACAGCCCAGGACGACTTCAGTAGCACGACGAGCAGAAGACTACCAACCGTCACTGCCGGCGCCGCCACAGAAACCACGGGAACGTCAGGTTTAGGGACCTCAGGATCCTACACCACACCCTCCTCAAGGACAAGCAAGAAACTCGCCATCGGCGCCATCATCGGCATCGTACTCGCCGTGCTTGGCATTGCATTCCTCGCCATTGTCGGCGTGTGCATCTGCATGAAGCGCAAGAAGAAGCAAAAGCAAATCGCCGCAAACGCACAACTCATGGCGAATGTCCAAGCTAGCCGTCCGGAATCACAATTCCAGCCGCAAGTGCAGATGCAGCAACAGCCCATGCCTCCTCAGAGCCCTCCACCGCCAATGAACGGATACTTCCCGCCCCCAGCGCCGCAGGAGCAGAAATATACCGGCCACATATCTGTCCAGGAGTACAACGTCTCGCCGGTAGCATCGAATGCAGCAACGCCGGCGCCTGCGTATGTGCAGCCGTACATGGCGTCCAATGCGCCGCCGATGCCACAACAGGGAGGGTATCAGCCGCCTTTGAATGGCGCGCATGAGGTTGCTTCGCCTGTAGAGGGACATGATGGTGGGCAATATCAGGCTCCGCTGAATGGGACCCATGAGGTGCCTTCGCCTCCTGTTTCGGAACAGTATGGTGGACAGTATCAGCCGCCGGTGAACGGGGCGCATGAGGTGCCATCGTCGTATTCGCCGCCGCCTCAGCAGCAGTTTGCGGCGCCGCCTGCGGGAGCGCATGAGTTGGGTGCGCCAGGGAAGACGGGGAACGTGTATGAGATGGGTGGGCGATAGGGGTGGAGGTATAGACAGACATTTAAGTTTCTTTAGGAGACAGTATTCCATCTAGAGCCCCAACGGCCAATGAAAGTCATAATATACATTGCCACGCATCTACCACGACCAAGAATCCGTCCTCGGGAACAGGTTCAACCCCAAACTCCAAATACATGTCATGTCCCAATACAAAATGCAAGAATCTCAAGGTATGCTCACCCCTGCAACGTCATCCCGCCAACTCCCCTCTCCCAAAACTCCAACGTCAACGCACTCAAGAAACACGGAATCTCCTTCCTCCCCTCGACCCAATACACAATCTGATCGCGAATCTCGCCCGCAAACACGCTCTGCTCGCCGCCGCTCACCTTCATCGTGCCATTCTCGCCGTCAAACACGATGCTGTTCTCGCCGTCCTCGTCGGCAGGCTTGAACATGCTGGTGACCTTGACGCGCCCGTTGGGCATGAAGTCGAGTTTCCAGCCGAGGATCGACGCGACGGCTTCGCGGAACTCGAGACTCTTGGCCGTCCAGATTTGCTTCAGGCGTTGGATTTTCTTCGTTGACGAGGCGAGTTGGGTGCGGAGTTCTTCGAGTTCGTCGCGCACGGCGTCGAGGGCGGCTGTTGGGACGCTCGAAGGAGGGTTTCGTGCGTTGTCAAGTTGGGTGAGGAGTTGGGCGTTTGCGTCGCGCAGGTTGCGGACGGTGCTGAGTTTCAGGGCTTCGGCGTCGGCGGTGGGGTTGGATTTGAGTTCGAGGACGCGGGTGCGGGAGGATTCTTTGAGTTTTTTTAGCTGCGAGTGTTGGGCCGTGTATTCGGCTTCGATGAGTTTTTGCTTCTTTTGGAGCGCGGTGAGGTCGTCTTGGAGTTGGCGGTTCTTACGGCGGAGCTCGCCCAGACGTTCGTCATTGTCTTCGGTCTCGAGAGCTCGTTTTTGGCCCGCTGCCGTGGGAGTGGGTTGCTTCTCGATGTTGTTGAACTCTTTTTGGAGAGTGTCGAGCTCCTTGCGATACTGGTCGACAGAGTCCTGTAGCTCTTTGATCAATTCTGACTTGGCTGTGTCAAATGTATCAGGCTGCATCTCGCGCTCTTCATCGTCGAATGCCTTGACTTGCGCACGCAAGAAGTCCAATTCTTTAATAGCCAGGGCTTTTTGTCGCTCCAGTCTCGCGCGAGCCTTCGCTTCGTTGGCATTCGGGGCGCTTCCAGTGCTAGATGTCTTGAGTTGTTGGATCTCAGCTTGCAATTTTTGCTTCTCGTCCTCAAGCGCCTGAATATTGGCTTCCTTCACGGTAAGCTCAGGCTTGATCTCGCCCAGCTTGTTGAGCAGTTCGGTCCTTTCTATTCGTTCCTGGATGAAGGCTCGCGCAAGGTCTTCGGGTGAGTCGAATTGCAGCTCGCCATGTATCGCGGCCTCGGCTTCAAGGTATGATGTCCACGAGTCCCTCTCCTCTTCGAGTATCTTCTTTCGGAGATTTGCCTCATTCAGCTGCCGTTGCATGTCGTCCATGTTGTGCAGTTTGGTTTGTAGTGATCGCTTCTCCTCCTCCACAATCTCGATAGCCTTGTGCTGTTTGCGGTACTGCTTAAGCTCCGCATTCTGCTCCCGTGTCAGGGTTTCCAGCTTCTTGATGTGGTTGACCTGGTCAGACAGCTCCCTTTTGATAACCTCAAGCGTCTCTGCATCGCCGGTGACGGCCTTCAATCGCAGCACTTCTGCTTCCAACTGTCCGACCTCCTCCTCTCTCTGGCCCAGCTTCTTTTGTGTGGTTTGCAGTGCATCCACTTTCGACTGTAGATCTGTCTGTATCTCCTCCACGCTCTCCTTGAGCGCCTTATGCTCCGCTTGCAGCGTATTGTACTTGTGCTCGCTTTGTCTTTGCGACGACGCCAGCTCTTCCTGCACTTCGTCAAACTCCTCCTGCAACGACTGCGCCTTTTCTTGACTCTGTCTTAGCCGCTTCTCTAGAGCTTGTTTCTCGTTCGCAGCTCGCGTTTGCGACTCGGACATCTCTCTTGTCAGAGTCTCGAACTTCTTTTGCGTGACCGTATTCGCTGCCTCGGCCTGCTGCGCCTTGCGAAAGTCGGCATCAGCTCGGTTTTGTGCCTCGCGGAGCTCCTGCGCATGTTCAACCTTCTTCATCTCCATGTCGTGCTTCGCTGTTTCGAGTTCATAGCGCACGGTGTTGAGCTGGGCGCGCAGCTCCTCGTTTGCGGGATCCGAGGGAACGACCGTGTGCGGCGCATTCTGCGATGTGCGAAATGTAGTTCGAAATGTTTCTCGTAGCGGTTCGCGCTTCGCGGGAGGTTCTTGCGACTCCTCGAGTCCGCCGCCGCCAAAGAGGTCAAAGGATGGCTGGAGTGCCTTCCTAGACATGGTCGCAGCGTGCTCCTGTTTGTTTGTTGTTTGTGGTGTCGCACCCCGGAAATCTCGAGGGTGTTGTTATTGCCGTCGCTCCATGGGAGGGCTATTTTTGGCAGCCGAGGCAATTCCGTCTAATGCGACAAGTATTTCGAGCGTCGAATTAGTCGTGAGTTGAGTGAAGTTCGTTGTTACAATGTTGGGGAAGAGGCTCAAAGCACCGCTCGGACAAAGCTTAGCGCGTCGTTGTAATGTTAGGTACCTAGGTAGCTGTCGCGAAGTCACCTGTCACACCTTCACCTACCAAAATATCACGCAGCGGATTTTGGGTGCATAAATGATTGTTGCAGTATTTGCACTTCATCAGCAGTGGTCTTCTTTCACTATTCCTCCATTAGGTGGTAAACTATCCACCCTACTATCGAACATCCGCCCAAGCCTTCGAGAAGACATCACTCGTCCCATTTCGCCAGCCCCAAGCAATGCAGTAATGGCGTAAGAGGAGTTCCAGTTCCTCTAATTCATCCAGAAACTCTAGCCCAGCAACGCGCTCTTTTTCGTCTTCACCGACCCAGTTCCGCCAAATGTAGCTGGTGTCCTCTGCTCTTGCGGCTGCTTCGAAGCCATAGCCCTTGAGTCGCGCACGTTGATCGCTGAGCTCAGGATAGGCAGCCATAGTGTGTAGGTGGATGTTGCGGGTCTTCAGGTTGGAAGTCATAGTCCTGCCAAAGGCGTCTTGTGGCAAGATAGGTTCGTACAGTATGAGAGAAGCAGGTGTTGCGGGTTTTAAGTAGTGCGTGACGAGCGACGATACTATTGATTGTACGGCAGATGGCTGCAGGTATACTAGACACATCTCCGACAGTATCAGGGTGGGTACTGTCGGGTTGAGGTTTGGCATCTCCGGACGCGACGTATCTTCTGACGAGGTCGCTAGAGAGCGCAGATCGAGCGCATGGATGTTGTACGTCTCTGAGTGATATGATGAAGGTGTAGTCGGGCTATTTTGCAGCTTTCGGTAGAGCTGGGGTTGCCTCTGTATGCTTGCGATCTTTGCGACGGTGTTGGTAGGGAAGTCGATCTCGTGGTATACCAGACGAATGTCGGGATACGAGTCCATAAGACGGAAGAAGCGCGTATCTGTGCCAGCACCAAGCGACACGATCTGTTTCGCAGAGGAAGGATCAGTAAGGAGGAACTTGTTGACAAGCTGGTCGATGGCTGAGGTGCGAACATATGTGCCTGCGTCGTTTAGTGTCTGTTCATGTGGGCTTTAGTCTGTCCATGTCCTACCTCTGTTTAGCAAAGGTAGTCGCCTTGTCGCCGGCTGCGTCGCAAATAGCTTCGCATATGGGTCGTGAAGATATCCCAGCTCTACACAGCTCACCCGACTCCCCGCTGCATCTTGATCCGTTGCTTTGACAGCATTGTCTCTTACTTGCTCATTTCCCTCACTAGAGCTTGCAGTACCACGCCCACCACGTCCTCTTCCCCGCAGTCCGCAGCCGCGTCGATGGCCGAGGAGAGTTTTGAGGTTCGGGATTTCGTTGGAAGAGGCCATGATCCCACGCAGGTGAGGCTCGAATGCGATTTGGTGGGGTAGCTTGAGCCGCTAGACCGCCGTCACCACTAGTGGCCATGCACGCCAAGAGCCATCTTGAAGCGGCTCCAGAACAATTTCTTTGACGCGACAAGCTCATTCACGACTTTGCGACAGCCCCCAGACCGACCGGAACCCCCACCCCGACTCCCTATACACTGTCTAGAAGCCATGGATGAGCCAAGATACCAACCCAGTCTGATCCGCATGTGGAGGGTCTGGCGGACGGCCAAGGAGATGATGCACGAGCGGGTGAGTTGCGCATACACCAGGCTTCAGACTGGATTGGCGCGCTGACACTGCGAAAGGGCTACAACGTGCTGGATGAGGAGATGACCATGTCGCTCGAGGCATTCGCCGACAAGTACGCGCGCGAAGACGGAGAGCCAGAGTGCGTACAGCCAGCGAGCATGCGACAGCGCGAACACTAGTTCTAACATACTCCAGCCGCTCACGCCTGAACTTCTCTTCGACGCCCTCGGAAGAAATGCTGATCAAATACACGCCCATGCCGACCAAGAAAGAGCCAAATCCCATCCCCGCCATCGGCACCATATGGTGCGAATTCAACGCCGACGAGGCCGTCGGTCTCAAGCAACTGCGCGACTTCATGAACCACCTCGGCAGCGGCTCCTTTTACTCGGGCATCATGGTCACCGTCAAGCCCATCACCGGCATGGCCATCCGCCTCCTGCGCGGCGCCTCCAACCTCAGCGACGGCCCCAAGGGCGGCATTGAAGTCTTCGTCGAGCAAGACCTCCTCGTCAACATCACAAGGCACGAACTCGTCCCCAAGCACGTGCTCCTCAGTGCGGAAGAAAAGGCCCAGCTCCTCACGCGCTACCGCCTGAAGGAGACGCAGCTGCCGCGTATCCAGTCCACAGACCCCGTCGCGAAGTTCCTAGGCTTGAGGAGAGGCGCTGTCGTGAAGATTATCAGAAAGTCAGAGACAGCCGGACGGTACGCGAGTTATCGATGGGTCATTTGAGCGCCTTTTTGAATGCAGAAAAGGGACAAAAGCATTATTTGGCGCGGCGTTTTTGGGCGAACATGGCAAGGGGAAGAGAGAGATCAATCTGGCATTTTGCGGGAAAAGCTCAAAGTGGCTTGATGACGCAGAACTTTGTATACCAATAATTCCACCGTTTATCGTGATTGTAGACTCGCAATGATCTTCCTGAGTCTGAGACTGCGACGAGCACTGTAATGCAATGCTCCAATGCGATTTCCCTTTCCTTTCCTTCCATCCATCCATCCATTTTCTCCACTCAGCCTCTCACCACCCCGAAAATTTTCCTCCGCAAACTCAAAATCCACTTCCTCGACAAATCCCCCCGTCCCAAATCCTTCCCATCCCCGTCCCTCCTCACCACATCCCAACCCTCCTCATCTCCGTCTCAATCAGCGAATGCCTCGTGCGCCCGCCCGCCGCCCTCCACTCCTCCTCTCTCCGCCTGACAAGGTATCCGCACGCCCAAATCCACACAAACAGCCCGATGACAACGACGTCGTAGAAAATGAGCCACACGGTGGCCGCGTGCATCCAGATGGGCGGGTCGGGTTTGGACTCGGCGGTGCTGGCCAATTGTTCGGCGCTGCCTGTGGGGAATGCGTTGGTGGCGGCGAGGAGGGTGAGGATGAGGATGGTGGTGAGGGTTGAGTGGATCATTGTGATGGTGTGGTGATTGTAGTCTGGTGTGGTGGTTTTGTAGTAGGTTGAGGCGCAATGTGGTATTGTGAGAAGATGGCTGTGGGTGCGCAGTGTTGTTCTGGGGATGGACAGCCAGAGGCAGAAGAAAAAGATAAATGTACAGCATGTTGAGATACGCGGACAATAGGAGTAGTGCGCACCAAGGTGAAAGTGAACACTCGGTGAATGTGAATTCCTATTTTGTGGGAAAACGGTGAACACAAAACCGTTTATCCGCCACTTAAAACGCCTGATTCGCCATGTTGAATGCTCGCCTGCTATTGTGCCCTCGTGAAAGAATCGTACTTATTCGCTCTTGTCCCATGGGAGCGCAAATGTAGCTACCCAGTCCTCGACCTCTTTTCGTAGTTGAACGACGTCGGTGATTTCCTCTCCTTCGCCAACGTATTCCTTAAAGGCCGCGACGCTGCCAGGGTTCTTGCGGCCAGTCTCCTCGGCCTTCTTCTTCGCCTCCTTGTCGAGCTTCTGAGTGATGCCGACGGCGCGGTGGACAACATCGGCAACACGCTTGAAGTCGTCAGGTGCAAAGCCACGGGTCGTCATCGCGGGAGTGCCCATGCGCAGACCACCGGGCTTCATAGCGGACTTGTCACCAGGGACGGTGTTCTTGTTGGATGCAACGCCGACGAGCTCAAGGATGCGCTCAACTCGTGCTCCATCCACGCCCTTGTCCTTCAAGTCGATAAGGACAAGGTGGTTGTCAGTTCCACCACTGACGACGTTGTAGCCTAGACCGCCGTTCTCCTTGGTGTCGCCGAGGCGCTGTGCAAGAGACTTGGCATTCTCAAGCACTTGTTGCTGGTAGTCCTTGAACTCTTTGCTTTGTGCTTGTTGCAGTGCAACAGCCAGAGCAGTGATAGTGTGGTTGTGAGGTCCACCTTGGTGGCCAGGGAAGACAGACTGGTTGATTGGGCCTTCAAGATCATACTTCTCCTCCTTGCCCTTCTTATCAACGCGCCTTGTGCCCTTGCGGAAGAAGATCATGGCACCTCGCGGGCCGCGCAAAGACTTGTGGGTCGTGGTGGTGACGATGTCGGAGTGAGGGAATGGTGAGGGAATGACGGATGCGGCAACGAGACCGGAAATGTGAGCCATGTCAGACAGGAGGTATGCGCCTACACCGTCTGCCACCTTGCGGAAGCGCTCATAGTCGATCAATCGGCTGTATGCTGATGTACCGGCAACAATGACCTTGGGTCGGTAGAGGTATGCCAGTTCTTCCATGCGATCATAATCGATAATGCCGGTCTTTTCGTTCAGCCTATACGGTAGAGTCTCGTAGTACTTGGAAACCGCCGAGATCTTCTTTCCTGGGATTTGGTAACCGTGCGACAAGTGACCGCCGTGAGGAAGATCGAGACTGAGGATGCGATCGTGCGTGTTGAGGATGGCGGAGTATGCGTAGAGGTTTGCTGGAGAGCCAGAAAGTGCTGTACAAGGTCTGTTAGCTGATTGCCAATGGTAGACGGCAACACACTCACGTTGTACATTGACACCCCATTCCTCCGGACTCAGACCGAACGCCTTGAGCGCTCTTGACTGGCATAGTCGCTCCGCCTCATCGATGTGCTCATTACCGCCGTAGTATCGTGCGCCTGGATATCCCTCCGAGTATTTGTCTATGCTTGCATGTCAGACGGGGTGGAGAGACGGGACTTGCTAGGCTTACTTTGCATAACACTGCCGAGAGCATCGAGAACAGCTTGCGATGTGAAGTTCTCAGAGGGAATGAGGTTGATGAAGTGCTTTTGTCTGTTCTTTTCCTGTTTTGAGAGTTTTGTTAGCTTCAATCACCCTGTCGGCCTTGAATGGTAGTCCACGCACCTTCTGGATGATCTCATACACTGTTGGATCCGCCTTCTCGAGGTCTTGTGAAAGCACCTATAATCTGTTAGTGGGACTTCTGAGCAAATCCCTCGCTATTGCAACTGTACCTTTTGCTGGGCTTCCATGGTAGTTGTGGCGTAGCCCCGCCATTGTCGCTGTAGTAATCTTGAGTGGTTGGTGGCAATTGAAGCATAAGAGCGAGGAGCAAGCTGGCGCAAAGGCGCTCTGCAGACCGATCGGAGAGTCGCCATGGCAGTATGTGAGGCTCAAACTGTCAAGGGCGTGTCGCGACCTTTTAATGCTGCAAGGGCCAATGTCTGGATCTGCGAACCGAATAGAGGCAACGAACGATGGTCCGGTCGCCCCGCTTAGTGACGGAGCCATCGGAGTGGCGCGCAAGGCTGATGGTCGCAGGACGCAAGTTTATCCGACGGCCGATGCCCTTGGTTCAAAAAGGCTTTCCGTCGCGAAATCCGTTCCTCACAACTAAAACCTCGTGATTACACGCTCTCAGACAGTCGTATTCTCACTTGGCCGGTGCATTTGCATCGGCCAACGTGGGTGATGCTGACACGCTCCGGGCATCACCACCCAGAGGAGACGAGATGGTTATGATTGGAATTAGTTGTGTGCGCGCCGTTTGCTTCGGTGCGGGTACTGGCAGATGCTGGACGGCGACGCTCGACGACATGCTGTAGCCTGATGTGGCGGGGCTTTGTTGTTCGCGGTCGTCGGCAATGCGATTCTGTCGTTATGGTGTGAAGGAATTGTAGGTAGAGAATCAAATTCGTCGTTTCGTCACTTCTTCACTCCACCCACATTCCTTCCATTTCTTCTCACGAGCCCCGCCAAGCCCCGCCGTCGCCATGATATGGAAGGCACCCACCCGCGAACGCGCTTTGAGCGACGCGTCGACTAGCACCTTCCTTAGATCATCTTGCCCTTGATATCACCTCTGCCGCTCTCCTCTCCACCTTGCCTTCTACCCCAACTTGACGCTCCGATCGACTTACGAGCAATTGAGTCTGCTATTAGTCGGCTCCCCTCGTGCCGCCCTACACCGCCTCCAGCAACCCCGCGGTAGCACACCCTTGAAGATGGCCGCTGATACCAAGCGCCAACGCAAGAAGCCGGTACTCCTCCCACCGTCAACTCCAAAACACGACAGCAGTCCAGAGCTCGGCAGTCCGTCCAAGATACCACAGTACAACAAGAAAACGGGCCGCCCCATCCGCAAAAGCGCCGGCAAGGTCAAGCGAGTTGCTGGCTACGTCGATTCTAGCTTACTTGGAGACGAAGAAGGCTACGAATCTTCGGCCTCTGAAGAAAGCGACGACGACGATATGCCCGCGCGAGGCCGCGTAGAGAAGACGCGGCAGAAGCGCAAGCGGAGCCCTTCGCCGCCGTCTCCGCATCTCGATCCCGTCATCTACAGCCAGGAATTGGGCGAATTGACCGACGACGAGACGGGTGGCGCCTTCCATCGCAACACGCCGAAGAAGCCACCTATCACCTTGCAATTCAATGTGCCTCTCGGTTTCCATGGCCCGCTGTTCGTCAAGCTTGACAGCGCACTACTGAAGGACAATGAGGACGGTGGCCGCCATGACATGCGCAAAGTACGATCGAAGAGGGCACGGGCCGAAGACTCACCAGCCCCAGCAGCCGCAGTGCTCACAGCGCGCTTCCCAAGCTTCACCGACCTGCCGCCCGAGCTGCGAAACGCCATCTATCGACATGCGTTTCTCCGTGATGACGCCCTTTACGTCCCTCAACGTCACTCGCGCCCGGGGCTTTGTACCTCTGGTCAGTTCCTCCGCACTTGCAAACTCGTTCATGATGAAGGATGCTCGATTCTATATGGCGAAAACAAATTCTTCTTCCAACGCCATTACGACACCCGTGCGCCATTCTGGGAGCCCAAGCTTAAGGAAATTGGCTATCAGGATGTCCTTCAGTTCCTCAAGATGATCGGACCTGAGAACATCCAATACCTGCGAGACATCCAATTCGACTTTGACGATGCTCTGCCCAAGCATGCCCCGGATTCCACCATCGAGACCCGTCGCTATGTAGTCGACGACTATCTCATGCATTGCCTGCGTATTCTCCGAGATGCCAAGCTTCGAACAATGAGCATGACGTTCATAGGACGGCGTCAGCTCCTCAAGTCGGACGTCAAGTTCCTCGGCTATCTCGAACAGATCAAGGCCGATGAAGTAATCAAGCTGCCCATGTCATGGCATATGCAGGAGAAAGCTGGAGCATGGATCTGGGCGGGAATTAAGGAGCAGATGACCCGCAAGAAAAAGTTGTACAAGAAGGAGTAGGATGTACAGGCCTCGGTTCAGGTGCACCCGTTGTCTGTGTGCTGTACAAGCAGTGTGTCACACCGACCCAGGAACTCTTGGGCATCAACCTGGTTGGTGACACAAACTCCATGTATTTCCTTGTTGTTTCTACTGGCCCCGAGTGGCTATGTTCATCCTTTGATCGATGTTGGCCGGGGAAATCTGTCTACTTTTCTCAAATGTCGTCCATGGCGTCATATCAGCATACTAGGCGAGGAGTTACGGGGCATTTGATTCTTCAGTACCACATGATAGTCTCATGTATTCAGATCAAACCATAGAAGACATCAATTTGAAACACATGGAAACAAATCTTTGCAAAATTCATGCCTACATTCCTCGTCACCTGTCTCCATCACAAGCATATTAACCTCCTCATATCCATATAAGCACAAGACAACACGTAGTCGACGCATCGTATACCCCGGCCCATATAGAACACCCCGTTCGGCGCCGCCGCTAACCGGGCCAATCTCGCCTCTGACCCGTTATCCACTTTCAGCAAAACTCATGTCCGACCCCAGCCCAAAAAGCATGTGCTTGTGCAGCGCGTACCTGCATAAGCGAGCCGGTGCGGTTATACAGGTACCACAGCGTGGTTGCGCAATGGAAGCGAGCGGAAAAGGAGTTATCCTGCGTAACAGCAAAGTAGCCCATGTGGCAGAGGGGGTTATGATTGAACATGCACGAAGTATTGCATGCGGTGAAAAGTGAGGCATTGGCAGGGAGCCGGGCTGTCAATGGGGAAGGTCAAAGATGGCTGGTGGAGGGTCGGGTATGTATGCTTCGGGCCACATGCATGGCTGGATTCGCCTGGATGGCTGGAAGGGACATGTTGCGGACGGGCTGCGACCAACGTCTGCGCTGTCTCCCGATAGGTGTGGGCTAGGTAGCGAACACTGGATTGGGCATTTGATGTGCTGTGGAGTACACTTTTCGCAAGCGACCACGCACGAGATTAAACTCGCGATGTGCGGTGATCAACACACATCAACGGTCCACGATACTCCAAGCAGTAAAGCTAGCTGTCGCAGGTAAACAAACGGCCACCCAGATACCAGGGCGATGGGAACGGGGCAAGCTGCTCATCGGTTTAAAAACAAAATCTGTTGAGATGTGATTGTGGTGGGATTTATTCACGCTCGACCTATGAGGCGCGAGCTGTGTCCGAGCGGCTATATCAGAGGGCGTTGTAATCTAAAGCCTAGTCCACGAACGCACGCCGGGCCGCGTCGTGCTTTCTCCGATGCGCGGATTACCTGTGTACGGTCCTGTTCTCCGCTGGCTGGGATGGGGGGCATTTACCCCACAGTAAGCAGGGTTGAGAGGGTGCGTGGAAGATGTGCCGTGGTAGATTAAATGTGTGAGGTTGTGCATGCTGCGTTGTCGGTCCGCTGAGATCGAGCTCCCGCTGCGTGTATGGATCTGGGTGTTTGGGCCGTCTTACAGCGGGGGTGACGAGGCCGTGACGACTGCAGTGCATGGGGCTTTCCGATAATGCAGAGGCGGGGGATAGTTGTGTACATAATGTCGAGCATGCACATGTAATATCCACGGCCGACGTCATTGGTTGTAAAATAAGCTCAGAGCTTAATCAATTCTTGCCCCTCCTTTTCTTGAATTCTTCTATCCAGCCTGCAGCGCGGTCCTTGGGTACCACGCTGATGGTGGCCAATCCGTCAACGACCTCTGGCTTGCCACTGCCCAGCACTTTTCCAAGACTCATCTTCTTGCCAACCTTGATCAAGCCCCCAGCAGCGGTCTCCATGTATGCTTCCACATTCGCCGGCGTGTACTCCTGCTTCTCGTCCCAGGGCAGGGGAAAGATGTAATCAAGATGGTCGCCTAGGGTTTCCTTCTCGGAGAAAGCCTTAATGAAGTCAGACTGTGATTCTGTCGGATACAGTAAGATGACTGGGAAAACGAGGGTTGACGATGGGTCTAGAGCATTCTCGAGCTTTAATTCGGCATCTTCCAGATGTGGAGGATGCTCGGTCTTGCGGGTAAGGATGTTCCTGCTCTTGAGTGCAAGCTGGAGGGTGATTCGCTCTGATGCTATTCGTGTTTCTCGCTCTTTGCGTGTTTTCTCCACGGAGTCGATGTAGTCTTTCCTTTTCGATACCTTGGCTTTTAGTGC
>Ga0265780_10008001_pt1 | contig 12892 bp, 9 predicted proteins | sample P1T30metagenome_FD_192432 | JGI IMG/M metagenome (GOLD analysis project Ga0265780, IMG submission 192432) | Plant litter microbial communities from East Loma Ridge, Irvine, California - P1 T30 | ecosystem: Environmental > Terrestrial > Plant litter > Unclassified | place: USA: California...
GGTTCTCGGCCACGTCGCGCACGCCGAGGGCGTGCAGCGCGCGGACGACCGACGCCGGGTGGAACTTGGTGACCACGATGGTGGTCACCTCGTCCGGGCGACGCCCCGCGGCACGGACGGCGTCGTCGACGCCGGAGGCGACCCTGGCGAGTCGTTCGCCGAGGTCGCCTCCGAGGTCGGGACCGTCCGTCACGTGCTACTTGAGGAAGTCGGGCACGTCGAGGTCGTCGTCGCCGCCGTCGAAGGCGGGGTCGACGGCCTGGGTGGCCGTGTGCTCGTCGGGGCGGCGCCACGACGGCGTGTCGTGCGAGCTGCCCGAGTCGGCGATGGCCGAGACGCCGGGCGTCGCGGCCGCGGCCGGTGCGGAGTCGGACTCGACGAAGCTCGAGCGGCGGTCCTTCGTCTTGGCCGTGGGCTCTCCCCCGTCGAAGCCGGCGGCGATCACGGTGACGCGCACCTCGTCGCCGAGGGTGTCGTCGATCACGGCTCCGAAGATGATGTTCGCCTCGGAGTGGACGGCCTCCTGCACCAGGCGGGCGGCGTCGTTGATCTCGAAGATGCCGAGGTTCGACCCGCCCTGGATGGAGAGCAGGACGCCGTGGGCGCCGTCGATGCTCGCCTCGAGAAGGGGCGAGGCCACGGCGAGCTCGGCCGCCTTGATGGCCCGGTCCGCGCCGCGCGAGGACCCGATGCCCATGAGGGCGGACCCTGCCCCCTGCATGACCGACTTGACGTCGGCGAAGTCGAGGTTGATGAGCCCGGGGGTCGTGATGAGGTCGGTGATGCCCTGCACGCCGGCGAGCAGCACCTGGTCGGCCGTGCCGAAGGCCTCGACCATCGAGATGCCCCGCTCGGAGATCTCGAGGAGGCGGTCGTTCGGGACGACGATGAGGGTGTCGACCTCGTCCTTGAGCGCGGCGACGCCGGCCTCGGCCTGCGCCTGGCGGCGCTTGCCCTCGAAGCCGAAGGGCTTCGTGACGACGCCGATGGTGAGGGCGCCGATCGACTTGGCGATGCGCGCCACGACGGGTGCGCCGCCGGTGCCCGTGCCGCCGCCCTCGCCCGCGGTGACGAAGACCATGTCGGCGCCGGCCAGCGCCTCCTCGATCTCCTCGGCGTGGTCCTCGGCGGCGCGACGGCCGACCTCGGGGTCCGCGCCGGCGCCGAGGCCGCGCGTCAGCTCGCGGCCGACGTCGAGCTTGACGTCGGCGTCGCTGAGGAGGAGCGCCTGGGCGTCGGTGTTGATGGCGATGAACTCGACTCCGCGGAGACCGAGCTCGATCATGCGGTTGACGGCGTTGACGCCACCGCCGCCGACACCGACGACCTTGATCACGGCTAGGTAGTTATGGTTCGTTGTCACGTCCGGGCCTCCGCTTGAACCTTAACTCGCAAGTTGAAGGTTAAGGTTGTACATGGTATGCAAGTGCTGCAGTCACACGGTAGGTGCCGCCGCGGGACGCGCGCACCAGCCGGACAGGCGTGTCGCGAACGCACGGCGCGTCATCGCGTCCGGATGATGCCGTTGTCGGGCGCCGACACGTCGAACTCGACCGAGGCCGACGGGTCGCGCCGCGCCTGGTCCGCGACCAGCCCGGCGAGCACCTGGGCCTTGGCCGCCGAGTCGTCGGCGCTGCCCCACACGACCTGCTCCCCCGTCGTCAGCGAGAGGGTGACGTCGTCCGCCGTCGAGGCGGTGGCCGAGTCCACGGTCTGGCGCAGCGCCTGGGGCAGCGCGAGCAGCACCTCGGCGGTGGACCGGAAGGCCGTCCCGTCGAGGGCCGCGCCGCCGACGTCGACGAGGGGCACCCCCTCCTGCCGGGCGTCGAGGTGCTGCACGACGACGCCCGCGGGGTCGACCAGGTCGAAGCCGTCGCCGGAGGGCACGGTCGCGATCGGCTGGCGCTCGGTGACGCGGATGACCAGGGTGTGCGGCGGGGCCGTCTCGGTCACGTAGCTCGCGATCAGGGGGAACCGCTCGAGCTCGGTCGTGATGCGCTCGAAGTCGATCCTCGCGAGCGGCGTGCCGAGCTGCCCCGACACGGCGGCCTGCACCTCGGCCGCGTCGACGCGCTCCGTGCCCTCGACCTGGACCTGCTCGAGCGAGAGCAGGGGCGAGAACACCGCCACCCCCACGGAGGCGACGAGGAGCGCGGCGACGGCGCCGACGGTGATCCAGGCGGTGCGGCGGTGCCTCGACCGCCTCGTGAAGCGACGGACCTCGGTGCGCTCGGTGCGCCTCCGCTCCCCCGACGCACGACGCGCGGCCCGACGGGCCTCGACGGCGCGGCGGCGCGCCTCGGCGGCACCGCCCACGGGCTCGATGCGCGGGGTGCCCGACCGGTCGGCCGTCTCGTCGGGGTGCGTCGGCGCGCGGTCAGGGCGCGTCGCGCTGCCGGTGCCGGTGCCCCTGCCGGTGCCGAGCACGACGGGCGCGGCCGGGGCGCTGCCGGACGCCGCGCGGTCGTCGACGCGAGGGGCGTCGGCCGTGGTGCCGGCCTCCGCCGGCGCGTCGTCGGACGACGGCCGCTCACGCCTGGGCCGCACCGCCGCCAGCCGGTCGCGGAGGGACGTCGCGCGGGGCGCCTCCTCGTGCTCGTCCGGGCCGTCCGGTCCCTGCGCGCCCGGGTCGAAGCCCTCCGGACGCCTCACGCGCGGCCTCGTCCCGTCGGCCGGGACCGACGTGCGGTCACGCTCCGGTCTCCTCCGCGGTCGACGCGTCGGGCGCCGAGGCGGCGTCGAGCGAGCCGAGGAGCTGCGGGACGATGCGGTAGACGTCGCCGCAGCCCAGGGTGATGACGAAGTCGCCGTCGCGGGCGATCTCGGCCGTGCGGTCGGCGGCGGCCTGCCAGTCGGCCACGAAGTCGACGCGGGACGGGTCGGCGAAGCGCTCCGAGACGAGCGCGCCCGTGACCCCGGGCTCCGGGTCCTCGCGGGCGCCGTAGACGTCGAGGACGACGGTGTGGTCGGCAAGGCGCTCGTAGGTCTCGGCGAACTCGCCCGCCATCATGCGGGTGCGGCTGTAGAGGTGCGGCTGGTGCACGGCGATCAGGCGCCCCTCGCCGACGACCGAGCGGGCGGCCTGCAGCGCGGCCGCGACCTCGGTCGGGTGGTGGGCGTAGTCGTCGTAGACGCTGACCCCGCGCACCGTGCCGTGCAGCTCGAAGCGGCGCTCGGTGCCGCCGAAGGTCTCGAGCCCCGCGGCGGCCGCCTCGGGGTCGACCCCCAGGCCGACCAGCACCGCGAAGGCCCCGGCGGCGTTCACGGCGTTGTGGCGCCCGGGCACGCGCAGCTGGACGGGCCAGCTCGAGCCCGCGTGGTGGAGCGTGAACGACACGGGCCCCTCCGACGCGACGTCGGAGAGCCGCACGTCGGACGACTCGTGCTCGCCGAACGTCACCACGTGGTCGTGCTCGAGCGCGGCGGTGACGCGGCGGGCGCCGGCGTCGTCCGACGAGACCACCACGAGCTCGCGCGCGGCCGTGGCGAACTCGACGAACGCGGCGTCGAAGGCCTCGTGCGAGCCGTAGTGGTCGAGGTGGTCGGCGTCGACGTTCGTGATGAGGGCCACCGCGGTGTCGTAGAGCAGGAACGAGCCGTCCGACTCGTCCGCCTCGACGACGAAGAGGTCGTCCGAGCCGCCCCGCGCGCTGAGCCCCAGCGACTGGATGACGCCGCCGTTGACGAAGCTGGGCTCGTGGCCCGCGGCGAGCAGGGCCGTCACGATCATGCCGGTCGACGTCGTCTTGCCGTGGGCCCCGGCCACCGACACGAGACGGTGCCCGCCGATGAGCCACGCGAGCGCCTGCGAGCGATGCAGGACGGGCAGTCCCCGCTGGAGGGCGAGCTGGTACTCGGGGTTGTCCTGCCAGAGGGCGCCGGTGACGACGAGCGTGTCGGCGTCGCCGACGTTCGCGGCGTCGTGCCCGATGGCGATCGTGGCGCCGAGCTCGCGCAGGGCCGCCACGGCGGCGGTCTCGCGGATGTCGGAGCCGGACACCGTGTGGCCCGCGGCGAGGAACACCCGGGCGATGCCGCTCATGCCGGAGCCGCCGATGCCGACGAAGTGCACCCGGCCGAGCTCGGCGGGGATCTGCTGCTGGAGGTCGGGCTTGATCATGACTGCTCGGTGCTCGTTCTCTCGGTGCTCGTCGTCTCGGTGTGGTCGGCGGGGTCGGCCGTGCGGGTGCGGACGTGGGCGGCGCCGCGCGCCGGGCCGGCACGGAGCGCCTCGTGCACGAGCTCGACCGTGCGGTCGGTCCCGTCGAGCACGCCCACCGTCTCGGCCCGGACGGCCATGTCGGCGATGCCCGCCCTGTCCTGGAGCAGGCGCACGAGCGTCGAGCGCACCCAGTCGGGCGTGAAGTCGGCGTCGGCGACGAGCACGGCTCCCCCGGCGGTGACGACGTCGGTGGCGTTGTGCACCTGCTCGCCGTTGCCGACGGGGTAGGGCACGAGGACCGAGGGCAGGCCGAGCGCCGTCAGCTCGCTGACGGTCGCGGAGCCGGCGCGCGACACGACGAGGTCCGCCGCCGAGAGGGCGAGGTCCATGCGGTCGCAGTAGGGCAGGAGGTGGTGGTCGGCCAGGTCGGTGCTGCGGAGGTCGGACTTCTGGCCCGTCACGTGCAGGATCTGCCAGCCCGCGCCGAGCACGCTGGTCGCCGAGCGGGCGATGGTCTCGTTGAGGCGACGGGCGCCCGACGAGCCGCCGGTGACCAGCAGCGTCGGCTTGCGGGGGTCGAGGCCGAACTCGGCCACCGCCTCCTGCCGGCTGTCGCGCCGGTCGAGCTGCTCGATCTCGCGGCGCAGGGGCATGCCGACCTGCCGGCCGTGCCTCAGCCGCGTCGACCGGTGGACGACGCCGACGTGCCGGGTGAACCACGAGCCGAGGACGTTGGCGATGCCCGGCTTCGCGTTCGCCTCGTGGACCACGAGCGGGACGTGCGAGCGCCAGGCGGCGACGTAGGCCGGCGCCGAGGCGTAGCCCCCGAAGCCGACGACCACGTCGACGTCGTGCCGGTCGAGCAGCTCGCGCACGCCGGCGACGGCCCCGCGCAGGGCCGAGGGGAACCCCAGGGCCGCCCGCGAGGGCCTGCGCGGGAACGGCAGGCGCGGCACGGTCAGCAGCTCGTAGCCGCGCAGGGGCACGAGCCGGGCCTCGAGGCCCTCGGCCGTGCCGAGCACGAGCACGGTCGCGTCGGGCTCGGTGTCGCGGATGCGGTCGGCGACGGCGAGCAGGGGGTTCACGTGGCCGGCGGTGCCGCCGCCGGCGAGGAGGTACGTCGTCACCGGAGAGACCCTACCCGCTGGCCGGGGGCCTGCCGGACGGGCGCCTGCTCCTCCGGACGGCGGGCGAACGAGAGCACCACGCCGATGGCCACGAGCGTGACGATGAGCGCGGAGCCGCCTGCCGAGATCAGCGGGAGGGGCACCCCGAGCACGGGCAGCAGCCCGAGCACGACCGCGATGTTGATGAGGGCCTGTCCGATGATCCACGCCGTCACGGCGCCCGTCACGACCCGGACGAAGGGGTCGTTCGTGCGTCGGATGATCTTGACGAAGCCGACGGCGAGCACCAGGAACAGGGCGAGGACGACGACCGCCCCGATCAGGCCGAGCTCCTCGCCGATGATGGCGAAGATGAAGTCGTTGTCGGCCTCGGGCAGCCAGGACCACTTCGACTTCGAGTTGCCGAGGCCGACGCCGAAGAGCCCGCCGGAGGCGAGGGCCCAGGTGCCGTGCAGCGTCTGCCAGCAGGCGGCCTGGTAGTCGCTGGAGTCGGTGCAGCCCGACATCCAGGCGGCGATCCGCTCGTTGCGGGAGGCGGACCCGGACGCGATCAGCGGGATGGCGGCCGCGAGGAACAGCACCGGCACGGCGAGGTACCGCAGGCGGACGCCGGCGAACCAGACCGCCGCGAAGACGAGGAGGAGCATGACCATCGTCGTGCCCAGGTCGCCGCCCAGCACCACGAGCCCCACGGCGACGCCCACGACGGGGACCAGCGGGATCGCCAGGTGCTTCCAGTCGTCGAGGAGGTCGCGCTTGACGCTGAGGATCATGCCCAGCCAGACGGCGAGGGCGAGCTTGACGGCCTCGGAGGGCTGCGCGGAGATGCTCTCGCCCAGGCGGATCCAGTTCCGGTTGCCGCCGACCTCGTAGCCGAGGGGGGTGAACACGAGCAGCTGGAGCACGACCGCGGCGCCGAGGATCTTCCACGCGTGTCGCCGGTAGAACGAGACGGGGAGCCTCGACGCGATCAGCATGAGCGGGATGCCGATCGCGGCGTACATGCCCTGCCGCACGAAGGCGCCGAAGAACGACGTGTGCTTCGAGGCGATGTACTGCTCGACCGACGACGACGAGAGCACCATGACGAGGCCCAGCACGACCATGAACAGCGTCGTGCCGAGGATGAGGAAGAACGACCCCGTCTCGGCGGCGAAGAGCTTCTTGACGGCCACGACGGCCGCGGCCTGGCGGCCGCCGTGCGCCCCCGGGCGGCCGTGGGCGTCCGCGTCCCGCGGGCCGGTCGACTCAGTCGGCCGGCGGCGCGGGAGGCTGGTCGGCTTCTGCGCCATCAGCGTCACCTCCCAGGTGGTGTGCGACCGCGGCCGCGAAGGCCCGGCCGCGTGCGGTGTAGTCGGTGAACTGGTCGAAGGACGCCGCCGCGGGGGCGAGCAGGACGGTGTCGCCCGGCCTCGCCGCGGCCGCCGCCAGGCGGACCGCCGTCGGCATCACCCGCTCAGTGTCGGTCTCGTCGACCTCGAAGACGGGCAGCTCGGGGGCGTGTCGCCGGAAGGCCTCCCGGAGGCCGACCCGGTCGACCCCGATGAGCACCGCCGCCCTGAGGCCGGCGACGGCGTCGCGGACCAGCGGCTCGGGGTCGACGCCCTTGAACGTGCCCCCGACGACCCAGACGACCGACGGGAACGCGCCGAGCGACGCGTGGGCGGCGTGGGGGTTGGTGGCCTTGGAGTCGTCGACCCACACGACGCCCGCCGACTCGGCCACCACCTCCGTGCGGTGGTGGTCGACGCGGAAGGCCCGCAGCGCGTCGCGCACCGCGACGGGGTCGACGTCGACGGCACGGACGAGCGCCGCCGCGGCGAGGACGTCCTCGACGAGGTGGTCCGCGCCGAGGCCCGCGGCCTCGAGCTCGCCGGTGGTCGTGAGCTCGAGGGCGCGGTGACGGCGCTCGGCGAGGAACGCACGGTCGACGAGGACCCCGCCCTCGTCGCCGCTGACGATGCCGACCTCGCTCGGGCCGGGCGCGGAGAGCCCGAAGCCGACGGCGCGGCAGCCCTCGGCGACGTCGGCCTGCTCGACCATGCGGACGGTGGCCTGGTCGGCCTTGTTGTAGACGCAGGCGACGACGGTGTTCTCGTAGACGCGCGCCTTGGCGTCGCGGTAGGCGTCGAACGACCCGTGCCACTCGAGGTGGTCGAACTCGAGGTTGAGGCAGACGGACGCGCGCGGCCGCAGGGCCCCGGGGCCCTCGACGGGCAGCCAGTGCAGCTGGTGGCTCGACAGCTCGACGACGAGGACGTCGAGGCCCTCGGGGTCTCGGACGGCGTCGAGCACCGGGACGCCGATGTTGCCCACGGCGGCGGCCCGACGCCCGTCGGCCAGGGCCATCGCGGTCGCGAGCTGGGTCGTCGTGGTCTTGCCGTTCGTGCCCGTGACGAGCAGCCAGTCGGCGACGCGCGCGGTCTTGTCGCGCAGGCGCCAGGCGAGCTCGACGTCGCCCCAGACGGCCGCCGTGGACTCGACGGCCGCGACGGCCAGCGGATGGTGCGGCGCGAAGCCGGGCGAGAGCACGACGAGCTCGGCGTCGAAGTCGACGACGCGCTGCGGCACGGACGCCATGTCCGGGTCGAGCACCAGCTCGGCGCCGATCAGGCCGAGCAGCTCGGCGCGGTCGTCGTCGACGGTCGGCGCGAGCACGACGACGCGCGCGCCCAGCTCGGCGAGCGTGTCGGCGACGGCGAAGCCCGTGACGCCGAGGCCCAGGACGAGGACGCGCAGGCCGGACCAGTCGGCGTGCCAGCTCGTGAGGCCGTCGAGCCGCGCGGCGAGGACGGGGTCGGAGGCGGCGGTCGTCACGAGGTCCGCGAGATCCACTCGAGGTAGAACACGCCCACGCCCGCCGCGACGAACAGCCCCGCGATGATCCAGAAGCGGACCACGACGGTCACCTCGGCCCAGCCCTTGAGCTCGAAGTGGTGGTGGAGCGGGCTCATCAGGAAGATCCGCTTGCCGTGCGTGATCTTGAAGTACGCCCGCTGCAGGATCACCGACCCGGTGACGACGATGAAGAGGCCGCCGATGAGCACGAGCAGCAGCTCGGTGCGACTGAGGATGGCGAGGGCCGCGAGGGCGCCGCCGAGGCCGAGCGAGCCGGTGTCGCCGAGGAAGATCTGGGCGGGCGACGTGTTCCACCAGAGGAACCCGATCAGGCCGCCGCAGATCGCGGCCGCGACGACGGCGAGGTCGAGCGGGTCGGCCACCGAGTAGCAGGCCGACCGCGTGGCCTCGTCGAGCCGCGTGCTGAAGCACGACTGGTTGAACTGCCAGAACCCGATGAAGATGTAGGAGGCGATGGCCAGGATCGAGGCCCCGGTCGCGAGGCCGTCGAGGCCGTCCGCGACGTTCACGCCGTTCGAGGTGCTCACCGTGATCAGCACGACCCAGATCAGGAACAGCCCGCCGCCGACGATCGTGCCGAAGAACATGAAGTCGAGCCACGAGATGTCGCGGATGCCGCTGATCATGGTCGACGCGGGGGTCAGACCGTTCTCGTTGGGGAACGACAGCGCGAGCACCGCGAAGACCGCCCCGACCACGACCTGGCCGGCGATCTTCGCCCAGCCGCCGAGCCCGAGGCTGCGCTGGTTGCGCACCTTGAGGAAGTCGTCGAGGAACCCGACGGCGCCGAGCCCGACCATCATGAACAGGACGAGGAGGCCGCTGTTGGTCAGTTCGTCCTGGGCGCCGAGGTGGCCCACGAAGTAGCCCAGAACGGTGCCGATGATGAGGACGATGCCGCCCATCGTCGCCGTGCCCCGCTTGGTGTGGTGCGACTGGGGGCCGTCGTCCCGGATGAACTGGCCCCAGCCGAGGCGGTGGAAGAGCCGGATGAACAGCGGCGTCATCAGCAGGGTGAAGACCAGCGACACGGCGCCGGCGATGAGGAGGGCCTTCACGCGGTCACCCCCGCGAGACGGTCGCCGAGGTGGCGGAGGCCGGCCGACTTCGACGACTTGACGAGCACGACGTCGCCGTCGCGGAGGGTGCCGCGCAGCAGATCGTAGGCCTCGTCGACGGTGTCGACGAGGACGGACTCGCCGTCCCACGAGCCCTCGAGCCCGGCCGCGACGTGGATGTGGCGGGCCTCGTGGCCCACGACGACCAGCTGGCCGACGTTGAGCCGGACGACGAGGCGCCCGACACGGTCGTGCTCCTCGCGGGCGAGGTCGCCCAGCTCGGCCATCTCGCCCAGCACGGCGACCGAGCGGCCGCCCTCGGGGACGATCTGGGCGAGGGTCTTGAGCGCGGCCGCGACCGAGTCGGGGCTCGCGTTGTAGGCGTCGTTGACGATCGTGACGCCGTCGCCGGCCTCGAGGACCTCCATGCGCCAGCGCTCGGCACGGGCGACGCCCTCGAGGACCTGGACGGCCCGGTCGAGGTCGAGGCCCCACTCCCCCGCCACGGCGAGGGCGGCGAGGGCGTTCATGACGTGGTGCTCGCCGAGGATGCGCAGGGAGACGGGTCGCGAGACGCCGTCGTGCTCGAGCACGAAGGAGGTGCCCGACCGGGTGACCTCGAGGTCGGTCGCCCGGTAGGCGGCCGAGTCGGTCAGCCCGAACCCGACCACGCGCGCCGCGGTGTCGGCGGCCATCCCGGCGACGCGGTCGTCGTCGACGTTGAGGACGGCCGTGGCCGTCTCGGGCAGGTCGGTCACCATCTCGGCCTTGGCCGCGCGGGTGCCCTCGATGCCGCCGAAGCCGCCGGCGTGCGCCAGGCCGACCTTGAGCACGACGCCCGTGTCGGGACGGGCGATCTCGACCAGGCGGGCGATCTCGCCCGGGCCGGAGGCGCCCATCTCGACCACGAGGTACTCGGTGTCGAGGTCGACGCGCAGCATGGAGATCGGGGCGCCGACGTGGTTGTTGAACGACCCCTCGGGGGCGACGGTGGGCCCGACGTCGGAGAGCACCGCCCGGAGCATGTTCTTCGTGCTCGTCTTGCCGTTCGAGCCGGTCACGCCGACGACGCGCAGGCGTCCGCCGCGGCGGACGCGCTCGACGACGCCCGCCGCCAGGCGGGAGAGGGCGACGACGCCGTCGTCGACGACGACGACGGGCACGGGCAGGTCGAGACGACGCTCGGCGACGACGACGGCCGCACCCGACTCGACGGCGGAGCCGGCGAACAGGTGGCCGTCGGTCTCGTCGCCCCGGAGCGCGAAGAAGACGGAGCCCGACGTGACGAGCCGGGAGTCGGTCTCGACGGAGCCGTCGACGACCTGGTCGCGCTCGGGACCGCCCTCGGGGAGGTGCAGGGCGCCTCCGGCGATCTCGGCGAGCTCGGCGAGGGTCAGCGCGATCACTCGGCCCACCCGGCCTCTCGCAGCGCGGCACGGGCCTCGTCGCGGGCCGAGTACGGGGTCCGCTCGCCGCGGATGTCGCGGTAGTCCTGGTGGCCGGGGCCGGCCCAGAGGATCGAGTCGCCCTCGCCGACGAGCGAGACCGCCGTGCGGATGGCCGCCTCGGGCGGGCTCACCTCGTGGATCTCGTGCCCGGGCCGGGCGGCACGGGCCGCCTCGACGAGCGTGGCGCGGATCGAGGCAGGGTCTTCGAAGCGGGGGTGGTGGTCGGTGACGACGAGGATGTCGGACCCCTCTGCGGCCACTCGGGCCATGTCGGCGCGCTTGGTCTTGTCCCGGTCGCCGTCGGCGCCGAAGAGCATGACGACCTTGCCCGGGGTGAAGCGGCGCACGGCCGCCAGGGTCGTGAGGAACGCGTCGGGGCTGTGGCCGAAGTCGACGTAGACGCTCGGGCCGCGGTCGCCCGAGACGCGCTCGGTGCGGCCCGGGAGGTAGGCGACGATGCCGCCGTCCGCCTCGAGGGCCTGCGAGATCGCGCCGAGCTCGAAGCCGGCCTCGACCAGCATGACGACGGCGAGGGCGGCGTTCGCCACCATGTGCCAGCCGATCAGGGGCACCCGGGTGACGAGCTCGCGGTTCTCCGGCCCGGTCAGGCGGAACTCGGTCCAGGCGGCCTGCTCGTCGAGGATCTCGACGCGCCAGTCGGCCTCGACGTCGGGGAGGATCGTGATCGTCGTGAGGGGCACGCGGGCGTTGTCGACGACACGGTGGCCCCACGGCGAGTCGAGCGAGACGACGGCGCGCTTGGCGCGGTCGGGCTGGAAGAGGGGCAGCTTCGCGTGGAAGTACTCCTCCATGTCGGCGTAGTCGTCGAGGTGGTCGTGGCTGAGGTTCGTGAAGGCCGCGACGTCGAACACGAGGCCGTCGACCCGGTTGCGGCTGAGCGCCTGCGCGCTGACCTCGACCGCCACGGCGCGCACCTCGCTCTCGCGCATCCGCGCGAGCAGGGCGTGCATCTCGCTCGCCTCGGGCGTCGTCAGCCGGCTGACGACCGTCAGGTCGCCGATGTGCCGTTCGGCCGTGCTGCTCAGGCCCGTCACGAGCCCGAGCTGCCGCAGGACGCCCTCGAGCAGGTAGGAGGTGCTGGTCTTGCCGTTCGTGCCGGTCACGGCGAACAACAGGGGCGAGTCCTCGCCGCCGGTGCGGTAGATCCACGCCGAGACGTCGCCCAGGGCGGCGCGGGGCGAGTCGACGAGGACGACGGGGAGGCCGCAGCCGCGGGCCAGCTCGAGGCCGGCCGCGTCGGTCAGGAGCGCGACGGCGCCGCCGTCACGCGCCTGCGACGCGAACTCCGCACCGTGGCGGTGCTCGCCGGGCACGCCGACGTACAGGTCGCCGGGGTGGAGGTCCGCCGTGCTCAGCGTGACTCCGGTGACCTCGACGCCGTCGAGGGAACCCTCGTGCTCGAGACCGAACTCGCTGACCAGCTGGGCGAGGGACCTCGCCGACGGATGTTCCGGTCGAAGGACCGGGGGGATCCGGGCGCTCAATGAATCCTCTTCTCTCACCAGGTCTGGGGGATGGCCGGCGCGGGCTCCGTCGACGGAGGGACGCGGTACATCTCGAGGACCTGGGACATGATCTTGTTGAAGGTCGGCGCCGCGGCGGCCGACGTCTTCATGGTACTGGGCTTGGTGAAGGTCACGACGACGACGTACTGGGGGTTCTCCGCCGGGGCGAGCCCGGCGACCGAGACGACCCGGTCGGAGCCGTAGCCGGTGCCGTCGGAGCGGGCCATCTCGGCCGTGCCGGTCTTGGCCGCCACGCGGTAGCCCGGGATGGTGAGGACGTCCTTGAGGTCGCCCGCGGACACCACGCTCTCGAGCATGTTCACCGTCGTGTCGGCCGCGTACGCGGACACCGCCTGGACGCTGTCGCCCGACGGGGTCATCGAGACGGTCCCGTCGGGGGCCGTGCAGCTCTCGACGAGCTGCGCGGGCAGGCGGACGCCGTGGTTGCCGAGCGTCTGGAAGATGCCGGCGACGTGCAGGGCGGTCGTGGACACGCCCTGGCCGAACATCGTGTTGATGCTGGTCTGCTCGTCCCACGCGCTCGGCTGCCGGACGCCCTGCGTCGGCTCGCCGAGGAACCCGACGGCCGTGGGCTCGTTCAGGCCGAACTTGACCATGTAGTCGTACCGGGCCTGAGCGCTCAGGTTCTGGCCGAGCAGCGAGATGCCGACGTTGGACGAGTCGCGCAGGATGCCGGTCAGCGTGAGCTTCT